>OLNV01002173.1_pt1 | contig 11453 bp, 9 predicted proteins | sample 1672891 | NCBI WGS metagenome assembly OLNV01 (sample SAMEA3136734, study PRJEB25190) | human gut metagenome | biome: human gut; feature: human-associated habitat; material: faeces | place: Austria | collected 2013 | reverse complement strand
AAGAGGTCATCGGCTGATGGAATCTCATCTTCATCAAACCACTTCTTCAACTTGTCCTGAGCCTTTGCTTTTACATCTTCTGAAACCTCACCCCAAACTTTCTTGAGCACAAACAGCAATACGGCAAGGTCATCGCCCAAACCGGCAATAGGTATGGCGTCTGGAATCACATCGAGCGGACTGATGAGATAACCCAAGGCTCCAACAATCAGAGCCTTGTCCTTCAGCGAAACCTTGTCACTCTCTAACGTATAATAGAGAATGAGCGCTGTATAAACCATCTTGGCACCGGCACGTTTGGCAACATGCGAAATCTTCTCGACAAATGCACGCTGGGTGAACTTGTCCTTATAGTCCATAAAGTCTGGTAATGTCATACTACTTATAGTTTATAGTTTATTATTTACAGTTTACAGTTACGACCGCTTCTCGTAGAAGAGGACTGCCTTGATGAAGGTCTCCATCTTAGGCTCCTTATGATGGTTCACGCGATAGGCGATGATCATCTGGAGAAGTGCCTTGACAAAACACGCCAGCAGCAGACCGATGATGACGGCTATGACCGTGGCGAGCATCTTGCCGTTGTCGTAGACGGGTGACTTATCCGGAAAACAGGACAGCACCAATACGGGGAGTACGGTGATGAAACCGCCGATGGTGAGCTGACTGCGCTTGGAACCGCCCATGTCGAGTATCGACTGCTTATCGAAAAGATAATCATCCAGCTCCATGCGGGTAATGCCGTAGTTCTCAAACTTTGGGAAATCGGGCTCATTGCCATATTTCGCTATCTTGCCCGTTACCTTATGTTCGAAATCATCTAATATCTGCTTTTCCGGTTCTCTGAGTTTCATAATCTTGCTAGTTTTTAAAATCGTTTAAAAATGAATGCATCTTATACCTTATTATATATAAAGGCTGCGATGCTGAAAAAAAGAAAGCAGTGCTCCTGTAAGCCGAGTTCTGTGTTCCTATTGAAAATAAGAACGTCTGTCATTTATCTAGTCCCAAAGTCACCCTTGGGCTCAAGCACTCTACCCTCCACAGCAGCCCGAAGGCAATCGGACGAGCCGCCCTCAATCTGCGGTATACATGAGCTTACAGCTCCCAGATGGCACAGCCTGACGATCACCCGCCAGCTGGTGGTCTCTTACACCACCTTCTCACCCTTACTCTCACCACCCCAGACTGGACAACGGGATAAGTGAAAGCGGTTATTTTCTTCTACCGACACCTACTGTCACCAATAGCTTCTAGTTTCGGAAGTGGGATGCCCTATGCTGCCCGGACTTTCCTCTCGCACCTGAAAGATGCCAGCGACAGACCGGAGCACTGCTTTCGACATGCAAAAGTACAAAAAACTTTTGATACTATCGCACGATTCCTCACTTTTTTATGCATCATTAGTTATTCGCAAGGCTATTTTCACTCTTCCCCCCGGTTAAACCGAGTTTTCGAGCCTCTATCTTTTAACAGATATTCAATAATTAACAAAAGATAGTTTCATATACAAAACTATCTTTTTCATGCTCACATTCAAATATTTGTGAATTTAGGGCATTTCTTGTTTAATAGCCGTTAAAGTGTTAATTTAAAATGTTAAAACGGAATAAATTTATGCAGAGAATGAAGCGTATCTCAAAAAATGACCCTATATTTGCAACCGGAAAACAGAGCGGTGCATGACAAGCTGACTTTTGGCATGATATTAGCTGCTGCAGTTCCAAGGAAAAGAAAAGTAAACAATAAAAAAAATAAGAGACATGAAAAAATTAAGTAATTATGTTGTGGCTGTGCTCTGCGTTGGTTCGCTTGCATTTTCAGCCGGTGCTTTCATGAAAGTAAATGCTACACCTGCAGCTACCGCTGCGCCAGCAGGTCAGCCTGTAGACTTAACCTATGCTGCCGAGAAGGCGCTGCCTGCTGTAGTACATATTAAATACGTACAGAACTCGAAGGTGAAGACGGTAGATGTGCAGGACGACCCATTCGGAGGTTTCTTCGACCCGTTCGGCTTCTTCGGCAACCCGGGACAGGGCAACGGAGGCACACGTAAGCAGAAAGTGCAGACTCCGAAGAGAGAGGCTACCGGTTCGGGCGTCATCATCAGTCAGGACGGTTACATCGTTACCAACAACCACGTGGTAGAAGGTGCTGACGAGTTGACTGTAACACTGAACGACAACCGTGAATTCTCGGCTCGCATCATCGGAACCGACAAGACTACCGACCTCGCCCTCATCAAGATAGACGGCAAGAACCTGCCTACCCTGCCTATCGCCGACAGCGACAAGGTGAAGGTGGGTGAATGGGTCATCGCCGTGGGCAACCCATTCGGACTGAACAATACGGTTACAGCCGGCATTATCTCTGCCAAGGCACGTTCGCTCGGTGCCAACGGTGTAGAGAGTTTCATCCAGACCGATGCTGCCATCAACGCAGGTAACTCGGGCGGTGCACTCGTCAACACCCAGGGCGAACTGGTAGGCATCAACGCCATGCTCTATTCACAGACCGGTTCTTACTCCGGCTACGGTTTCGCCATCCCTACCTCTATCATGAACAAGGTGGTAGACGACCTGAAGAAATACGGCAGCGTACAGCGCGTGATGCTGAGCATACAGGGAGTCGATGTGCTGAACTATATCAACGCCCAGAAGGAGAACGGCAAGGAAGTGAACCTGGGAACCAACGAGGGTGTTTACATTGCCAATGTTGATGAAGACGGCAACGGTGCTGAGGCAGGACTGAAGGAAGGTGACGTGATTACCAAGGTTGACGGCAAGAAGGTGACCAAGATGGCTGAGCTGCAGGAAATCCTGAATGGCAAGCGCCCTGGCAACAAGATGAGCATCACCTACCTGCGCAACAAGAAGGCAAGCACCAAGACCATCACACTGAAGAATGCCCAGGGTAATACTTCGATTATCAAGAGTGCCGACCTCGACGTGCTCGGTGGCAGCTTCCGCCCTATTACAGAGAGCCAGAAGAACCAGCTCAACATCAAGTATGGTGTAGAGGTAATGAAGGTGAACAGCGGCGCCCTGAAGGATGGTGGCATTTCACGCGGTTTCATCATCCAGCGCATCAACGACAACAACATCAATACGATTGATGACCTGCAGAAGGCTGTAAAGAGTGCTTCTACCAGCAAGGACCCAGTGCTCTACATTCAGGGTATATGGCCAACAGGCAAGAAGGCTTACTTCGCTGTTCCACTGCAGAAAGACTAAGAGTAAGAGTTTTAAGAGAAACGTCTCATGATTGAGTAGTGAAAAGGCATTTTTACTGCCAAAAACTCAAGAAACAGACAAAAAACAATAAAATAGTAGGTATTTCTGAAAAATATCTACTATTTTTTTTGGTATTTAAACAAAAAAGTGTATTTTTGCAACTACTTAAAATTTGATGCCAGCATGAGACAATTAAAAATTACTCAGTCAATTACGAATCGCGCAAGCGCATCGTTAGAAAAATATCTTCAAGATATTGCTCATGAGGAGCTGCTCTCTACAGATGAAGAGGTGGAGCTCGCTCAGCGTATAAGAAAAGGTGACCGTAGGGCATTGGAGAGATTAACAAAAGCCAATCTCCGTTTCGTGGTGTCTGTTGCCAAACAATACCAGAACCACGGGATCAGTTTGCCTGATCTTATCAACGAAGGAAATGTGGGGCTTATCAAAGCCGCACAGAAGTTTGATGAAACCCGAGGCTTTAAGTTCATCTCTTACGCCGTATGGTGGATTCGCCAGAGCATTCTGCAGGCCATAGCCGAGCAGAGCAGAATTGTGCGCCTTCCGCAAAACCAGGTGGGAAGCGTTAACAAGATTAACAGAGAGATGAGTAAGTTCGAACAGGAATTTGAACGCAAACCGAGTGTAGATGAAATGGCTGACCGCGTAGACTTGCCGGAAGACAAGATAGAGGACGCCATGAAGGCTACATCGACAAGTCGCCACCTGAGCGTGGATGCTCCTTTTTCTGATGATGAAGATGGCAGCATGCTCGACCTGATGGCCAATTCGGATGATCCGACCGACAATGAGCTGCTGACAGAGTCGCTGAGAGCTGAAATAGAAAGACTGCTCAAGACGCTGCCGGACAAAGACCAGAAAATCATTGCTGCCTTCTATGGCATAGGAACACCTGAACTGACGCTTGAAGAAATCGGAACCAAGTATCATCTCACCAGGGAAAGAGTACGCCAGATCAAGGAAAAAACGATAAGGCGACTCCGGAACAGTACGACAGATAAACTGCTGAAGTCCTATCTGGGATAAGGAAAGATCCTGCAGACTGATGGGGCAGACAGCACAAAACAAAATAAGACAGAAAAAGAAATGAAAATTACAAAAATTGCATTAGCATCTATTGCATTAGCATGTTTCAGCTCGCTCTCTGCATCAGCCAAGAACGAAGTTAAGACTGCATACATCTTTGGATTTGCCTCGTCGTTTAATGACTCTACAGTCTATTTCACAGACGTTCAGAAGGTTGATTCTGCCTATTTCACCCGCAAGAACAAGTTTCTGGTAAGCCGCGAGAACTATTCATACCAGTTGCGTGACTATCTGGAGCAGAAAGGTGCCGGCAACCGCACGTGTATCGTGATGTTTGACTTCAACCAGAAGAAGGCTGAAAAGAAATGGAACAAGCTCTATGCAAGATACATTCAGAAGCCAAAGGCTAAGAAGGCAAAGAACGGACAGCAGATGAACGATGCGCCTAGCCCTTATCAGGTGAAGACCATCAACTCTACAGATTTTCATTTTTCATCTGTTCAGCCAAACGATGAAGAGGTTGAAGAGGTAAAAGTGAAGAAGGCTAAGAAAGCCAAGAAAGAAGAGCGCAGAAAAGGCGCTAAAACTGAATAAGAAATCAAACTATCCTTACTCTGCAAAGTAATAAGGAGAACATTAAATGAAGAAGCCATTCCCTTTCAGCCGGGAATGGCTTCACTTTTTTATATCATATCATTTTCTACTTCAAATTCTGCTTGAACCAGTTAGCTATCTGGCGAAGCAGATGATTGCGGGTATTGCCGCCCGAAATGCCGTGATTACGGTTCGTGTACCACAGGGTCTTGAAGTCCTTGTCTGCCTGAACCAACGCCTCAGCATATTCGAAGGTATTCTGCGGATGCACATTGTCATCTGCCAATCCGTGACAGATAAGCAACGCACCATGCTGCTGCTTTACCCGCTCGATAGGGTTCACCTTGTAACCCTCCTCGTTCTCCTTAGGAGTGCGCATGTAGCGCTCAGTATAAACCGAATCATAGAAGCGGTAGCAGGTAGGAGGAGCCACAGCCACACCTGCCTTAAACACAGGACGGCCCTCGCTCATACTCATCAGCGTATTGAAACCACCATAGCTCCAACCCCAAATGCCGATATTATCCTTGTCTACATAAGGCAGAGAACCCATGTAGAGAGCTGTCTCAACCTGGTCTTTCGACTCTAAATCGCCCAGACGGAGATAAGTAGACTTCTCAAACTCAGCTCCTCTACCGCCTGTTCCACGACCATCTACGCAGGCAATGATGAATCCTTCCTGAGCAAGATAATAATCGAAAGCACCGCCATTGCCCATACTGCCCGTGCTCCATGAATCGAGCACCTGCTGGTTGCCCGGACCGGAATACTGGAAGAGGATGACAGGATACTTCTTGCTGGCGTCGAAATCTACAGGCTTCACCATCCAGCCGTCCAGTTTCACACCTTCGGAAGTGGTGAAAGAGAAAGTCTCGCGCTTGCCCCAATTATACTTCCGGGTCTTTTCGAGCAGCTGCTTGTTGTCTTCCAATGTCTTGATAAGCTTGCCCTTGTTGCTGCGTACGGTGAAGACATAAGGATGGCTGTAGCTGCTCCAGGTATTGACGAAATAGCGGTAATCGCCCGAGAAGTTAGCCGAGTTGGAACCAGCCGCATCGGTAAGGCGCTCCACCTTTCCGTTCTTATGAGCCACGTAAACCTGGCGGTCGTGCGCATTGAGCTTGGCAGCCTGGAAATAAACATCGCCCGTCTTCTCATCCATTCCGTAGATAGAGGTAACATCATAGTTGCCCTTCTCTACCTGGCGCAGGAGCTTGCCGTTCATATCATAGAGATAGAGATGCATGAAGCCGTCGCGGTCGCTAGGCAGCAGGATGTTCTTCTTGCCCACGATGCTGTTGTCAATCACCTCTTCCTTTACAAACTTAGGCACACTCTCCTTGATGAGCATCCTGCTCTTACCGGTGAAAGGATTGACTGCATAGAGGCGCATGTCATCCTGATGGCGGTTCATCGTATAGACAATCAGACTGTTGGCGTCTGGCGATGTCTTGATGCGTGGATAATAGCCGTCGGAATCTACAGGCACATCGAGCGCCACGGTCTTGCCGTTCTTCATATCATAGCTCCAGAGGCTCACCTTAGAGTTGTCCTGTCCTGCCTTAGGATATTTATAGGAATACTCTCCCGGATAGTCGTGATACTCGCTATGGGTAGGATGAGAACCTTCAAACATCTGCAGAGAATAAGTCTTTACGTGCGATTCGTCGAAGCGTATCCATCCGATGGCAGTTCCATCCGCATTCCATGCAAAGGCGCGGTTGAAGCTGAACTCCTCTTCGTAAACCCAATCAGGAATACCATTGATTACCTCGTTGAACTTACCGTCGCGGGTAATTTGGGTTTCCTTATCTCCATCGGTAACAAAGAGATTGTTATCCTTTACGAAGGCGATGTGGCGTGAATCAGGCGACCAGGTAGCCACCTGCTGGTTAACGCCCTGGGAAAGCTTCTTCAAACTCTTCTTAGCAATATCATATACGAAATACTCTGCCTTGAACGAGCGGCGGTAGATAGCCTCGCGATGGGTCATGATAAGCAATTTCTTGCCATCAGGACTGATTACATAACCCTCAATCTGTTCGAAGGGAGCCTTGACTGCGCTCACATCGAAGAGGATGCTCACCTGCTTGCCCGTCTTGAACGAATAACTGATAACCTGCTTGCCATCATTGCTGATAGAAGCGTACAAATCGGTGCCATCAATAGGGTTAATACCGGTAACATAAGAGGCAGCAAACTCGCCGGAGGTAATGGCCTTCAGGTCGAGTTTATCTGCAGCTTGCATTGCTGAAACCATCATGACAGTTGCAATAAAAACTGGAAATCTTTTCATGTGTTAATCTTTATGTAATGCCTCTATAGGCGAATAATCTTCGTCCTTGAGCAGTTGTTTTACCGTTACTTTAGGGTTGCGCTTTACATAAGCGTTGATTGTATTCACATACTTGGTCTTGAAAATCTCCTTGCCCATCGCCTTGTTTACAGCCCACATAATCTTGCCCATGTGCAGATCGCGGTCGAGCTGCGGACGGGTGTCGAACTGATCCATCGGAAAGATGCTCAGCAGATAGAAGGTAAGGCAATCTGGCACAATATACTGGCGCGACATGGTGCTGCGCTGCTGCGGCGTATAGAATTTCTTGTAGAGCGGATAGTTTTCGCCCATGTATTTATCGAGCGAAATTCCTACTGAGTGCTCTCCTACTACGATACTCTGGTCAAGAGCGCCAATCTGGGCATAGAAACAAGGCTGCTGGAGCTCCGGAATCCAACTGTTCAGACGTGAGAAGGCAGATTTCAGCTGTTTGTTGATGTCTTCCATATTGGCAAATTCTGCCTCAGCATCGGCAATAAGTGCCTGCAGGGTAGAATCCTGATAGAACATGAGGAAACGGTTGCTGATATTGGCGTCGGTAATGGTGCCAAGCTGAAGCATTTTCTCTATCAGCGTACGGGTTTCTATCGGGTAATCGGTATTCATCTGCTGCAGGGCTGAGAAATCACCGGTAGTAAGATATCTGCTTTCCAATCGGTCGTAACGCTGTACTGACAGGGGCACAGCCTCTCCTTCCTCGTTCGGCTTGAACTTAAACTCGCAGGCCGAACTGAGAAGCACTATTGCTAATATGACTATATAATTAAAAAACCTTTTCACGATAATTTACAAATCTTCGAGTTACGACTGCAAAAATACTAAAAATTATTTAAATTACCAAGCTTTTTTGCTAAAAAATCATACGCATTCGCAAAAAAAAATGGGTTTTTCTCTTAAATTTGTTTGCGAAATAGCCAGCAATGAGCAAAAAAGCCTTACGTTTTGCTCATTGCTGGCTATTTGCGCAGTTTTCTGCTTATCGGATGATAAAAGAAACTGCTTATCGGATGATGACAGAAACTGAAACCAGAACCGGCTCTTCTATCTGCTTCTTCCAGGCTTTCAACCACTCATACCACTCCTTCTCGCCCTTGAAACCATAGGTTTCGTTGGCACTGGTATAAGCAAGCTTATAACTGAGCTGGCTGCCTGCAGGTTTCACCACCTGAGTATAGCAATCCTTATTGGCTGGCTGCTGACTAACCAGGGCTGACTGTGGCACATAAATGCCCAAGCCTACGGTCTCCAGTTTATGCTTTCCATCGTCCTTGCCTGTTGGCCAGTCGCTGCCGTAACAGCCTCGCAATCCCTTGCCATCAGCAAATTCGCTGGAACCCTTTACGTTGATGAGTCCTGTAGCAAACTGATAATCAGAAACATCCTTGTTGAAGAATACATCTACGTCGAAATCGCGATGACCGGCATAGATGGTGTAACGGATGGTGGCATTGACAGGCTGCAAGCCCGGAGCCGGAATCCAACCCTTATCCACTACCTCGACGATGGCACGGAGCGGACCTTCTGAAATGATGCGCTGCTCCTGGTATTTCACGTTGTTGAACAGCACCTGGTCTTTACCGTCCCAGCCACGGAGCGCACCCAGCCCGTAGGTATTGCCTACCCAGAGGCAATCATCGCCCGAACCAGCCTGAATCTGCTCTTCTGAAGGATAGAACTGCGTATCCTGAACCACCAGTCCCTTGTTGATTTTGCCATAAAGGTCGATGGTCTGACGATGGTCGAAATAAACACGCATGGCAATCAGTTCGCTTTCGAAGCAGATGCCATGAGAATGGACGTAGTGATAAGGGTCCTTGGTTTTCTTATCAAACGAGATGCTGCGCAGATAAATATCCTGCCTGTTCTTAGCCAGCTTCCGGTTTCTGCTTGGCAGACAGAGTTCTGCAAAGGTACGTGCCGGATACTGTGCCTGCTCGCCCTCACGATAGAGGTGCACCTGATAGGTCTTGGTTTCTTTCTTGCCCAAATCGGCAAGGAAACAGAGTTCATCGTTGGTACAATCGCGGTTGATGTCGTCGAGCTGTGAAGGAATCTCCTTACCGTCAACGGTTACTACAGCGCGCTGAATGTTGCCGATAGCGCCCAACTTGCTGAGATCTACAACCACCGGAGCATCGGTTCTTGCCACCTTGGAAGGATTGGAAACCGACACCTGGAAATTAGCCTGCGCCTGGGCTGCCAGAACCATCAGCGAAACCAGCGCCATCATCATTTGTTTTTTCTTCATAGATTTTTATTTTTAAGTTTGTTTATGAATAGTCTACAACTGCGAGAAGAGTTTCTTGCCCTTGGCGTAATATTGCCAGATGATAGAGAGATTGTAAACCTGCGGAATCTCCTCCTTCACCCTACCCGCCTGTATCTTTCTGCGATCTTCGTCAAACTCATGTTTCCATGCCTTGAAAGCCCTGCGCGCCTTGAAGATAGCCTTGAAGTCACCCCAGTTGCGATTCAGAACCAATGTCTCGAAAGCAGCAAGGTAATCCAAGAATCTTCGCATACGCATTACATGAGACAACTCCGTATCACTCAGATTCTTATAAAGCATGGTTAAATTATTTCTGAAATTCAGATAAGTCTTCATCGGATTGCTTTTCGGCAGGGTTCCACCACCCACATGATAAACCTCACTCTCAGGAATGCAGTAGATTTTTCTGCCCATCAGACGCAAGCGCCAGCAAAGATCTATCTCTTCATTATGAGCAAAGAAACGGCCGTCTAAACCTCCGGCAGTCCAATAATCCTTTGAGCGGATCATCATACAGGCACCCGTAGCCCACAATATTTCCTGCTGGTAATCATACTGCCCGTTATCGCGCTCTACCGTATCAAAGATGCGGCCGCGACAGAACGGATAGCCGTATTTGTCGAGGAATCCGCCGCAAGCGCCAGCATACTCAAAGCTGTCCTTATCGTATTCGGCAAGCAACTTAGGCTGGCAGGCAGCCACCTGCTGATGCGAATCCATAAACTCGATGAGCGGTGTAAGCCAATGATGCGAAACCTCCACATCGCTATTCAGGAGCACATAATACGTTGCATCAATCTGCTTCAAGGCACGGTTATAGCCTTCAGCAAAGCCGAAATTCTGCTCCAGCACGATGGTCTTCACCTGAGGAAACTGAGTCTCCAGAAGGTGCATCGAACCATCAGAAGAAGAATTGTCTGCCACCCAGATTTCAGCATCCTGACGGGAATATTCGATGACATTCGGAAGATACTTTGCCAGCATCTTCTGTCCATTCCAGTTTAATATAACGATTGCTACTTTTGCCATATTTATTGTAAACTCTTTAATCTGTTATTCAGGAGATTGGTAAACTCATAGTTCTTGAGTCCCCATTTGGGAGCAATCAGCAGTTCTTTGGGCGACTGACTGACGAAGCGCTCCAGCACCAAATCCTTTCTGAGCAGACGGATGTATTTCACGATGACATCAATATATTCCTCTACCGTGTAAACATGGAAGGGATGCTCAGCATATTCCTGTGCCAGCCGGGTGCCCCTGATAATCTGCATCTGATGAATCTTGAGAATATCAAGCGGCAAGGAAGAGATGAGAGGAGCCTGGCGCAGACTTTCTTCCGCATCTTCTCCCGGCAAACCGATGATGATGTGGCCGCCCGTAAGGATTCCCCTGGCATGAGTACGCTCTACGGCACTACGGCAACAGGCAAAATCATGTCCACGGTTGATGCGTTTCAAGGTTTCATCATTGGCACTCTCAATGCCATATTCCACCAGCACGAAGGTTCGGCGGTTCAGTTCTTCCAGATAATCGAGCAATTCATCGCTCACACAATCCGGACGGGTTCCGATAACGATTCCTACCACATCTGCCACCTCAAGAGCCTCTTCATACATCTGCCTCAGTTGCTCCACCCTGGCGTATGTATTGGTATAAGCCTGAAAATAAGCCAGATATTTCATATCAGGATACTTCCTGCTGAAGAAAGCCTTTCCCTCCTCCAGCTGTTCAGTAATCGACTTTTTCCGGTCGCAATAGCTCGGATTGAAGGTGCGGTTGTCGCAATACGTACATCCGCCACTCGAAATCCTTCCATCTCTGTTAGGACAGGAGAATCCCGCGTCTATCGAAATCTTCTGAACACGGAAATCAGGAAACTGCTTCCGGATCCATGTTCCAAAATCGTTGTAATACATTGGACTTTGAACTTTACGATTAACCCTTTTTACTTAGCCCTATTAACTATAAACTA
>OLNV01002169.1_pt1 | contig 11460 bp, 9 predicted proteins | sample 1672891 | NCBI WGS metagenome assembly OLNV01 (sample SAMEA3136734, study PRJEB25190) | human gut metagenome | biome: human gut; feature: human-associated habitat; material: faeces | place: Austria | collected 2013 | reverse complement strand
GAGTTTCCCGATCGGCGGGGAGAGTACCCACAGTGTTATATCTGCTCACCGGGGGTTGCCAAGTGCGAAGCTTTTTACGGATCTTGATAAGATGGAGGTCGGTGATACATTTACTATTACGATTTTAAACAGGGAGATTACTTATGAGGTTGATGATATTTCTATCATTCTTCCGAATGAGACGGATAGTCTTCAGATAGAGGATAAGAAGGAATATTGTACGCTGATGACCTGTACGCCATACGGGATCAATACGCACCGCCTGCTTGTGCGGGGACATTGTGTCGGAACCGGAGAGCCGCAGCATATTCATGTTACGACGGAGGCGTTCCAGATAGATCCGACGATTACGGCATCTGTTATAGGAATTGTTATTCTGATTCTTCTTTTGGTCCGAGTTCTTATCCGCACCCGGAAAAGGGGGAATAGAGAGATTCTAAACCGCTATAAGAAAAACAGGAATAAGTAAATACACATAAAAAACAGCCAATCAGGTAAGGTCATTTTGTCAGGGCAATTCTCTGATTGGCTGTTTTTAGATAAGAGCTTTAGAAAAATCTATCAGAATAAGTGGATAGGGTTTGGGATAGGATTCTCTAAGACTCCTGAATGTTATTAATTACTTCCTGCTGCTGATTAAGCAGATGTGTTTTCATCAGTTCCTTTGCCTTTATAGAATCTCTGCTGGAAATGGCATCAAGCAATTCCCGATGTTCCTCCACAAGATTAGAGCGCTGGCGAATATCTTTCACATATTCCATGCGGTAACGATAGAACTGTTCGCGCAGATTATTGATAATAGAAATAAGGCGGTCATTGTTTGTTGCGCGGAAAATGGTATCATGGAAAGTCTCATCTTTATCTACGATATCGAGAATATCCCCATTCTCTACGGAACGGATGAAGTCCTCATGAGCCTGACGTAAATCATGAAGCCCAGACTGATCAATTCGTTCGCAGGCAAGAACAGCAGCGAATTCTTCAAGAACAGTACGGATTTCGATGACATCACGAAGATTTTTTTCTGTGATTCTGGCTACTTGAGCACCTTTTCGTGGAATCATGATAACCAGGCCTTCCAGTTCTAACTTACGAATAGCTTCTCTTACAGGAGTACGGCTTACACCGAGGCGGTTGGCAAGAGAAATTTCCATGAGACGTTCTCCTGGTGCGAATTCACCAGTAATAATTGCCTGGCGAAGTGTGTTAAATACAACGTCACGAAGTGGCAGATATTCATTTACATTAAAGTTAGTGTCTTTCATTAGTTGTTTCTCCTTCCCTTTTTCGCTGTATATTTATCCCCCTGTGTCAGCGAACTGTTTTTTTTCGAAAAATGATTATGATTTTTCTGCGATTTCGACCGTGGGAGATTTTTACTAAATGGGCGGACAACGGCGGTCTGCCGGATTCCCGGGTCATTATGGAAAAATTCAGCTGCCTTTCCGGCGGCTTCTCTTGAGGTAAATATACCAAATACGGTGGAGCCACTTCCGCTCATAAGCGCATTGACAGCTCCTAATCTTCTCATATCTTTTTTTATCTGTACGATAGCTGGATAATGCTTTTCTGTAACCTGTTCTAATACATTACCCATACGGTCGGTGATACCTGTAAGGTCACCGTGGCTGATGGCCTGAATCATTCCGTCTATGTCTGGATGGGCTGTCTGTTCATCGAGATGCAGGTGCTCATATACAAACTTTGTAGACATAGAGAAAGATGGTTTTACAATTAAAAACCAGCATGGCGGAATAGAAGGAAGAGGAGTTAATATCTCACCGATTCCTTCAGAAAGTGCGGTTCCTCTCATAATGCAAAATGGAATGTCTGCGCCAAGGGTAAGCCCATGTTTAATAAGCTCGTCCTGTGTTATTCCAAGAGAAAATAGCTGATTCATGCCTACCAGAGCAGCGGCAGCATCGGTACTTCCGCCGGCCATTCCTGCTGCAACAGGGATGTGCTTTTCAATTGCTGCATCAACACCGTCTGAAATATTATATGCAGTACGTATCGTGTCAATGGCCCGATAGACAAGGTTCTTCTCATTGAGGGGGAGGTAAGGCAGATTCGAAGAAAGACGAATCTGTCCGCATGTATTCTTCTGTAAAGTAATGTAGTCAAAAAGCTTCACTGTCTGCATAATCATTCTGACTTCGTGGTAACCGTCTTCCCGCCTTCTAAGTACGTCCAGTCCCAGATTCACCTTGGCATATGCTTTCAAATGTAAGGGCTGAGTCATAAAAATTGTACCTCCTCTGTATCTTGTATACAATTATTATAACGCATTTTTGGAAAAAATCAAGAAAGAAACACCTGTATAAAAAAGAAAAAATTTCTCAATACTAACAGAGTATTTTTGCGGAAAATATAGGGAGAAATATTCTTAATGTTATGTGGGTATAACAATTTGAGATTCCAGTAAAATATTAAAAGTTGATAAGCCCGCAGGCAAAAGTTTAAGAATAATAAATAAGAGATTTTAGTGGCATATTTTTAGTGGCCTATTAAAAAGAGCTGGAGGGGAAAAGTGCGAATAAAGTATAACAGAGACCAGAAAATAAAAGGAAATCTTACCCGGAATTTTGATAAAGATTATGCATTTTTGGAGAAAGCATTAGATCGGAGCGGGGATATTGTAAAGAATGTATTTTATGTAGGAGACACCGCTGATATACAAAGTATTATGGAAGAGCAAACAGATGCAAATACGGACAGTGACGCAAACAGTATTATGGAAGAGCAAACAAATACGAATACAGACAGTGACATAAGCAGTGCTACGAAGGGGCAAACAGATGCGAATACAGACAGTGACATAAGCAGTGCTACGAAGGGGCAAACAGATGCAAATACGGACAGTGACATAAACAGTGATATAGGTAGAAAAACAGTTTCGAAAAGAATAGTGAAAACTACGCAGAACAATAAAAAAATAAAGCCTAAAAAAGCAGCAGTCATCTATGTCGATGGAATGACGGATGCAGATATGGTGGAAGACTTCGTGATCCGTCCTCTCCTTAAAAATAAATGTGAAAAAACAGGGCAGGATTTCCTCTCTTATGTAGAAAATCATGTGATGGAAACAGTGGACTGGAAAGAGGATGAAAGTTTTGAAGATATTTTAACAGATATCTTATCAGGAAATACCCTGCTTTTGCTGGAAAGCTGCCCGAAAGCAATTATTTTATCTACAAAGAAATACCCATCAAGAGGGGTAGGGGAAACCCAGCAGGAAATGGTTATCCGCGGTCCGAAAGATAGTTTTACAGAAAATATGCGAATAAATACGGCATTGATTCGCCGCCGAATCCGTGATTCTCGCCTGAAAATGGAGCATACGATGGTTGGGGAGCGCTCCAAAACAGATTTGGCAATTGTATACATGGATGATCTTGTTCAGCCGGAACTTCTTGAAAAGGTAAGACAAAAAGTAAATGCACTCAGCTTTGATGGTATTTTAGATGGAGGAATGGTAGAGCAGCTTTTAGAAGAAAATGTATGGACACCATTTCCACAATTTCAACATACAGAACGGCCGGATAAGGCGGCAAGTGGATTACTGGAGGGGAGAATCGTTCTTGTTGTGGATAACTCTCCGGGCGTGTTAATTTTGCCCGTCACTTATCAAATGTTTTTTCAGGCAGGTGACGATTACTATACCCGATTTGAAGTGGCATCATTTGCCCGTTTGCTTCGCTTTGCAGCTTCATTGTTTGCGATAGGATTTCCGGGATTGTATGTTGCCATAGCAGCATTTCATACAGAAATGCTCCCAACCTCCTTTTTGTTATCCATTGCAACAGCACGAACTGGCATCGTCATTCCAGTTGCTTTAGAAGTTTTGCTTATGGAATTTCAGTTTGAACTATTAAAAGAAGCAGGAATTCATTTGCCCGGACAGCTCGGAGGAACAATCGGTATTGTCGGCGGCCTCATCGTAGGCCAGGCAGCAGTGGAAGCGGGAATTGTCAGTACAATCGTTGTTATCGTTGTATCTTTTACAGCTATTGCATCATTTATCGTGCCAAATGAATCCTTTGGCGCCGTATTTCGTTTGTTAAAGTTTCTTTTTATTGTTACCGCAGCAATATGGGGAATTTACGGCTATCTTCTCACTTTTGCCGCATTATTATTGCATTTATCTCAGATAGAATCCTTCGGTGTTCCATATATGCTGCCTTCTGTTTGTGGGGAAAACTTAAATTATGATGATAAAAAGGATCATTATGTTCGCTATCCATTTGCTTATATGAAAAAAAGACCAGTATTTACGAGAGAGGGCCGGAGAATTCGAAAAAGATAGATACGCTATCAAAAAATTTACAGGCAGAAGATGTGATGATTCGTGTAGGTGTGTTTGCCTGGTTCGGATAGGAGAATTGAAAAAATTTACAGGCAGAAGATGTAATGATTCATAAAAGGATGAAGAAAAGAAAACGAAAATAGAATAAAAATAAAAATAAAATGGGGGACGGTCAGAGAGGAGGATGTATAAAATGTATGAAAATAAGATTTCTGCAAGGCAGTTACGCAGAATGATCTTTATAGAAACATTTGGAGCGGGAGCATTATCTATACCGGCATTTGCCTGCTATAAAGAACAGAATGGCTTTTGGAGCCTGATTTTTTATGGGGTGTTTTTGGCGGGAACGATTGCCTTTTTTATTATTTTTTCTGGGAAAATAAGTGAAGAAAATTTTGAAAACAGAAAAATAGGTAAGACAGGTCTGGCAAGGAATGTAAATATCAATGTTTCAAAAATGCAAACAAGGCTTAAATCTATAAATTTTCCGGAAGTTTTACCACAGCCAATAAAATTTGTATACATGATTCGTTTTTTCATAAATGCAGTAGCACTTTTTTATTTCTTTGGTAAGACAATTCAGACTGTTTATATGCCAGAAAGCAGCTTTTTATTTATTATTTTTCCTGCTGCGATTTTGCTTTGCTACAGCTTGTATACAACATTACAAAAAAGAGCCAGATTTTTAGAAATCATTTTTCCGTGGATTATCACGACGTATTTTATTGCTGTGATTTTATCATTTATCGGAATTGAAAAAGCAATGCAGATAGGGAATGCAGGAGAATTCTGGCAAGGAATTCTTTCAGATAATATTTTCCGAAGCATGGGAAACGGATATTTGATGTTACTGTGCAGCAGTCCAATAGAATTTCTCTTGTTTTTGAGGCCTGCTGCCGAAGAAAGAGGAACCGAAACAAAAAAGAGAAAAGTAGAGGACAAAAATAATAAAGAAGGTAAAAATAATAGAGAAGGTAAAGATGATAAAGCAATACGGGACATAATAACAGCCGTCGCAGGTGCGATTCTCTGTAATGTTTTATTTTGTTTCCTTTCCGTGCGAACACTTGGCCCAACTCTCACAAGCCAGTCAGAATGGCCAGTCATCAAAATGATGCAGCTAATCCGAATGCCGGGCGGGTTCTTAGAACGATTTGATATCCTGCCGATTATATTTTGGATACTGTGCATGATGGCGGTTTTAAGCGGTTATCTCTATTATGGATGGAGTATTTTTCAAACACGCTCTGGAGGATGTTTGAAAAATTTTTTAGGAATTACTTTTGTCTGCTTAGTGCTCTTGACTTGCGTTGTGGAAAAACACACTCTTTTGTGGACGTTTTATCTCAAATATAAGGCATTTGTGGATTTCCCGCTGTCCTTAATATTGCCACTTGTAGTTTGGCTTTTTAAAAGACAGAAAGATTTCAATTATCAAGAAAAAACAGAAAAAGATAAAGAAGAAAGAAAAAATATTGCAAAATATAAGAACAATAAGCAGGTAAAGTATTTTGCAGGAATAACTCTTTTAATCTTTCTCCCAATTCTTTTTTCCTTAACTGGCTGCCAGCGCCTTACCGATGTAGAAGAAAAAAACTATATCTTATCCATGTACGTCGATTATTCCTCTGATGAAGAAAATGCTTATCAGTTTTGGATAGCTCGGGCAAATTTAAGCGAAATGGAGGGGCAAAGCGACGAAATTCCCTGCCAGATTACAAAAATAGAAGCCCGGAATCTACAGCAATTAGAAGAAAAATACTTGGAAACAGTCCCCGGAAAAACCGAGTGGAATCATATTTATACAATTTTCTTAGGCTCGGGAATAGCAGCAAATAAAACAGCATGCACTCATCTGCTAAAAGAATGGGATAATGAGTGGCAGAAATCTCCGAATGTCCTTCTGGCACTATGCCCCGAAAACCCGAAAGAACTATACAAAATAAAAAATATTCCTGCCGGAGCAGCAGGACAGGAAATAAACCTTCTCGCAGAACAAAACAAAGAAAAATATTCCGGACAAATCTGCGAAACGCCAATAGACTACCTTCGTGCCAAACAGCAGCAAGAGGATAAAATTACACTGTACCGGGTTACTATAGAAAACGGGAATTTAAAAATAATGACAGACGAACTCTGAAAGATACCGCATTCCTATTTGTGGCCTCGGAGCAAGGTTTGGATGTGAGCGTATAAGTGAACATTCAAACCGCCGTGACTAAAGTCGCAAATATAGGGGATAGGTTCTCTTCGGTGGCGTCTGTTTATTCTTCGAATTAAATGGTAATACTCCACCTATGAAGACTTTTAATAAAATAACAATATCATTCACACTTTTAATATGTTTACTATTTAGTTACAGCCTGCTGTATCAGGTATATTTAGAACAAACCGGTCCAATATACGATAACACTCTGCGATTTCATGTGAGAGCAGATTCTGATAAAAAGGAAGCCCAGAAAAGAAAGCTTATTGTCAGAGATGCGGTACTGCGTTATGTAAAGGAGGATGTATACAGAGCAGATTCTGCACAGGAATTGAAACAGAATCTTGCAGAAAAAACAGAAGAAATCGCACAGGTAGCAGCGAACGCTTCAGACGGGAAGCCTGTCCGTGTCTACTTTACCAAAGAAAGATTTCCAATACGCCATTACGGAACTGCCATTTTCCCCGCGGGAGAATATCAGGCACTCCGGGTAGATATTGGCAAAGCTGCCGGACATAACTGGTGGTGTGCATTCTATCCCAACCTCTGCTACACCCCGGAAAAAAACTTTACCCTCTCCGAAAGCGGAAAAAAACAGTGGAAAAAGATCACAGAATTAACTCAGGGAAAATGGCTGAAAAAAACAAAACATTATTTCACCAAATTAAAGAAGTTTCTGCCCTATTGGGCGAAAAGGAGCGTTTAGCACAACAGAATAAAACCAATACATTCTTCGGATGCTTTCTTCGTTACCAATAGCTTTAGCAAGCCGGCAAAAACATCTGTTTATTTCTTGGAACTTTCCACCAAATGCGGTATAATCTTAAGTAACATTATCATAGGACGGTAACGTGAGAATGAAGAATAAAAAACAGATCATTTCTCGTTTATTATGGATGGGAAACATTTTTTTACTTATATTTTGCCTGGCAGGATGTGGGACTTCTGGGACTGGAACATCAGAGTCAGGAACAGAGCAACAGGAGAGTTCCAGCTCTGTTCCGAATTACTATCATAAAGGAAAGATTTTTCTTCCACAGGCAGATGGAAAAGTGACAGAAGAACATGAGGGCGTGAAGCTTGATTTATCGCATACAGATCAGGGATATTTTATGGCAGCGTATACGGGGAGTGCAGACAAGCTGTTGATTCAGGTAGAGGGCGGCGATAACATTCCGTATCGATATTATTTTGACCCAGATGGGAAATACAACGCTTTACCGCTGACTGCCGGAGATGGAAGTTATGCAGTAACAGCATATGAGAATGTGGGAGATAACCGATATGCTGTTGTTTTTACCAAGATAGTAGATGTGACACTGGAGAATGAAGTTCTTCCGTTTTTATATTCTAATCAGTATGTGAATTTTGATGAGAATACAAAGACTGTTGCGCTGGCGAAGAAGCTTACAAAAGGTAAGACGGAGATTGAGGCAGTGCAGGAAGTGTATGAGTATGTTATAAAGAATATTGTTTATGACGATGAAAAGGCAGCAACGGTAAAAAGTGGTTATCTGCCGAATGTGGATGACACACTGAAGACCAAAAAAGGAATCTGTTTTGACTATGCGGCGCTGATGACAGCAATGCTACGGTCTTCGGGAATTCCGACGCGCCTTGATATTGGCTATGCAACGAACATTTACCATGCATGGATCAGTACTTATTTAGATGAGCAGGGCTGGGTAGATAACGTCATTAAATTTGACGGAAAGAACTGGACGATGATGGATCCGACTTTTGCAGCAGGAGGCGGCGAAGGAATTCAGGATTTTATTACCGATTCCTCAAATTATAATATAGAATATATACATTAAAACAGATTACTAAAAAGTATTATTGTCTAATTCAAGAATGCCCCGGCATTCTTGAATTACTTAAGCGATTATTTGAGTCTAAAAGAGCTGGTTTCTATAAGGCGGATAATTTAAATGAGAATTTGCAAATATTTTTGATTTGTAAATGATTACAAGATAAATATAAAATAAATACATATGAAAGGACACAAAATGTTATCAAATAGCGAAGTGGCTGTATTTTGTGAGCAGAGCGGGATGATTCTGGAGTCGGGATTATCAATGCTTGAAGGCATTTCCATTATGGAAGAGGATGTGGAGCCGCACAATACAGAATATAAAAAAATGTATGAGGATATGAGAATGTGTCTTGAAGAAACAGGTATCTTTCATGAGGCACTTACAAAAACTGGACTTTTTCCAAGTTATGTGATTCAAATGACGAAAATAGGAGAGGAAACAGGTAATCTGGATGTTGTGATGAAAGGGCTTGCCGCATATTATGAGCGGGAAGAGAATACGATGCAGGATATTAAGAGTGCGATTTCTTATCCTTTAATGATTCTATGTATGCTTCTTGCAATTATGCTCGTGATGGTTGTAAAGGTTGTACCGGTATTTAATCAGGTGTATGAGCAGCTTGGAACGCAGATTACTGGGCCAGGTGCCGTTCTTTTAAAGGCAGGAGAAGCTTTGAAACAGTACTGGATTATTCCGACAGTACTTCTTTGCGTATTTGCAGTCGGGGTATGGTGGCTTTTAAAAACAACAAAAGGCAATATGGCATTACGCAGACTGACAGGAAAGGTTTTTTCTACAAAGTCTATTGTAAAAAGACTGAACAGTGCCAGAGTATCGTCTGCTTTTTCTATGGCATTACAGAGCGGTATGGATTATGGACGTTCCTTTGACATGGCAGCAACCTTGCTTGAAAATGATGAGGAAACGAAGCAAAAGTTAATGAACTGCAAAGAAAAAATGTTTGAAGGAGAGTCTTTTTCTAAAGTAATCAGGGAAACAGAAATTTATTCCCCGCTTCAGTCAAGGATGATCATGATTGCAGAAAGAACGGGAGAGGCAGATCAGGCACTTTCTAAAATTGCAGTACAGATTGATGGTGAAGTAACTGCAGATATTCAGAATTTTGTATCAGTTATTGAACCAACACTTGTCATTGTGCTTTCTGTGCTTGTCGGAGGAATGTTACTATCCGTAATGATGCCTCTTATGGGGATACTTTCTGTGATTGGATAGCAGGTGATGAATTACGATGGAACAGAATGTAGAAAAAAAGAAAAAAGATTATAAAAAAGGATATATTTTGCCGGTATGCATTTTCATTTTGATGATGGTAATGTTATTTTATGGAGTGAATTCTGTGACGAATGCTACAGCACAAAAAGAGCAGGAAAGCCTGAAAAATGCAGTAGTTCAGTCAGCAGTACATTGTTATTCTGTAGAGGGAGCCTATCCAGATTCACTTGATTATCTGAAAAAGCATTATGGAATCACATGGGATGAAAGCAAGTATAAAGTGACCTATGAGATTATTGCTAAAAACATCAGACCGGAGGTCAAAGTGATACCTTTACAGGAAAGTAAAAAATGAAGAAGAAAAATTATGAGGGCAAAAACTTATTGAATCAAAGATAATTATGAAATTAAGAATTTATTAAATCGAAGATAAAAAGTAGGAGAATTGAAATTTAGAAGGGAAAAAGTCAATAAGTTAAAATCATGAGAGTAAAAGTATAAAAATAACTATAATAAAAAGAAAAGGGAAGCACTATGAACAATAAACAAAAACAAATACATACAATTGATACGGTTTTTCCTTTGATTTTTATTCTTCTTTTTGGATTTTGTGCACTGGCATTGGTTCTTTCCGGTGCCCATGTATACCAGGATACAACGGATGGATTAAAGCAGAATTATACTATTCGGACAGCGGCAACGTATTTGCAGGAAAAGGTGCGGGAGTACAGCAGTGAATCTCAGGTAGAAGTTCTTTCACAAGACGGGCAGACAGTAATTGCACTTTATGAAGAGGGCGATAGCGACTATGTGACATACATTTATTTGTATAAAGGCAAGCTGCGGGAACTTTTTACAAAAAAAGGACGTGATGTTGTCTGGAGCAGCGGGCAGGAACTTGTTTCAGCAGATACATTTTCTGTTACGAAGCAAAAGGAGGATTTGTTGCAGATAGAACTTAGCGGAGACGGACAAGAAGAATTATTGTATATAAGAATATACGGGGAAGATAGCAAATGAAACGAGTAAGACATTCCAGATCGGGATTATTTTTAATTGAATTAATGATCTGTATTTTATTTTTTTCCATTACAGCGGGAATTTGTATACAGTTTTTTGTAAAGTCCCACAATATGAGTCAGGATGCAAAAAATCTGTATCAGGCTCAGCAGGAAGCGGCATCTATGGCAGAAATTTTAGAAAAGGATATAGATTCTCTGGATAATATTTCTGTTTATTATGATAAAGACTGGAATCAGTGTGATAAAGAAGAAAAGATGTACTGGCTGGAAGTAACGCAGGCACAGAATCAGGCGCAGGAAGACGATTTAAAAAAGGTAAAAATTGCGGTGTATTCTGGAGAAAATTCTAAAGGAGAAAGTTCGAAAAAAGAAGAAATCTATCATTTGAACCTGAGTATTTATATACCCTAAAAGAACGAGATATCATGGACAAGTACATTCCAGAGTCAACTACCCACGACCTAAAGGTCATGGGCTTGTAACTGCCCAGTCGTACTAACGGCTTACACCTCCGACCTTTAATCCCCGATAGATATTGCTATCTAAAGTGGCGTTACATCATAGGGTGGCTGACAGCACCCTTTACAGACAAGACATGCTCATCTGTAACTGTATCAGGTACTAAACTTCCCATGCTATACAGTAAAAAAATCTTTTACGGTTAAGATTTTACGCAATACACGAATTTCGTATTGCAACCTCATATCTTGTCAATGTACAAAAGAGTGTCTTTAATGAGCAGCACATCTAACGGTTTTCTCTTTAAGAACTGCTACGGCTATTGTAGCATATTGGGTAACAGTTAACAAGGCTCCTCCCACCACCTAAAGGTAGTGGGTTTCCGCCTATGGCAAACGAAAGGATTTAATTTATGAA
>OLNV01002167.1_pt1 | contig 11462 bp, 7 predicted proteins | sample 1672891 | NCBI WGS metagenome assembly OLNV01 (sample SAMEA3136734, study PRJEB25190) | human gut metagenome | biome: human gut; feature: human-associated habitat; material: faeces | place: Austria | collected 2013 | reverse complement strand
CTGCACCACATACCGCCTACACCCGACCAAGAGTATTTCATCAAACAACTGATGGAATTTGCCAAGACAGGTGACGCGACGTTGTTGGGCAGGTTGCCGCTGTCTGAAACGGAAGAGAAGGCTAAGATGCTCATCGCTACCGACTACGCGCGGAAGATGGCTTTGGATATGCGCATGATAGACCCCAATTACGAAGACCACTCCGACAACAAGGCGAGCCACTGCGCCAAAATGATAGCGGAGTATTACCACAAATACGATGCGCACAAAGGAACGCAGTTCGTGTTCTCCGACTTGGGTACATATCAGCCGGGGGAAGGATGGAACGTGTACAGCGAGATAAAACGCAAGTTGGTGGAGGATTACGGCATACCGGCAAGTGAGGTGCGCTTCATTCAGGAGTGTAAGACGGATAAGGCTCGTAAGGCGGTGATAGATGCCATGAACGCCGGGACGGTGCGCGTGCTGTTCGGCTCCACAAGTATGCTCGGAACGGGCGTGAATGCGCAGAAAAGATGTGTCGCCATCCATCACCTTGATACACCGTGGCGACCGTCCGACCTGCAACAGCGTGACGGACGGGGTGTTAGAGCCGGGAACGAGATTGCCAAGCATTTTGCCGAGAATAACGTGGATGTCATCATCTACGCGGTGGAAAAGTCGCTGGACAGCTACAAGTTCAATCTGCTGCACTGCAAGCAGACGTTCATATCGCAGCTCAAAAGTGGAGCGATGGGCGCACGTACCATCGACGAGGGAGCAATGGACGAAAAATCGGGTATGAACTTCTCGGAGTATATGGCGTTGCTCTCCGGCAATACCGACCTTTTGGATAAGGCGAAATTAGAGAAGCGTATCGCCTCGCTCGAAGGGGAACGCAAGTCGTTCAACAAGGGCAAGCGCGATTCGGAGTTCAAGCTGGAATCCAAGACGGGAGAACTGCGCAACAACACGGCTTTCATCGAAGCCATGACGGAAGACTGGAACCGTTTTCTTTCCGTTGTGCAGACTGATAAGGAAGGCAGCCGCCTTAATCTTGTCAAGGTGGACGGCGTGGATTCAACGGATGAGAAGGTCATCGGTAAGCGTTTGCAGGAAATCGCCAAGAACGCCACGACTGGTGGACTGTACAAGGCTGTCGGGGAACTTTACGGCTTTCCGATAAAGGTGGTCAGCGAGAGGACACTCAAAGAAGGTCTGGAGTTCACTGACAACCGCTTCGTGGTGGAGGGTAACTACAAGTACACCTACAACAACGGGCATCTGGCGATGGCAGACCCGATTGCTGCCGCACGAAACTTTCTGAACGCATTGGAGAGGATTCCGACCATCATCGACCAGTACAAGTCTAAGAACGAAGTGCTGGAAAAGGAGATTCCGCAGTTGCAGGAGATAGCGGGCAAGGTGTGGAAGAAGGAGGACGAGCTGAAACAGCTGAAGTCCGAACTCGCCGCACTGGACCGCAAGATACAGCTTGAGCTGGCTCCGGCTCAGGAAAACACGGAAGAGAACCGGCAAGGCAACGAGAAAAAACAGACGGAACAACAGCCGGAAAGCCCGCACGTGGACTTTGTACGCAGTCATTTAATTATAGGGAGACCCGGTTTATCGGAATCCAAAGGTGTAAAACTTTAATATCGAAGTCTTGACAGAAAAAGCCAGTGGTTGAATTTTTTCACCACTGGCTTTAATTCTAATAATTTTTCAATCTAATATGACCGAATCTATAACGTTAAATCATAGATTATGTGTCTATTTGTGAAGAAAAAGACGTAACTTTGTATCAAAATCAAATAAGCATAACAATGGAGCCATCTATATCTATATACAGTTTTTCACTTTATACCGCACTGCCGTTGATGTTATTCTTCGGCTTTTATTTTTTGTTTGCAAAGACTCCTGAAAAGAAAATTTTCAAGAATTATCTCCGCTCCCGACAGATTATGGGTATAGCTATGCTGCTGCTTTCGGCAAATTATTCGGTACATTTCTTCTTTGGTATCCGATTCAAAAATGCGGATTCTGCCATATTGATGAACATGTCCACATACTTCCTGTGCTATTCTCTGTTCAGTTCGGCATTGATAATGTTGCTTGATCGTTTTTACATTACCAAACGGCGTGTGTGGACACATATCATTTTATGGATTATATTTTCAACTCTTTCCGGAGTTGTGTTGTTCCTGTTGCCAAGCGGAATCATGCAAAAATTCTCTTTATTTGCTTTAGCTGTATGGTTAGTCGTTTTTGGAGTCGTTTTAGCTCGCAGAGTCATAATTGCATACCGTAGAGCCATTCGGATTTTCAATGAAACTCAGGCGGATGATATAGGTACATATATCGAATGGCTTTCCATATTCACTTATTGGGCTGTTATCTTCGGTGTCGGATGCGGATTGCTGACATTTCTGCCAGACAAATTTGTTTTTATCTGGATTTTGTCGTCAATACCGTTCTACAGCTATCTTTTCTACAGCTATCAGAACTACCTGCTGTTCTATGAACAGGTGGAAAATGCTTTTGAGCAAGATATACAGTCTGAAGAAGAACTTCTGACAGATACAGAAACAGAACCTAAAATAGTTTCTGAGAAAGAAGTTCCAGTGTCCTATACAGAAATTATAGAGAAAGTGGCCAACTGGATAAAGACAGACGGCTATGTCCAGCAGGGACTTACCATAAAAGAACTGTCCGAAATACTTCATACGAACCGTACCTATCTTTCCGCTTATATCAAGACTACGTATAAAATGACATTCCGCGAATGGATAACCGGTCTCCGGTTGGAGTATGCGAAAAACATGCTGAAGGAGCATCCGGAAATCAATATACAGAAGCTGGCTGAGTCCTCCGGTTTTCTTTCCCGCAGTAACTTTATCAAATTATTTTCCGAGAAGGAAGGATGTACGCCTGCCAAATGGAAAAAAGCAAATCGGGAATAATTTGTGTACTAAAAAACATTGAAAAAGGTCTCAGAAACCCATTTCCCAAAAGTGCTCAAACGACAAAAAAAGTGCTAATTCGACAAAAAGGTGCTCTAACGACAATTTGAAAAGTGCTCAAACGACTATTTTTCATAAAACGCTGTATTTCAACAGAAAAAGTTTTTGTAATATTTTGGGCGCTGAATGGCATTTATTACCTTTGGAGAAGACAAAGATAATAAATTCAAGTTTATATGAGCAGAAAAATCACTTTTCTTACCCTGTTTCTGTGGCTGATGACGCTAACTTTTCCTGTCATTGCGCAGCAGAAAGCAGACACGACCTACACCTTCCGCTTTGTTCCGCAGAAGGACATGTTCTACGTGCCTTGGAATGGCAACGACACGGAACTTGCCCGCCTGTTGGAATGTATCGAAAACAACAAAACCACAATTCTTGACGGCAAGCTGCCGCTATTGGTTGACGGCTACTGCAATTCGCTGGGCGGTGAAGCCGAGAACCTTGCAACAGCGAAGATCCGTGCCAATCGAGTAAAATCAGAACTGATTACACGCGCGAAAATCAAGGAAGAAAACTTCATTACCCACAATCATGCGACAGGGGGTGATTTTGTAATCGTGCGCCTGACGGTACTGGTAAAGGAAACAGCCGTGACGGATGCGGAAGCGGAAGCACGACGCAAGGCGGAAGCCGAACGACTGGCAGCCGAGAAGCGTGCCGAACAGGAACGGCTTGCCGAAGAGCAGCGCAAGGCGGAAGAAGCCCGACTTGCCGCTGAAAAGGCAGAAGCCGAGAAAGCCGCTCAACAAAATACACTTGCCGACACGCCGTCGGAAACCAAAATCACAACTGATTATCATCTCTCCCTGCGTGCCAACCTGCTGCGCTGGGCTACCCTGACACCCGACCTTGGCGTGGAATGGCGCATCTGCCCATCGTGGGGCATTGCCGTAAACGGCTCGTGGACTTCTTGGAGCTGGAGTGACAAGGACCGCCGCTATGCACTCTGGGAAGTGGCTCCGGAAGTGCGTTACTATATGGGTGAGAAGAAAGCCTGGTATCTGGGCGCGATGTTCAAGGCCGGACAGTTCAACTACAAGCTCTCCGAAACGGGCAAGCAGGGCGACCTGATGGGTGGCGGCATCACCGCCGGCTATCAGCTGCGGCTGAACAAGGCACTGGCTCTTGATTTCAACCTCGGTTTGGGCTACCTGAATGCCGATTTCGAAAAATATGAAGTCATCGACGGTGTACGTGTACGCCGCGGCAACGAGACAAAAGATTGGTGTGGTCCCATCAATGCCGGTGTGACATTGGTATGGAAGTTATTCTAACACGGAGGAATAGAATATGAAAGCAAGACAATATATAAATATGATGGGAATGGCAGCCGCCGTGCTGCTCTCTTCCTGCGTGAAGGACACGCTTTATGACACGCCGCATCCCGACTATGGGAAGATTGCGGTGACAGCCGACTGGTCGGCCCGCGGTGAGGGTATCGACATACCTGCCACATGGACGGTCACCATGGGCGACTATACGGGTACGGAGACTTCCGCCACCCATGCCCCCGACCATCTGTTTGCTCCGGGCAGCTACACCCTTGCGGTGTGGAACCCAACTGAAGGAATCACGGTAAATGGTACCACCGCCACCATTGCCGCAGCCACGGGAAACCGGGCAGGCACGGATGCCTTTGTGAACAATGCCCCGGGATGGTTCTTCACCTATACGGAACAGGTGACCATCGAGAAAGACAAGGACTATCCGCTGACCGCCGCAATGAAGCAGCAGGTACGCGAACTGACGCTTGTCGTCGAACCTACTGGTGATGCCGCCGGACGCATCACGGAGATTGTTGCCCATCTGACGGGTGCAGCCGGAACACTCGACTTCGCTACCGATACCTACGGAGCCGCTTCGAACGTCGTGCTGCCCTTCTCCAAGATTACCGAAGGTGACGATGCCGGCAAGTGGAAAGCCACGGTGCGGCTGCTGGGTGTGACTGGCACGGAACAACTGCTGACGGGTGAAATCCGCTATGCTGACGGCAACCCGACCCCCACCACGCTGAAAAGCGACCTTACGGAAGCCCTCAAGGAGTTCAACACCGGAAAGGGCGAATCGCTGACCCTCGGCGGAACGCTGGTTGAGACTCCCGAAGGCATGGAAGTGGACGGAGCCGAAATCAACGGCTGGGAAGAAGTGAAAGGTGATGATGTAAATGCTGATTTGTAAATAATAAAATTATAGATATAATGAAGACAAGATTTTTTACACTTGCAGCGCTCGCCCTCGCACTGGCAGCCTGCAACAACGACAACGAGAACCTGAACGGTGACCCCGTGGCCGCCCAGTTTACCGCCAACATCGCCCCCGCCACCCGCGCCAGCGGAACCACCTGGACTGGCGGCGACCGTATCGGCATCACCGACATCGGCAACGATTCCCAGTACGGCAACGTGCCTTTCATCCTGAAAAACGGGAAATTTGAGGCAGAAGGAAAGGTTATCTATATCGAAGATACAAAGACCCATACTTTCCGCGCCTACTATCCGTACAACACGACGGGAGGCATCCTCGCAGCCACGACCGATGCCACGGCGCAGCAAAACAAGCCTGCCATCGACTTCCTCTTTGCTTCAGGAGCCACGGGAGACAAAAACAACCCGGTAGTAAGCTTTACCGACAAAACCGCCAAAGGCGGTGAAGACAACTCCTTCCACCACCGCATGAGCCAGATAACCCTTACCTTCGAGGCGGGCGACGGCGTGGATTTCAGCGTGGTCAAGCCTGAACGTTACACGCTGGGCGGATTGTTACTCACCGGTACGTTCAACACGGCCGACGGTATTGCCACCGCAGACAACGGAGTACAGACCGGAGAACTGGCCATGAATCTGGCAGACGGCAATCTCACGTCATCGATCATCCTCTTCCCGCAGACAGTTGCATCCCTGCCGTTGGTTGTGAATTACAAAGGTCAGGAATATCATGCCACACTCACCATGCCCGAAGGCGCACTGCTGGCGGGCAACAACTATACCTATACCGTCAAGGTACGCAACAAAGTCCTTGAAGTCAGCGAAGCCACCATTGCAAAGTGGAACGATATAGACGGTGGAGATGTGGGTGCTGACCTGTAGGATTTTAATAATTAATCGATTAGAATAAAGAATTATGAGACATAGATTATTTATCCCCGCAGCCACCGCACTGCTGTTCGCCCTCGCCGCCTGCACGCAGGACGAACTTGCTGATGATAACCGTCTGCCCGAAGGTGAATACCCCGTCGTCATCCGTGCCACCGGACTGTCCGTAGAAGCAACGCCGCTGGCAGCCCATTCCACCCGTGCCGCTGTGGACGGCGACTGGCAGGGCGTCACTTCCGTGGCACTCAAGATGGGCGATGCGGTAAAGGAATACACCGTTACGGCTTCTACCGATTTCAAGAGTGCCACGCTTTCACGCGAGAACGCCCCGTACTACTGGACCAGCCGCGACCCGATTACCGTATCGGCATGGTGGCCCTTCGACAATGCCGACATCACACAGATGCCTGCCGTGAAGGTGGCCGAAGACCAAAGCAAATTGACTGACTTCCAGAACAGCGACTTCATCTCTGCTGAGAACCGGAAGGTGGAATTTAACAACCCGACTCTTGAATTTACCCACCGCACGGCACGCGTGACAATCGAACTGAAGCCCGGCACGGGATTCACGAGCGTCGCTGGTGCCACGGTGAGCCTCATGAGCCTGTCCGCCGATAACGGCAACCCGACCGCCATCAAGACCTACAACGCAAGCGGCAACACCTACGAGGCACTGACCGCCCCGCAGACCGTTGCGGCAGGCAAGCCGTTCATCCGGGTGGAACTCGGCAGCGGCACCTTCTACTTCCGTCCGCAGAACAACGTCGTATTAGAAGCGGGCAGCCGCTATAAATATACCGTTAAGGTGAACGCCACCGGCTTGACGTTAGAGGGTTGCACCATCGGCAGCTGGGCTGACGGTGGCGGCGAAAGCGGCGAGGCTGAGGATTTAGGCTATTCTATACAGAACGACGGCAGTTACACGGTCTATAACGCCGACGGCCTGCTGGCATGGAACAAAGCCGCACAAAAGGACGAATCGATAAATTGCACCCTCACCGCCGACATCGACCTGACGGGTAGGGAATGGACACGTTTAGACACATGGCCAGGCTACTCCGGCGTCTTTAATGGGCAGGGACACAGCATTACGGGATTAAACTTTTCAGCAGCGAGGTTTGGACTTTTTCTTTTTTTAAATCAAAGTGGAGTGATAAAGAACCTACAACTCATAGATGTGAATCTGGATGGCAGTAGTGGAGGAGCTGCTGGAATGGTGGACCGAAATCATGGCCAAATCATTGCCTGCTCTGTGACGGGAAAACTTACTGTACATAGTGGTGGTATAGCCAATGCAAATTATGGCGATATCATCGCTTGCTGGTTCAACGGCACATTGAAAGATGAGGCTGGCTGTGGAACTATAGTGCGTTTCAACTACAAGAATATAACTTCCTGTTATTGGGGAGGCAATGCCGAGCGAGGAGAATTCCGTAATTTTGGAGGAACGGTAGATGCCACGAAGGTGGACGGCGCGACCGTGAAATGGCAGACAGCCGTCGACGGCATGAACACCGCCCTCACTGCTGGCGACTACCAGTGGGCACTCGGCACAGACGGTCTGCCCGTACTGCAAAAGAAACAATAACAACCCCTAAACAACACGCATCATGAAACGAACAACCATCCATATATCCGCAGCCATCGCCCTGCTGCTCGGCCTTGCCGCCTGCACACAGGACGAAGCGGGCTTCCTACCAGAAGGGGCGGAAGGCACACCCATCGTCTTCACCGCCACGGGGCTGAATCCCGCCGCGACAGCCACCGCCGGCACCCGTGCCCCCGTGGATGGCAATTGGACGGGTGTGCAGAGCGTGGCAGTTCTGATGGACGGCACGGTGAAGACGTACAACGTGACGCCCTCCACCGCCGACCCCACCAGCGCCACGCTGACCTCCACCGACCCGTACTACTGGACCAACCACAACGACATCACCGTCACAGCGTGGTGGCCCTACACCGCTGGCGAGACAACCCCACCTGCGGTAAAGGTAAAAGCCAACCAAAGTACCCAGAAGGACTTTGAGGGCAGTGACCTCATCGTAGCCGACGGACAGACGGTGACTTACGGTAGCCCCACGCTCCGCTTCACCCACCGCACGGCGCGGGTGACCATCGTTCTGACGGACTACACCGAGGGGCTGGCATCCGTGCAGCTGACGGGACTCTCCACTGAAGGCGACAACCCGGATATAATCGTCCCGTATGACAAGGGCAGCAACACCTACACCGCCATCGTAGCCCCGCAAAGTGTGGCAGCTGGCACGACCTTCATCGTCTGCACCTTCACTAACGGCAAGACCTTCGTTTATAAGATGAAGAATGCTACCGACTGGCAGGCGGGCGGTGAATATACCTACACCGTCTCCCTCGCTGCGGCAAAAGACCTGGGCTATACCATAGAGAGCAACGGCAGCTACACCGTGACCTCCGCCGATGGCTTGATGAATGTAGCCAAATTAGTGAACGGAGGTAAGACCGACATTAACATTACCCTCGAAAAAAACATCGACCTCACAGGTAAAGACTGGACGCCGATAGGCACAGACTACGACAACTCATACAAAGGCACCTTCGACGGTGGCGGCCATACCATTACGGGGCTGACCTTTACGACAAATGACGAATATGCGGGTCTGTTCGGCTGGCTCAATAGAGCTGGTACGGTGAAGAACGTGGTGATGGAGGGCGTACAGATAACAAGCAATCAAATATATGGCGGCAGTATTGGCGGCGTGGTAGGATATAGCTGGGGCACCATTGAAAACTGCTCGGTGTCGGGCAGCGTCAGCGGCACGGTGTATGTCGGCGGTGTGGTGGGTGCTCAAATAGGCGGTTCCATCACCGGATGCAGTTCCTCTGCCACAGTGAAGGGAATGGTCGATGTCGGCGGCGTGGCAGGTCAGACGAATTCGAGTGCCACCCTGACCGCTTGCTATGCCACGGGCAACGTGACCATAGAAATAAACCCCGCAAAGAATATCGCTGGCGGCAGTCTGGTGGGAATGAACGCAGGAAGCAGCCTCCTTGCCTGCTATGCCACGGGCAACGTAACCAGTACGGGTAGTAGCACTGGCTATGTACATATCGGCGGCTTTTTGGGAAATAACTACACCACCGTGACCGCCTGCTATTGGAAGAACAATCATGAACAAGGCATCGGCTACAATAGGGAAAGCACCGGAGCCACGAAGGTGGACGGCTCTGTCGTTACCTGGCAGAAAGCCGTTGATGCCATGAACACCGCCTTGCAGAACGCAGGCTCAGAGTGGCGTTACGAACTTAAAGGAGCATTGCCTACCTTGAGGAAGCAGTAAGCCGTTGCGGGCGGAACATTTCCGTCCGCAACGAACATAAACCGAAGTATAACCCCAATAAAAAAGGAGGACGTGATGGAACACACGGAGAATCCACCATATAGGTTTTGGCATCAAGGCATTGTTAATAATAATATAGACTCCAGTGTAAATATGGAAGCTGTAAGCCGGACATTGTCAAGATTGGTGCTCATTAAAGGCAACAAATCAAGTAATTAAATTAAAAACATGGGACTTTTTCACAGAGACAAGAAAAATAATGACGATGAGCCGGACAGTGTTCAAACCAATTCATTCTCTGATATTATGAATGGTTTGCAATACGCCGTAAACTGTGCACAAGATACATTGCAGAATCATCAGATACAAAATCTGACCAGACTTTTTGAAGGAACAAATGCAAATAACGCAAATACGTTCCAATCGAAAAAAATCATGGTTGGAGACAAGACTATTGATATTCCACTTATAGCTTTGATATCCCATCATTATCTTGCGATGGATAATGTGCAGATAAAGTTCAAGGCGAAGGTCGGAAGCGTGGAATCACAGATTCCAGAAAACAACTTATTGTTATCCAGCCCACAAAGAGCCAATCTCCAGATGCAGATGAGCAACATAAAACCGGATGCGGATGATGTCATGGAGGTTTGCGTCAATTTTAAGGTTCAGGAGACTCCGGAGAGCATTTCCCGAATTATTGACGATTTTGTAAAAAATATCTAACAATTTTAAAATTCAAATGTTATGGCAGAAGAAATAAAGAACCAAGGGCAACAAGAAAATGCGGAAAACTTGAATGAAAATGTAAGCGGACAGGCGAAAGAAATTATCTCCGCTGCATTGGAAGAGACTCAAAACAGAGAAACTTCTCCAGTTCTTAAAGCAGATTCAAACGTGACTGACAAATTCAAGGGGCTTCCCATGCGGGAACTTATTGCAGCTCCACTTATTGCAGCAGCCGAAGCACAACAGGAATTGGCAGCGACAGCATGGAATTTCTACCAGCAAATTGCATTTGATGGTAAAAGCGGCAATAAAGCGCGTATATTGGAATTCGATGTCGAAAGACCGATACAGCAGGATAGAAAAATGACAACAATGTCACAAAGTGTCAAGGCTCCGTTTATAGGATTGGTGCCTATTCCTTCCCTGCTCATAGATCGCGTGGATGTCGATTTCCAGATGGAGGTTACCGATACGTCAAACGTAAAAAGCACTACCAACGCAGAAGTAGAGGCAAAAGCTTCTGCAAAACGTTGGTTTATAAATGCGGAAATCAGCGGCAAAGTCACAACCGCCCGCGAGAACACCCGCATGACCAACCAAACGGCAAAATACCAGATACATGTGACAGCCAGTCAGCAGCCGCAGACCGAAGGTCTGTCTAAACTGATGGATATAATGGCTTCCTGTATCGAGCCTATAAATACAGAAAGCAGTAAATAGAGTATAAACATATAGAACGGAATGGATAAAGTCCCGTTCAAATTTGATAATAATTATTATGAAAACATAATAAATGTATCAAACATCTAAAAATAGCCATATGAGAATTTGTACATGGAATTCCCAAGGAAATCCTCTTAATGATGCTATTAAATTAAATATATTGAATCATCTGTTAACAATAGAACAATGTAATGTCGTTATGATACAAGAATGTGGTAAATTCATACTGCCTGCACATTTTAGTGGTATCTACCACTATGTTGTGGTAGAACAAGCAGGTGCTTATAATTATAGAGGTAATACTTGTATCATTGCGGATTTGAATTTTGTAGCATCAATACATTATCTGATATCAGGAACAGGCCGATCCGCAATTTGTTTAAATTATAATGGATATAACATTTATACCCTTCATTGCGAATCTGGGTCTGGTGCTGTAGGAGATATAAGAGATTTAGTACATCATGCAGTATCTCCTTTCATCATTGGCGGAGATATGAATTCAACGCCAAGCGAATTATCAGAATATTTAAGAATAATGACCACAGGTACCAGGAGTAGGCCGGGAAATAGTGCTAATTTTGCTTGTTGTGGTA
>OLNV01002154.1_pt1 | contig 11493 bp, 7 predicted proteins | sample 1672891 | NCBI WGS metagenome assembly OLNV01 (sample SAMEA3136734, study PRJEB25190) | human gut metagenome | biome: human gut; feature: human-associated habitat; material: faeces | place: Austria | collected 2013 | reverse complement strand
CTAAAAGGGAGCATACCATTTTATTCCCTGAGGGCGTCTCTTCTGCTTGAGGCAGCCCAGAATCTAATCCTCCTCCTGATATGCTTTATTCACCTTATTATAAGAGATAAAATAAGGAGCAAAATTCTTCTCTTCTGCTTCCGCTTTCACCGGTGCACATTCCCGAATAAAATTTGTCCGAGTCTTCGGTTCCGCCGCCGGAGTCAAAATTCCATGCGCCTTTCCTGCATCAATAGATTTAAGCATCCACGCCATATTTCGTCCCAGAGTACGCATGACCATAAGCCCTTCTAAATCCTGCTCTACCTCTTCAGGAGTATTGCCATGAACCATATTCCAATAAGCAGAAGGAACAAGTGGCATATTGTTCATCATAAAATATTTATTCATCTGTTCTAAAGCGGCAGTAGAACCGGCACGACGGCAGCTTACGATAGCAGCTCCCGGTTTGTAGGCAAACCCACCGGTAGAGTAAAACATACGGTCAAGGAAAGAAGTGATTCCACCGCTTGCTCCGGCATAATGAACAGGAGAACCAACGATAAGACCATCACATTCTTCCATTTTTTTGATAACTACGTTAACAGCATCTTCACCAAAGATACATCTTCCAAGCTTGTTCTTACGGCACATACCACAGCCCATGCAGCCTCGGATCGCTTCAGTGCCGATATGGAAAATTTCTGTTTCGATGCCTTCCTGCTGAAGTGTCTTTTCCACTTCAGAGAGTGCGCGGAAAGTACATCCGTTAGGATGTGGACTTCCATTTAAAAGTAATACTTTCATAAATAATCCCAACCCTTTCTATGAATTTTGTTGCATATCTGTAAAGCCATTATAAAATAATAGCTATATTCTATTCTTCCTTTGGTTTTAAACAGGATGTCGGTGTATAACTTTCCTTCACATAATCTGTTCCACAGACTTCATGAACTTTCGTGATAGAAATTGGTGTGATACCGCACACACGAAGCAGTTCACAACCGACTTCCTTACCCGCTTCCAATGCCTTCTGAACAGCAGAAACATCGCCGGAAATACCAGCAGAAAATTCATTCATCATCGTAAGGTTATGGGATGGGGAGCCATACCAGACGATATCTACAGGTGCGGCTTTCATGCACTGGTCAACGGCAACAATGCCGATTCCTGCCGGGGCAGCACCGATAACGCCAAATGCCTTGCCAAGTGGTGTACCAAATATCTGATGTAAAATCTCTCCGGCGCGTGGAGTGACGTGAGATTCCATATGCCCCACTTCGTTCACATAGATGCAGGCAGCCCAGTAATCAATCTGCTCTAACGCAATCTCAACAAGCCTTCTGGCATCGGAAATGTTCTCTGCACCGAGGACGAAGAGGCATCCCTGTCCACACTGCTTACCAGCATCAATTGCCATCTCAAAACGGAGCAGCTTTGCATTTACTGCTTTTACTGCGTCATCAATCGCAATCGCCTGTGCGACAGTTCCGGTTCGGGAAGATACAATACTGATGGCCTGATATTCATCGGGAATCTCAAGAAGTTCCTTGATATCTTCATGAATCGTTCCAATGACAAGACCGATAGTATTTGCCGCAGCGGTACCGACGAACTGGGTCGCTTCTGACTGCAAAAAATTATTCATATCCATTGTTATCCTCCTCCTAAATCTCTAAATAGTATAGCATGGGTTAGAAAAAATGTATATATAATGCCAGAAAATCACCTTGTTTTTGTAAAAATATACAGGTATACTAAATAATAAGGTTTTGAATACGGGGGATTTTTATTTGTTTTGAAACTTGTATAACTTCTGAGTGAAAAATATTGCAGTTTTGGAGGATGGGTTATGATTATGGAAGTAAAGAAGTTCAAAAAAGTGCTTGTCGCAAACAGAGGAGAGATTGCGATTCGTGTATTTCGGGCATTGAGTGAGTTAGGAATTGGCTCAGTAGCTGTTTATTCTAAAGAGGACAGGTATGCACTTTTTCGTACAAAAGCAGATGAGGCATATCCGTTAAATCCAGATAAAGGGCCGGTGGATGCATATTTAGACATTCCTACAATTATCCGGATTGCGAAGGAGAAAAAGGTGGATGCGATTCATCCCGGATACGGATTTTTATCGGAGAATCCAGAATTTGCCGAAGCCTGCCGGAAAAATGAAATTGTATTTATCGGACCGAATGTAGAGGCAATGAACATTATGGGGGATAAGATTTCTGCAAAAAGAGCGGCAGAGGAGAGTAAGGTTCCAATTATTGACGGCAGTGATTTTATTATTCATGATGTGGATACGGCAATGAAAATCGCGGATGAGATTGGCTATCCTGTTATGTTAAAGGCGAGTAATGGCGGTGGTGGCAGAGGAATGCGCATTGTACAAAGTCAGGAGGAGATGGAAGAAGCATTTGAAAAGTCACGGAATGAATCCAAACGAGTTTTTGGAGAGGCGAAGCTTTTTATAGAAAAGTATCTCATTCATCCAAAGCATATTGAAGTGCAGATTCTTGGCGATAATTATGGAAATATCGTCCATCTTTATGACAGAGACTGTTCCTTGCAGCGAAGAAACCAGAAGGTCATTGAGTTTGCACCAGCATGGTCGATTTCGGAAGAGACGAGAAAGAAGATTTTGGATTCGGCAAAAAGACTTGCCAGAAGAGTCGGATATACGAATGCTGGAACGATGGAATTTTTGGTAGATGAGGAGGAGCATCCATATTTTATTGAAATGAATCCACGTATTCAGGTAGAACATACCGTGACAGAAATGGTGACGGGAATTGATATTGTGATCTGTCAGATTTTAATTGCAGAAGGGTATCCGTTAAATTCCCCAACGATTCACATTTATTCACAAAATGAAATCAAATGTACTGGCTACGCCCTGCAGGCAAGAGTAACAACAGAAGATCCGGCAAATCATTTCCTCCCAGATACGGGAAAGATTGATTTATATCGTTCTGGTTCGGGTGGTGGAATCCGTCTGGATGGAGGAACCGCTTATACGGGAGCTGTCATTACACCACACTATGACAGCTTACTTGTAAAAGTCATTTCCCATGACCGTACTTTTGAGAATGCGATTCACAAGTCTGTGCGTGCATTAAAAGAACTGAGGATTCACGGAGTAAAGACCAATATTACATTTTTGATTAACGTATTAAATCATGAAACATTTCATAAAGGAAAGTGCTTTACTACTTTTATAGAAGAGACACCGGAACTGTTTGAACTGCATTACAAGTTAGACCGAACAACAAAAATATTGGAATTTCTTGCCAATAAGATGGTGAATGTCAATCCAGGACCAAAGCCGTTTCTTGAGAATAGAAAGGTTCCTGTTATTGATACGGAACGGAAACTGTTTGGAACAAGAGATGAATTTTTAAGACTTGGGGCAAAGGAATTTACCCAAAAGGTGTATCGAAGTGACAAACTTTATGTCACCGATACGACAATGCGTGACGGACAGCAGTCTCTTCTTGCAACAAGAATGCGTACAAAAGAAGTGGCAGGAGCGGCAAGAGCAACGAATCTGTATTTAAAGGATGCTTATTCTATCGAAGCGTGGGGCGGTGCAACTTACGATACAGAATACCGTTTCTTAAAGGAATCCCCATGGAAACGACTGGATATTTTAAGAGAACGTATGCCAAATGTGATGATTCAGATGCTGCTTCGTGCTTCCAATGTTGTCGGCTACAGCACCTATCCGGATAATGTTATCAAAAAGTTTATCAAGGTATCCAGTGACCACGGCGTAGATATTTACCGTATTTTTGACAGCATGAACTGGATAGAAAATATGAAACTTCCGGTAGAAGAAGCGTTAAAGACTGGCAAGGTAGTCGAGGGGGCTATCTGTTATACGGGAGATATTTTAAATCCAAAAGAAACAAAATACACAATTGATTATTACTGTAAAAAGGCAAGACAGTTAGAGAGGATGGGCTGTCACGTTATTGCGTTAAAAGATATGTCTTCCCTGCTAAAACCGTATGCAGCAAAAGAATTAATTACCGCATTAAAGGAAGAAGTCCGTGTGCCGATTCATTTACACACACACGATACAACGGGAAATGGAATCGCAACCTATCTGATGGCAGCAGAAGCTGGAGCTGATATTGTAGACTGTGCGATTGGTTCAATGAGTTCCCTTACGAGCCAGCCGTCCATGAATGCGTTGGTGGAGGCATTAAGAGGAACGAAGCGGGATACCGGAATTGACCCGGATGGTCTCCTTGTTTTAAATGAATATTATGAGCATGAGCGAAAGGTTTACAAGCCATTTGAGAGTGATATGGACTCCCCAAATCCGGAAATTTATAAATACGAGATTCCGGGAGGTCAGTATTCTAACTTTGCTGCACAGGTCAAAGAAATGGGTGCAGGTAATGATTTTAATGATATTAAGCGTCTTTATAAAGAAGCAGATGAGGTGCTTGGCAACATCATTAAAGTAACCCCGACTTCAAAAGTTGTAGGAGATATGGCAATTTTTATGTTGAAAAATGATCTGACAAAAGATAATATTTTAGAGAAAGGAAAAGACTTGTCTTATCCAGATTCTATTGTACAATATTTTAAGGGTGCATTAGGACAGCCAGAAGGTGGCTTTCCGGAAAAATTACAGCGCATTGTATTAAAAGGACAGGAACCGATAACGGTGCGTCCGGGAAGTTTACTTCCCGATGTAGATTTTGAGGCAATCGGCAGGCATCTTCGCGAAAACTATTACATGGAATCGATGGAACAGCCGGAAGTCATGGAGCAGAAAGTGCTAAGTTATGCCCTTTATCCGAAGGTATATGAGGACTATTGTGAGCATTTCCAGGCATATAATGATGTATCGAAGTTAGAAAGTCATGTGTATTTCTATGGGCTTCGTCCAGGTGAAGAGACAACTATCCAGATTGAGGAAGGCAATGATACATTAATTAAGTTTGTCGGTAAGTCAGAACCCGATGAGAAAGGATACCGCATTTTACAGTTTGAAGTAAATGGATTCCTTCGGGAGGTAAAGATTCTTGACAAGCATTTTGAAGTGAAGGCGGACCGCAGATTAAAGACAGATCCGAAAAATCCTGGTCATCTTGGAGCAACTTTACCGGGAACAATCTGTGATATCCGAATCAAAGAAGGTGACCGTGTAACGAAAAATATGCCACTCATGGTTATTGAGGCGATGAAGATGGAGACAACTGTCATTTCCAAAGTAAATGGTACCGTTGATAAAATCTATGTCAAAGATGGAGAAGAAGTCAACGAAGATACGCTTCTTGTATCGTTTATTATCGATATGGAAGAACAGCCAGAAGAAGTCCATCCGGAACTGCCAGAAATGGACTTTACAACCTTAGAAAAGGACGAATTCAAAACGGTCGATGTGACCGAAGAAGAAAATAAATGAAATTTGGAGGTGTTGATGGAACGAGAACATATTACTCCGCAGGGAGTATCTGTATTTCACGACAAAAATGAAAATATTCATAGCTTTTGCCTGTGCCTTTATGTGCGGGCAGGTTCGCTGTTTGAGACAAAGGAGAATAACGGAATTTCTCATTTTTTCGAGCATATTGTATTTAAAAACATTCATTATCAGATGGGAGAGAATCTGTACCAGACTTTAGACCGGTGCGGGCTTGATTTTAATGCTTCCACTTATGAAGAATTTATTCAGTTTATTATCACGGGAGCACCGGCACATTTTGAGGAGGCAGCGGAGATTCTGACCGGGATTTTTGAACCGATTACTCTTCCGGAAGAAGTGATTGATACAGAAAGAAAGCGCATCAAGGCAGAAATCCGTGAGGAAGATGAGGAAAGCAGCCTTGGTTATTTTACAAAAAAGATTGCGTGGAAAAATACTTCATTAGAGCGGACAATTACCGGAAAGAAAAAAACATTAGATAAAATAAAAGGGAAACAGCTTCGTAAATTTCAAAAAGAAGTACTTTCTTCCAATAACATTTTCTTTTATATAAGTGGCAATTATCCAGAAACAGCAGTTGTAACTGTAACAAAGCTTATGGAAAATTACCCACTTACTGTAATGAAAAAAGAACGGAAGAATCTCGCTCCGGTTCCGAAACGCTTTTTTGCAAGAAAGCCAAAAGTGTATGTGAAAAACAGTAAGAAAACATGTGTCTGTTTTTCAGTAGACATTGATGCGTCAAATTATACATTAGCAGAGAAAAATCTGCTGTTTGATATTTTATTTGAGGGTGAGTTCTGTAAGATTCATCAGGAACTTTCAGAGAAAAAGGGTTATGTATATAGTTATGACCCATGTTTCCAGCATTATAATAATATCGGGCAGATGACACTCACTTATGAAGTGTTGCCAAAGCATCTTTATGATTCTGTGGAGACGGTTGTAGAAGTGTTAAAGTCCATGAAAGAGGGCATAACAGATGAACTTTCCTATGTTCTTCCTCATTATGTAGATAATGCGGGGTTCCTTTTAGATGATACGGAGGAATTTAACTGGGTGAGAGCTTATGAAGGACACATTCTTGACGTATACTATAAAGACATTGAGGAGCGAACGGAATCTTATCGCCAGGTTACAACAGAGCGGATGACAGAGATTTGCAGGGAAGTATTCAGGCAGAGTAATATCTTGCTGACAGTAAAGGGTAAGAAAAAAAAGGTGGATACTGAGCGGCTCGCAGAAATTCTTTGTGATGCGCTGTCTTGCAGATGAACGAGTTTTTAGACACGCACTGGATTGACCCGGAACGCTTCTTGGGATATAATAAAATCGTTTATGGAGGTGTAATGTTATGAGAGAAAATTCATGGCTTAGTTATACAGAAGAGGACGATAAGAATGTAGAAGTTCTCGCGCAAGAGTATAAAGAATTTTTAAGTAAATGTAAGACAGAACGTGAGTGTACGCAGTATTTTATCAAAGAAGCGGAAAGTCACGGCTATCAGGATCAGAGCGCCGGAGCGCCGGATTATATCCACACTGGCGTCAACTGGGGCTATACCGGCGCCCAGCTCAGCGACAATCTGGATCCCATCGTGGTCGCCGCTATCGCCGCCATGGGTAAGACAATTGCTCTTTTCCAGATTGGAAAGCAGCCGCTTACCGAAGGAATGAATATCCTGTGCGCCCACATTGATTCTCCACGTCTTGACTTAAAGCAGAATCCATTATATGAAGATACCGAATTATCCTTTATGGATACGCATTATTATGGTGGAATTAAGAAGTATCAGTGGGTTGCACTTCCGCTTGCACTTCATGGTGTTGTGGCAAAGAAGGATGGAACGGTAGTGAATGTAAATATTGGTGAAGATCCTGCTGACCCAGTTGTTTATGTAACAGATTTGTTGATTCATTTAGCTGGAAAGCAGATGGAAAAGAAAGGCTCCGTTGTTGTGGAAGGTGAAAATCTGGATATCCTTGTCGGAAGCCGTCCTCTTGCAGGAGAAGAAAAAGATGCAGTGAAAGCGAATATTTTACGTCTTTTGAAAGAGAAATACCAGATGGAAGAGGAAGACTTCCTCTCCGCAGAAATCGAAGTGGTACCAGCAGGTCCAGCAAGAGACTGTGGACTTGACCGCAGCATGATCGCCGGTTATGGGCATGATGACAGAGTATGTGCTTACCCATCTTTTGCAGCCATGATGGAGGCAGGGCATGTGGATAGAACTTCCTGCTGTCTTTTAGTAGACAAAGAAGAAATCGGAAGTGTCGGAGCAACAGGTATGCAGTCCATGTTCTTTGAGAATACCGTTGCAGAGATTCTTGCTCTGATGGGACAGGATTCCAACTTAGCAGTAAGAAGAACCCTTGCCCGTTCCAGAATGCTTTCTTCCGATGTAAGTGCTGCTTACGACCCTGCTTATGCAGAAGCTTTTGAGAAGAAAAACTGTGCGTACTTTGGAAAAGGAATGGTTATTAATAAATATACCGGAGCAAGAGGTAAGTCCGGCTCTAACGATGCGAACGCAGAATATCTTGCAAGACTTCGACGTATTTTTGATGATAACAAGGTTGCGTTCCAGACCGCAGAACTTGGAAAGGTAGATTATGGCGGAGGTGGAACCATCGCTTATATCGCTGCCCTTTACGGCATGGAAGTTGTAGACAGCGGTGTGGCAGTATTGAGTATGCATGCTCCGTGGGAGATTATCAGCAAATCTGATTTATATGAGGCGAAAAAAGGATATCTTGCCTTTTTAAAGAATGCTTAAGTGTAAAAATAATCTTGAACTGGAGAAACATATGAATTGTCAGAACGCACAGTCCATGGTACTGAATTTTATTAATAATAAGTTAGATAAAGAAGAGACAAAGGCTTTTATCGAGCATGTCCGAGATTGTAAAGATTGCTGGGAAGAATTAGAAATCTATTATGTGATGCTTGTTGGATTAAAGCAGCTCGATGAGGGAGAAGAACTGGCTGCGGATTTTAGGAAGAAGCTTCAGAATGAAGTAGAAAGTCGTTATGTAGAGATTGAAAGAGAAGCAAAGCGTAAACATATAGCGAAAATCATAACAATTCTTGTCACGGCGGCGATTTTAATATGGATGTTTGCGTATCTGATTTCTGCAATGTTGCTGTGATGTTTTATCCATTGCATTGTATCATTAGGGAAAAGAAATAAGAATGATACGATACATCAGCCTGCACTGAAGAAAGAAATGTCTGTATTCAGTTGTGGGCTGTTGTATTATTTTGCTGAATAATTATAAAGAAATTGAAAAATATGTTTATGTTATAATTGTTAAATTATGTATTTTCAGAACTTTTCAGCATTTGATTGTGTGATAAAATTCCGAGAGTACATAAATAAAGTTTAGGAGGAAAGAATGGCAGATAAAATTATGCTGTTGGACGGACACAGCCTGTTAAACAGGGCGTTTTATGGGCTGCCGGATTTGACGAATGCCGAGGGAAAGCATACGAATGCGGTTCTTGGCTTTTTAAATATCATGCTTCGCTATGTCGAAGAGGAGAAGCCAACGCATCTTCTTGTGGCATTTGACCGGAAAGAACCGACCTTCCGTCATATAAAATATAAAGAATATAAAGGGACGAGAAAGCCAATGCCAGCGGAATTACATGAGCAGGTTCCGTTGATGAAGAAAGTTTTAAAGACAATGGAAATCCCGATTATCACGCAGGCAGGCATTGAGGCAGATGATATTTTGGGAACAATCGGAAAAGAAGCCGAGGAAGCTGGATTTGATGTGGCTATTGTATCTGGAGACCGGGATTTATTACAGCTTGCGACAAAAAAAGTAAAAATTAAGATTCCAAAGACCAAGGCCTCTGGTACGGTAACAGAGGACTATTATGAGGAAGATGTCCGCGAACTTTACGGCGTGAGCCCAACAGAATTTATTGATATGAAAGGGCTTATGGGAGATACTTCTGATAATATTCCTGGAGTCCCTGGAATCGGGGAGAAAACGGCGGCAAAGATTATTAAGGAGTACCATTCCATTGAGAATGCCCATGAGCATATCGAAGAAATCAAGCCTGCCCGCGCAAAAAATAATCTGCAGGAATACTATGAGCAGGCAATTATGAGCAAAGATCTTGCGACAATTAAAAAAGACTGCGATATTTCTTATGATTTTAAAGATGCAAAGATTGGAACACTTTTTACAAAGGATGCATACCAGTTATTTAAAGAGTTGGAATTAAAGAGCCTTTTTAAATATTTTGGGGAGGACGAAAAGGAAGAAGAGACTTTAGAAGTTGTAAGTACTTTTGACCTGGGCGAAATAGAGAATGCATTTACTTCTATTAAAGAAGAGGGACAGGCAGCGCTTGGAATTATCGGTGTGAGTGGAAATTGTAAGGGGCTTTCTCTTACATGGAGGGATAATACAGTACTTGCCTTAGTGGGCGGCTTTGTGACAGAGGACTATTTAAAAGAAAAGATTACAGAGCTTTTAAAAGAAGGAACAGAGCTGATTGTCCTTGATTATAAAGCACTGTTACATTTTTCAGAAGAAGTGCGAGAGTATGAAAGCCAGATTCAGGATGTAGGTATACAGGCATATTTGTTAAATCCATTACAGTCTGCGTATGACTATGAGGATATTGCAAGAGATTACCTTCGTCAGATGCTTCCGTCAAGAAAGGAAGTCTGCGGAAAAAAAGCGTTAGAAGAAGTCTTTTCACAGGAAGAAGAGAAGACAGTGCAGATGGCAGCCTATCTTTCCTATGTGCCATTCCATGCTTATCCACTTGTACTTGAAAAGTTGAGAGAAGCCGAAATGGAAGAACTCTATCTTACGATTGAGCGTCCAACGGTTGCCACGCTTTACGATATGGAAAAGTACGGAATCACAGTAGAAAAGGATGCCTTAAAAGAATATGGCGACCAGCTTGTAGGACGTATTGAAGAGCTGGAAAAAAATATTTATGAGCAGGCAGGCAAGACATTTAATATCAATTCACCAAAACAGCTTGGTGTCATCTTATTTGAAGATTTAAAGATGCCGTTTGCGAAAAAGACAAAAACAGGCTACTCCACGAGTGCGGATATTTTAGAGAAGCTGGCACCAGATTATCCGATTGTTTCTGATATTTTAGAATATCGTCAGCTTACAAAATTAAAGTCTACCTATGCGGATGGTCTGGCAGCCTTTATTCAGGAGGATGGAAAGATTCACAGTATTTTCCATCAGAAAGTAACGGCAACGGGAAGATTATCAAGTTCTGATCCAAACTTACAGAATATCCCGATTCGTATGCCACTTGGCAGGGCGATTCGAAAAGTATTTGTGCCAGATTCAGGTTATGTATTTGTCAGTGCAGATTACTCTCAGATTGAGCTTCGTGTGCTTGCACATATGGCAGGAGACACACATTTGATCGAAGCGTATCAGCATGGGGAAGATATCCATCGAATGACCGCTTCTCAGGTATTTGGTGTGCCGTTTGAGGAAGTCACTCCATTACTTAGAAGAAGTGCAAAGGCAGTAAACTTTGGTATTGTTTACGGTATCAGCGCATTTGGACTTAGTCAGGACTTAAAGATTTCCCGGAAAGAAGCAAGCGAATATATTGATAAATATTTTGCAACATATCCGGGAATTAAGACGTATCTTGACGGCAATGTAGCATTTGCCAAAAAGGAAGGCTATGTTAAGACGTTATATGGCCGTGTCCGTCCAATTCCAGAACTTTCTTCGAGTAACTTTATGCAGAGAAGTTTTGGCGAACGTGTGGCGATGAATTCTTCCATTCAGGGAACGGCTGCGGATATTATTAAGATCGCGATGATTCGTGTGAGTAAACGTCTGCAGGAAGAAAAGCTTGCTTCAAGACTTATTTTACAGATTCACGATGAACTTTTAATCGAGACAAAAGAGGATGAAGTAGAAGAAGTACGCAAGATATTAAAAGAAGAAATGATGGGAGCGGCAGACCTTAAAGTTCCGCTGTCTATTGATATTGAAGAAGGAAAGACCTGGTATGAAGCAAAATAAAGAGCAAAATAATATGAAAGTTGTCGGGATTACCGGCGGAGT
>OLNV01002146.1_pt1 | contig 11524 bp, 8 predicted proteins | sample 1672891 | NCBI WGS metagenome assembly OLNV01 (sample SAMEA3136734, study PRJEB25190) | human gut metagenome | biome: human gut; feature: human-associated habitat; material: faeces | place: Austria | collected 2013 | reverse complement strand
CACACATATGCTCACTTAACATACCGTCCATGATACGTCCGTTTCTTGCAAGACAATCGTCTGTGTCAAGAAGTCCGGCATTCCAGTCACGGTTCTGTGTTTCAAATACTTTGTATAAACGGTTAGACATACTTTCGTCAGGTCCGAAGATACGGAAGTTCTTGTTCTCTTCGTTTAATTCGAAGATGTCACGGATATATCCGCCAAGTTCGATCATATCCTGAGCCTTTGTCTTACCTGGTTCAACTTCGATTCCATAAGAACGGAAATCAGGAAGTCTTAAGTCTTTTAATAATAATCCACCATTTGCATGTGGGTTAGCTCCGAGACGGGCATCTCCCTTAGGTGCAAGTTCTGCAAGTTCTGGGATCAGGCGTCCGTTTTCGTCGAAGAGTTCTTCCGGATGATAGCTTTCCAGCCACTCTTTTAAGAGTTCCAGATGTTCTGGACTTTCCATTGTAAGTGGTACCTGATGTGCACGGAAAGATCCTTCAATCTGCTGTCCATCTACAACCTTTGGTCCAGTCCATCCCTTTGGTGTACGCAGAACGATCATTGGCCACATCGGACGTTCCGGATCGTTGTTCTCACGTGCATTTTTCTGGATTGCCTTGATCTCTTCGATAACAGTATCCATTGTCTCTGCCATCTTCTTGTGCATGGTCATCGGATCATCGCCTTCTACGAAGTAAGGTTTCCATCCACATCCTTTGAAGAAGTTCTCAACTTCCTCGTGGGAAATACGAGAGAAGATAGTAGGGTTACTGATCTTATATCCATTTAAATGAAGAATTGGAAGTACAGCACCGTCTGTAACTGGGTTCAGGAACTTGTTAGACTGCCATGAAGTAGCTAACGGTCCGGTCTCAGCTTCACCGTCACCAACAACAACAGTTGCGATCAGATCCGGGTTGTCGAATACAGCACCGAATGCATGAGCGATAGAGTATCCAAGCTCTCCACCTTCGTTGATAGATCCTGGTGTCTCTGGTGCACAGTGACTCGGAACTCCACATGGGAATGAGAACTGCTTGAACATCTTCTTCATACCTTCTTCATCCTGGCTGATGTTCGGATATACTTCGCTGTAAGAACCTTCCAGATATGTATTGGCAATTAAGAAGTTTCCGCCATGTCCAGGACCTGATAATAAGATCATATCCAGATCATAACGTTTGATTTCACGGTTGCAGTGTACATAGATAAAGTTCTGTCCTGGGACAGTTCCCCAGTGACCAACGATTTTTTTCTTGATCTGATCCATTGTAAGTGGCTCTTTTAAGAGCGGATTGTCAAGAAGATATAACTGACCGGCTGACAGATAGTTGGCAGCACGCCAGTAAGCATTCATCTTTTCAAGCATTTCCTGAGATAACGGCTGCTTCTCAAGACATGTTTTTGTGTCTTCCATATTCTTACCTCTTTCTTAAAAATAATTTTCGTGTTATTTTTTTAACCATCTGTAGAATAACACAATGAAAAGTATGCGTAAAATAGCAATTATGCATTGTAAATATAAGTTTTTGGTATGGATGGAGGAAAAGACTGGGGCTGGCAGATCGATCCGGTGGGGCTGCGTTATGCACTAGTTACTTTATATGAACGTTATGAAGTACCTTTATTTATAGTAGAAAATGGCTTCGGAGCAATTGATATCCTGAAAGAAGATCATACTTGTGATGACGATTACCGTATTGCATATCCTTTGGCTGGTATCAGAATGTGATTCGGACAAATGGAGAAGAACTGTAATTGCTTCTAATTTAATAGTGCAGGAATCCCAAACAGGCTGATATTTTAATGTAACATGTATAAAATATCAGCCTGTTTGCTATTTATAAGATTAAATACAACTTAAGTTACTGTTTTGTAAAAACAATACAAGTAAGTACAAAACAAAAGTTGTATTGTACTATAAAGAAAGTACGAAAGAAATAAAGAAAAATGCACAAAAAATTCATTTTTTGTTAATAATTATTGCAATCAAGATTGTCAAAACGCACAAAAACCGGTTTTGACAGATGAAAACACCATGAAAAGTGCTACGAGACAGTACAACTTTGTTGAAGAAAATGGTTGTATTTTATTGCAAAACGATACCAGTTAAGTATATAATCTAATCATCAAATAAATACAGAAAACGGAGGAAACATTATGAAGAGAGTTCTCAAAAAAGTAACAGCAGCTCTTTTGGCAGCAACAATGGTAGTCGGACTTGCTGCATGCGGAAACGGTGGAGGTTCTGGTGACAAGAGCAGCAAGAGCAGTAAATCAGGAAAGGTTAAAATCGGAGTTTCTATCTGGTCTTCAACAGACGTTCTTGGATCACAGTGTAAGAAGATGCTGGATGCAGCAGCTAAAGCACTGGATGTAGAAGTACAGTATGTTGACCAGGGACATGTATCTGAGAAAGTTACAGCTTCTGTAGAGCAGTTAGCAGCAGCAGGATGCCAGGGAATCATCATCTGTAACTCATCTGATACAGAGATGACATCAGCAATCAAGACATGTAATGATAATAAAGTATATCTTGCACAGTTCTTCCGTGTAATCAGCAAAGAAAACAGTGCAGATATCTACAAAGCAGCAAAAGATTCCGCTTACTACATCGGAGCAGTTCATGAAGATGAACCTGCAAACGGTGCAGAACTTGTTAAGATCCTTCTTGATAAAGGCGATCGTAACATCGGTCTTATCGGCTGGGAGCAGGGAGATGCTACATGGCTCGGAAGATGGGAAGGTTACAAAGCCGGAGTTGAAAAATGGAACAAAGAAAACCCAGACGACAAAGCAAAAATTTCTGAGCCACAGTACGCTGGTACAACTTCAGAAGGTGGATCAAAAGCCGCTGAAGCTTTAATGGCAGCAGATCCTAAGCTTGATGCATTGATCCCAGCTGGTGGTGGTGGAGATCCACTTCAGGGAGCAATCGCAGCAGTTGAACGAGCAGGAAAGACTCAGGACATCGATATCGTTTCTACAGACTTCCTTCCAGACCTTGGAGAAAGACTTGAGAATGGTTCCATGGCTGGTGAGTCCGGAGGACATTTCTGTGATCCATTGATCGCATTCATGATGGTTTACAATGCAGTCAAAGGTAACTACAAAGACTTCGCTGGTAAATTCGAAGATGTTCCATTCCCATACCTGTATGTATCATCAGCAGATGACTATGCAGCATATGAGAAATATTTCGTAGATCAGCTTCCATACACAGACGATGAATTAGTAGCTATGTCTAAAGAAAGTATGAAAGAGCTGAAAGCTACTGCAGCAAGCGTATCTATCGCTGATGCAGAGAGTCGTGCCGCTAAATAAGACGGACACAAGATAACAGAAAATAATTTGGGGAGGGTGACGTCGCAAGAAAGGCGATGCCACCTTCCCTTTTAAAAAGATAATAAGAAGAGGTAGATAATATGGGCACTACTAAAAAACTCTCAGGAAAGACAATGGGGTATGTAATCCTGATCGGTCTTGTGATTGTTTCCTGGGTAATCTTTAAAATATTGACACCACATAACTTCGGCTCGTTTTCCAATATGCTCAATTACTTTCAGGCCAGTCTGATTGCCACTGTAGGTGCGGTTGGTTTCTATTTCGTAATGGTAATGGGAATGTTCGATTTCTCTATTGGTGCAAACATCATGCTTTCCGCAATCGTTGGTTGCGTATTGGCAACAAAATTCAACTTAGGATATTTCGGACTGATCGTCGGAGGTATTCTTACAGGCACTATCGTTGGTTTATTAAACGGAATCTTCTATGTAAAATTAAGAATTCCATCTATGATTGTTACAACAGGTCTGGCGCTCATCTATGAGTCGTTAGCAAACTACATGGCAGGTGGTGTGGAACAGACACTTCCGGCACACTTAAGAGCATTCGGACGTATGCCTTGGGATATTATCCTTGCATTGGTAGCATGCGTTGTTGCTTACATATTCTTAAACTACACTAAAATCGGAACTTATACTTATGCGATCGGAAGTGACGAGTTCGTTGCTAAGAACATGGGTATTAATGTTAATAAATACAAGGTACTTGCATTCATCTTAAGTGGTGCATTCCTTGGAGTAATGGCAATTCTGACAATCAGTTATGGTTCTTCAATGGTAGCGGTTACCGGTATGGCATCTATGAGCCGAAACTTCGTACCGACTATGGGATGTTTCTTCGGTCTGGCATTTAAGAAATATGGTATGCCGCTGCAGGCTATTATCATCGGTGAATTCGTAATCAATATTATTTTCTTCGGTTTCATCGCACTTGGTGCTCCTACAGCGATCCAGGACGTTATTACAGGATTTGCACTGCTGATTATCGTTACTCTGACAACAAAGGTTACAAAAGGCGAGATTGTCAAGTAATAGAAGGAGGAAGACAGCAATGAGTGAAGTGAGATTACAGGTAAAACATGTTTCTAAAAACTTCGGTATCACGAAGGCGTTGAAAGATGTGTCATTTAATATCAATAAAGGTGAGGTTCACGCACTGATCGGTGAAAATGGATCCGGTAAATCAACAATGACAAATATGTTGACCGGAATCTATACACTGGAAAGTGGACAGTTTATTCTGGATGGAAAAGAAGTTCATCCGAAGAACCAGGTAGAAGCAAATGAAGAAGGTATTTCTATCATCGTACAGGAACTTGGAACTCTTTCCGGACTGACGGTAGCAGAGAATATCTTCCTTGGACATGAAGATCAGTTCGTTCATCTGGGGATCAAGAATACCGCAGCAATGAACAAAAAAGCAAATGAGCTTTTACAATCCTATGGGTTTGATAAGATCAAAGCAGGAGATATGATTGATGATTATAATTTCGAAGACCGTAAACTGGTTGAGATCGTAAAAGCTACATATTTTAATCCTAAGATCGTCGTTGTCGATGAGACGACAACTGCTCTTTCGCAGGAAGGACGTGAAGAACTGTACAAACAGATGAATCGTGTCCGTGACAATGGAAATACGGTTATCTTTATTTCCCATGACCTTCCGGAAATTCTTGACAAATCCGATACAATCACAATCCTCCGGGATGGTGTATATATCGATACGGTTAAGAGTGCAGATGTGAACGAAGATGATCTGAAGAAGCTGATGGTTGGACGTGAGGTAACAGGTGATTACTATCGTTCAGACTATGGTGAAAAAGTATCAGATGAAGTTGTATTATCCGTAAAGAATGTTACAGTTCCAGGACTGATCGAAGATATCAGCTTTGATTTACACAAAGGAGAGATCCTTGGATTCGGTGGTCTGTCAGAATCAGGTATGCATGAGATCGGTAAAGCAATCTTCGGTGCATCTTATGACAGAGAAGGTGAAGTTGTTCTGGCTGACGGAACACACATCAACGATATTCCTACAGCAATTAAGCACAGCATTGCTTATACATCCAAAGACCGTGACAATGAGTCGGTTGTGCTGAATCAGAGTATCGGTGACAATATCTGCTTACCATCATTAGATGAACTTGCTAATAAAGCACATATCTTAAGCGATAAGAAACGTAGAGAGTTTGCCGATAAATATGCAAAACAGATGTCTGTAAAGATGAATGATGTAAACCAGTTCGTTTCAAATCTGTCCGGTGGTAACAAACAGAAAGTTGTTCTTGCAAGATGGATCGGAAAAGATTCTGATATCGTTGTTCTGGACAGTCCTACCCGAGGAATCGATATTAAGGTAAAACAGGACATCTATCAGTTGATGAACCAGATGAGAAAGAACGGTAAATCCATCATCATGATCTCAGAAGAGTTGATGGAGCTGATTGGTATGAGTGATCGTATCATTATTATGAAAGATGGAAAAATCAGTGGAGAACTTGAACGTAATCAGAACCTGGATGAAAATGGTCTGATTTCGATGATGGTATAAGGAGGCAACTATGGGAAGTCAAGTAAGTGCAAAAACAAACGATAAGGAGCAGCAGCTTAAGAAAGCGTCTAAGATGGCGATGGTTCGTGCGCTCCTGCCAATCGTAGGATTGGTTGTTATTTTCCTGCTGTTCAATGTCCTGACAGATTTCCGTATGATGGGAAATATGTCACTGGCATTCTCGCAGGTATATGTTACAATGATTGCAGCTATGGGCGTGTTCTTCATTATGACAATGGGCGGCCTGGACTTTTCTCAGGGATCTATCCTTGGAATTGCTTCAATTGTTGTATGTATTCTTTCAAAACATGGAATTGCAATTGCAATTCTTGGTGGTATTGCATCAGGTGCGATCATCGGTGCGATCAACGGATACTTCTACGTATACCGTAAGATCAAATCATTCATTGTTACAATTTGTACCATGTTCTTATTCCGTGGATTTATCAAATATATGACAACGAATGCACCTGTTTCCGGTTCTGCAACATTGATCAATTATGACAGTACAGGATTCAAAGTGGCTTGTACAGTAGTTGTTCTGGTTATTGGATTTATCGCATTCCGTTATACAAAATTCGGAACATATTTAAAAGCGATCGGAGCCGGTGAAAAAGCAGCAATGTTCTCAGGAATCCGCACAGACAGAATGAAATTCCTCATGTATGTACTGGCAGGTGCACTGACAGGATTTGCAGCATTTATCAACGTTATCAAGGTCGGATCTGTTACATCTTCCGGTGGTAACCAGTTAGAGACACAGATTCTGATCGCTCTGGTATTAGGTGGTATGCCTATTTCCGGTGGAGCAAAGGTAAGATTTGAAAATATCGTTGTTGGATCTCTTCTTTACGTCGTACTGAACAGTGGATTGACAATGATGGGATTCTCAACACAGATGATGCAGTTGATCCAGGGAGTTGTATTCCTGATCTTCGTAGCAGTATTCGCAGACCGTGAATCACTTACAGTTATCAAATAATAAAATTATTTATTCATTACGGGCAAAGGCATTCTTTGATGTTTTTGCCCGTAATTGGTATATGGAGCATTTATGAAGAATACGAATCAGGAAGGCCTGAAATATCAAAAATTATATAACTGGGCACATACACTGATCACCAGCGGTGTGATCAGGAACATGGATAAATTCCCATCAGAGCCGAGCCTGCAGAAAAAGTTCGGATATTCCAGGCAGACAGTAAGAACGGCTTTGCAGCAGCTGGAAGAAGAAGGGCTGATTACCCGGGTGAGGGGGAGCGGAACATATGTGTCTTATGAAGGACAGATGATAGATGATGACCGGCCGAGAGTAGGACTGCTGCTTAGCTATTATTCGGAATATCTCTTCCCGGAGGTGTATGACGGCATAGAAGCTTCCCTGAGTGAAAAGGGGTATCGTATCGATGTGGCAGTTACCAAGAACCGTCTGAACGATGAAGCGGTTTATCTCGAGAGTATGCTGAAGAATAACGTCTCAGGTCTGATCATTGAAGGTTCACGTTCTGCATTTCCAAATCCGAATCTGCGTCTGTTTGAAGAAATTAAGAAGCGGAATATACCGACAATCTTTATACACAATCATTATGAAAATATGTCTTTTGACAGTGTAGAGATGTCGGACACCAGATCGGCCTATGAACTGACAAAGACGCTGATCGAACATGGGCACAGAAAAATCGGAGGAATTCTGAAATATGATGATATGCAGGGGATTGCACGTTATAAGGGGTTGATCCAATGCATGTCGGATTATGGAATTAAATATGACGATGACTGCATCAGATGGTATTCTACCAGAGAGATGGAAGACAAGTTCGGTAAGAAAGGACTTACTCATATTTACCGTCACACCAGAGAGTGTACAGCAATGATGATCTATAATGATGAAGTGGCGAGAGTGTATTTGGAATTTCTGGATGAGAGAGGGGTACACGTTCCGGAAGATCTGTCGGTAGTATCTTTTGATGATGCGGAGCTGATGGATAATACAGATGTTAAAGTACTGTCCGCCATACATCCGAAAAACAAGCTGGGATATATTACAGGGAATCATCTGTTGCGTATGATGGATGATGAAGACTGGCAGACAAAAAATTATGCATACCGTTTTCCGGTGAGAATAAATGATGGTAATTCCGTGAGAAAATTGTAGAAGTTAATCTTGACAGGAAATGGGAAAAAGAGTATTATACAAATATAGTATGTTACTTGTTAGTAAACGATGAACGAGGCATTAACTATGTGTAAATTATTAAATGTATTTATGCAGAGTTAGTGCCTTTTTTGTGTTAATAAGTTGATAAAAAGGAAAGACTATGCATAGATACACGTACAAAGAAAAGGAGAAAAATATGAAAGACAAAATCTTTGGCGTATTGCAAAGAGTAGGGCGCAGCTTCATGCTCCCGATCGCAATCCTCCCGGTAGCAGGATTGCTTCTCGGTCTTGGCAGCTCATTTACCAATGCCACAACCATTGCAACTTATGGACTGCAGGGAATCCTGGGAGAGGGAACAATCCTTCATTCGCTGCTGATTATTATGAATAAGGTTGGAAGTGCGATCTTCGATAACCTTCCACTGATTTTTGCCGTTGGTGTAGCCATCGGAATGGCAAAGAAGGAAAAAGAAGTTGCAGCATTATCAGCATTGATCGCATACTTTGTTATGCACATTTCTATTAACAGTATGCTTGAAATCAGTGGTAAGATCGCGGCAGACGGAACCATTTCCAAGAATGTCCTTGAAGGAACGATCGCTTCTGTGTGTGGAATCAATACACTGCAGATGGGTGTGTTCGGCGGTATTATTGTAGGACTTGGAGTTGCGGCACTTCATAACCGTTTCCACAAGATTGTACTGCCAAATGCATTATCATTCTTTGGCGGTTCAAGATTCGTACCGATCATTTCAACAATTACTTATATGTTTGTCGGAATCGCAATGTATTTCGTATGGCCGGTTGTGCAGAATGGTATCTATGCACTGGGCGGTCTGGTAACAGGAACCGGATATTTCGGAACACTGATCTTCGGTATTGTAAAACGTGCACTGATCCCATTCGGTCTGCACCATGTATTCTATCTTCCATTCTGGCAGACAGCTGTCGGCGGAACGATGGAAGTCGGCGGAAAGCTGATCCAGGGAGGTCAGAATATCTTCTTCGCACAGCTTGCTGATTCTGCACATATTACGCATTTCAGCGCAGATGCAACGAGATATTTCTCAGGTGAGTTCATCTTCATGATCTTCGGACTTCCGGGAGCGGCACTTGCAATGTACCGTACAGCAAAACCAGAGAAGAAAAAAGCAGCAGGCGGACTTCTTCTTTCCGCAGCACTGACATGTATGTTAACAGGTATCACAGAGCCTCTGGAGTTCTCTTTCCTGTTCGTAGCACCGGTTCTTTTTGCAGTGCAGGTGGTACTGGCAGGTAGTGCATACATGATCGCACATATCCTGAATATTGCGGTAGGACTTACATTCTCCGGTGGATTCTTAGATCTTCTGTTATTCGGTATCCTTCAGGGAAATGCGAAGACAAGCTGGATCAGAATCATTCCGGTAGGAATTATCTATTTCTTCCTGTATTACTTTATCTTCTCATTCCTGATCAAGAAGTTAGATCTTAAGACACCGGGTCGTGAAGATGATGATGCAGAGACAAAACTTTATACAAAAGCAGATGTCAATGCCAAAAAAGCAGGAAATACAGAAGCAGGTACAGAAGGAACTTCCGAAGATTCGCTTAGTGCGGAAATTACAAGAGGACTTGGAGGCTCTGCAAATATCGAAGACGTAGACTGCTGTGCGACAAGACTTCGTTGTACGGTAAGCAATGCAGATCTGGTAAATGACGGAATTTTGAAAGCAACAGGTGCATCCGGCGTGGTCCATCGCGGACAGGGTGTACAGATCATTTACGGACCGGGTGTGACGGTTATTAAGGCGAACCTGGAAGACTATCTGGAACATGCACCAAAAGAGCTGTATGAGCCTCAGAAAGACGCAGAAAGTACTGGCCAGAACATATCAGAAGATGATAAAATAGAAACCAAAGCAGAAGAAAAGAAAATTGTAGATACAATCGTGATCTCAAGTCCGATCACAGGAGTTGCGGCAGACCTTTCCACAACGCCGGACGAAGCATTTGCCGGACGTATGATGGGTGACGGTGCTGTTGTAACACCGGAAGATGCGATCGTAAGAGCACCGGAAGATGGAGAAGTATGCTTCGTATTCGATACCAAGCATGCGATCGGATTCATGACAGAATCCGGAGTAAGCCTTCTGATTCATGTTGGCATTGATACAGTAAAACTGGACGGAAAAGGATTCGAATGCTTCGTTGAGAACGGACAGACGGTGAAGAAGGGAGATCCGATGCTGAAGCTGGATCTGGATTACCTGAAAGCAAATGCACCATCGGTAGCATCACCGGTTCTCTGTACAGAACTTGAAGATAACCAGAAGATCCGCCTTCTGAATGAAGGAGAGATCAAGGCAGGAGATGAGCTTTTCGCAATTGATATCTACGAAGCGTAAAAGAATGTAATGTGGAGATACAAGTGGGGATATGATGTACAGGATAGAGAAAGTTTTAAATCATAATACCGTAATAGCCATCCATCAGGACAAGCATAAAGAAGTCCTGATTATGGGAAAGGGAGTAGGATTCGGCAGAAAAGTTGCAGAAAGAATCGAAGTAAGACCAGAAGACCGTTTATATTCTCTCCAAAAATATAAAGAGCGGGGCGGGGCAAAAGAAATCGTAAAGTCTATCGCACCGGAATTTCTGGAACTGACGAATGCTGTGCTCGGCGAGGCTGAAAAGGTATTTGGGAAGATTGACCGTATGGTACTATTCCCACTTGCAGACCATATTGCATTTGCAGTAAAACGTATTCAGAATCATGAGCAGATCAGTAATCCGCTCACAGAGGATATCCGTGTATTATTTCACATGGAATTCAAAGCGGCAGAAAGTATCCGCCCGCTTCTTCAAAAGCAGTTTGGCATTGATATAGAAGATGATGAGGTTGGATATGTGGCTCTTCACATTCATTCGGCGATAGAGGATGAGAAAGTATCGCAGGCGATGCAGATGGCAAGATCTGTCAGAGAGTGTATCAGCATGGTAGAAGAAGCAATCGGAAAGCCGATCGATATCGCATCGTTATCCTATAACCGTCTGATGAACCATATCCGTTATATGGTAGCAAGAGCCTTAAGCGGTGAGAAGCTGAAGGTGAATATGAATGATTACATGGAAGTGAAATTTCCAGAATCGTTTGGAATGGCACAGGCAGTCTGTGATCAGGTAGGTGAGAGCCTTGGTGTGAAATTAGAAGAAGTCGAGACAGGATATTTGGCGATGCATATTGAAAGAGTCGCTAATGACGAGCGCGAAATAGAAGAATAGAGCACTTCTGAAAATGGCAGAAAATACGCAAAAATAAGTTTTTTTGAAAAAAATAAAAAAAATTCAAAAAAACACTTGCAAAAGGTATTGTGTTATGATAATATAAATCTCGGTCACGCAAGAGAAATAAAAAACACAAAACAGTGACTGAGATATGGCTCCATGGTCAAGCGGTTAAGACATCGCCCTTTCACGGCGGTAACACGGGTTC
>OLNV01002145.1_pt1 | contig 11529 bp, 13 predicted proteins | sample 1672891 | NCBI WGS metagenome assembly OLNV01 (sample SAMEA3136734, study PRJEB25190) | human gut metagenome | biome: human gut; feature: human-associated habitat; material: faeces | place: Austria | collected 2013 | reverse complement strand
TGGAATATATTTTTTATTTTCTCTATTACTTTATCTCCCCTACAACTTACTATTTATCTCGCACCTATTATATCAATTTTAGTCGATTTTTACAATAAAAAAGCCAATATTTGAAGATAAAATAAGATGTAGGGAACACACTTAATTCTCTACATCCTGTAATTTATATTTCTAACAACTCAATCACATCCACAAAACCATTTCTATAATATTTCTCATTCCAGTAATATAGGTAATTCATAAAGTTTTTTTCAAGTTGATCAAGTTGTTTTTGAACATATTTTTTATTCTGTTCAGGGACATTTTTTAGTATTCTCTCTGCAATTTCTTCAAAATAGATACAATATTTCTTATCTTGAGGAGTCATCTCACAAAATGCTGTTTCTTCTCGAAATTCTAACCACTCTTTTAATAAATCATCTTTTACTTCTCTTAAATTCTTCATTTGCACCATCTCCTACACATATATTAATTCATTAAAAACTATTTCTTCAGCTTGATTTTTAATAGCATTCATAGTTCCAACCAAATAAAGCATATCTGTATTTTTCATTTCTTCGGTTAAATCACTATTATCTTTTAGTTGTTTAATAATTTGTTCAACTCTTGATGTAGCTTGTTCTTGAATCTCTTTTAGATGAGTGTTTAGTGTACCATATAAAAGCATTATTGAATAGTCAGCTTTTTTATGCTCTTTTAGGTAATTTAATCTCATTCTGCCATATTTATTAAGAGTTATCTTTTCTTGTTTTGGCATTGTAAGATTGGGAATATAATAATCTCCCTCTAAATGATATTCAATTCCAGTTTTTTCATCTATCTTTGTTTTTGGTAATTCATTATTCATAATTATTTCACTCCTTTTTTGATTTTAAGCTTAATTCTTCATAATAATCTTTTTTAGCTTTCTTCCTTACTAGATACATACATTCTTGTACAAGCCATTTTAATTCATTTGTATAAGCAAGATATATTACACCTTCTTCTAATTCTCCATTAGTTTCTTTTTCATACAAAAAAACATAATTATCAAATTTTTCTTTTAATCTTGTAGCTCTGTATCTAATATCATCATTTTTGCACTTTAGATTATCATTTATTATTTGCATTAATTTATTGTATTCTTGTTTGCTAAAATATATTTTATCTTGATTTGACATATATTAAATACCTCCTTTAGTTTAGGTTATAATCGTTTTTCTTTTTTCCTTTTTTAGCTTGTATTTCAGCTAATTCATCATTGGTTAATACTTTTCTTGTAGGATTATGAACTATATCTGAATCGTTATTATCAAATATTCCACTTTTTTCTAAATCTTCTGCCACAAGAGTATAGCTTCGTTTATCTTCTGGAATATCATAATATTTTACATCAAATATTTTCATTTGAAATCTTTTAATAAGTGATTTCCAAAACCCCTTAAATTTACTTAATTCCGTTTTAGCTGTTTCTAAAGCACTACTTAATTTGATAATTGCTTTATCTTTAACAGATAATTCATCCTTTAATTCATTAATCTCTTTATCTTTAATTCCTATTTGCTCTTTAAGTGAATAGTTTTCACTTTCTATTTTAGAAGTAGCATGTTCAAAATCTTTAATCGACATATTTAAGTCATTTACACTTCTAACTGTCTGAGTGACATCTGTTACGTCTTTAATATAATCTTTGATATTTTCTATATTCTCGTTTGAAATTTGGCTATTATTTTTATTAAAGGGCATAGGCTTTAAGTTATCTAACAACTCAATTATACCTTTACTTGAATTATCTGGCTTTTTAGTTCGTTTATTAGCATTTTCAAGTTTTTGCTTTTGCTGTTCAAGTCTTTTCTTTATTTCTCTGTAATTATCCATTTCTTTTACATTGATGTCTTGATTTCTGCCTTTTTGTTTAGCTTTTAGCCTACTATCAACACCATAAAACTTGTTATAAGACTTGATACAGGCATTTCTCATTTTATCTTGAATAGCTGTTAATGACTCTTTGGTAAACACTTTTGATTTACCAACTTGTTTTTTCATACCTTTTTTACAATTATCAATTACTGGTACACCAATAACATGCATGTGGGGAGAGGTTTCATCAAAATGAATTGTTGCATTAGCTACCTTAAAGTTTGGTACTATTTTATTTAAGTCTTGTATTTGCTCATTATATACATCAATCATTTTGAATCTATACTCATCATCTTTGTCTTGCCAAAAATCCATATCTCCAAGTTCTATTATAATTTCACAAGCAATATCGTTCTGTAATGTACATGCCTTTTCAAAATAATTATTAATTTTTCTATCATTTCTAGTCTGCTTATTATTAAACTCAATACGAGCTTCTTCAAATTCATCTAAATATACCTGCTTAACATCTTCAACAATATCGTTAGTTCCATATATTGTTGTAATCAATTCTCTTTGATTATCATATAATCTCGCAAGTTGTGTTTGTTTGCTCTAGATAAATCATTTGCATTTTGTATAGCATTATTTGATAGAGAAGTTGTACCAGATACATTTCCTTTTGCTGTTTTTTTAGCTACTTTACTTTTGTTCTTATCACTACCTAAGTGAAAAGAATATGCTAATTCTTGCTCCATCTTTTTCCTCCTTTAGAACTTGCTTCGAAGCATAGGACTTTGACTCTGTCATAAGTCCTAACCCCCTATGAGTTTTGACATACTATCAAAACTCGGGAGCTCTACGAGGCAATAAATTTTCTCCCAATGGAATAAAATTTATTCAAATTAACTATCGCCACTTTCATTTTTACTCCGTAAAAACAAAACGTGCCACGTTAATTTGATTGTTGCAACATAGCCCATAACTAAAGTAAAAGTTGCAACAATTATTTAGTGTCTTCTTCGGAGAATTTTACTGGCTTAACAACAATTTCACTGCGTTCACCATTTTCAAATTTAATTGTTGTTTCATTGTCGTCTGGTATTGCATTAAAGTATGGCTCGATATTATCTGCTTCTGTAATTTCAAAGTCATCATAATCATCACCATTAATATAAATTATTCCAAATCGATATTCTTCCATTTTATTATCTGGATCTAATTTGTAATAATCTTCTAATGGGAATACTCTAACAATAGCACTATTATCTTCAACGAAATTAAAATAAAATACTTGCTCTTGTAGATAATATATCGCCTCTGTATAATGAACATCATAGTATTGTTGTAATCTCATTATTATTTCTCCAAATTCTTCTTCTGGTAAATAGTTGCTAAATCTGACACTTCCTAGTACATTTCCTAATAACATAGGTTTTGTTGTATCAATATAACCTTTATCATATAATTCTTGACATGGTTTACAAATAGAGTCTCTAAAATTAATCTCCTTTACAATTACTTCACTTCCTATAAGAGTTAGTTTTATTTCATCAACATACTTCATTATAAGTTCAGCTTGTTCTTCACGAGTATAATCTTTCCATGTTTTTGTTCTTTCTTTATATTGCTTATTCATAATCATCTTATTAAGAAAATCAATATCTCGTTTTAATAAAATATCTTTGGGAGTAAATCTTAATTCTTCTACACAATCAGTAGCTTCTAATTCTTCTTTGAGATTATTTATGGCTTTTTCTATAACAGCAGTTTCACTAGTATATACATCTAAATCAAAAGCTCCATTGATATAAGCCTTTCTAATTCGTTCAAGTTTTGCATTTTGTTCATCAATTTCTTTTTGTAGCTTTTCTTTAGGCTCATCAAATCTTTGTCTTATCATCGGCAAAAAGAATTGATTTACAACAGAATCATATTCTACTAATTCATTTATAAATTGATTAAAGTATTCATTTATGGCATTTTCTTTAATGGTTATTTTGCAATCGTTACAATAGTAATAGAAGTAAGGCTTTCCATTTTTCTTTGTAGTTGCTTTACCACCTAAAATACGATTACATTTAGGACATTTTATTTTTTGTAAATATAAGTAAGTTAATGTTCTTTGATAACTTCTTGAATTTTTCTTTTTTTGGACTTGACAATCTTCCCACATTTCTTTAGAGATAATAGGCTCTACAACATTTTCATAATAAGTAGGAGATTTAGTTCTCTTTCCATGAACAAAATCGCCTTTATATATTTCATTTTGCAAAATATTCTGTATTGTTGAATCTCTCCAATTATCTTTACCTAATACTTTTTCTTCGTTGAATAACGTACTTATTTTTTGATAAGAATAACCATTAAAATACAATTCAAATATTCTAACAACAATGTCTTTGGTAGAATAATCTATTACAAGAGTTTTATTTTCATGTTTATAACCTAATGGAGCAATATGGGGAATATGACCTTGCTTTATTGCACCAGCTAAACCTATTTTTGTTCTCTCACTAGTTCTTTCAATTTCATTCTGGCTTACACTTACCAAAAGTCTTGAAATCATCTTACCATTTGCTGTAGTAGTATTTATATCATCATTAACACAATCTATATAGGCTTCATTTTCATCTAAAAAAGTTATAAGTTCTTCCCAGTCATAAATACTTCTTGTAAATCTATCTAATTTAAGAGAGATAATAGTATTTATTTTTTTAGATTTTATATCGTCTTTTAACCTTTCAAATTCTGCTCTGTAATTACCTGTTTTAGCACTAACGCCTGCATCTTCGTAGTAATCTACAATTTCATAACCCTTAAATTTACAATAAGCTTCTAATCGTTCTTTTTGTTCTGGAAGACTAAAGCCCTCACGAGCTTGGTCTTCTGTAGAAACCCTCATATACAATCCACATTTTTTCTTTTCATCAACCAATTTATAAACCTCCTAACAAAAAAGAGACATCAAAGAAAACACACAAGTTATCCTTGACATCTCTTAAATCTGTTTATATTACAATATATTTTCTTGGAACAAACCAAAAACATATAATCAACTCCTAACAGGTAAACATAAATAATTTACTGCTAGTATTATATCACGATTTTCAGAAATGTCAAATTTTAGCTATTTTATGCTGTTTATATAATCTTCTAATTCCGATAATTTTATCTTTTTTGCTAGATTGGATATATAAACATCATTAGAATAATTAAAGACCAGAAATGTGGTATCTTTTACAATCACTCTATGTGGCTCAATATAAGAGATATTGGTCTTCTCAATTTTTCTTATACTACCATTAACAAAAGTAGGAGTAACCTTTGAGAATTCACATATAAATTCTAGCCTTTTCTTTAAGTTTTCCTCAAATCGCAGTTCTTCTTTAATTATCTTCATTTCAAGCACCATCCTTTCTTTTTAGGATATTGGATGATGTTTTTTGGGCAAAGAAAAAAATCATCCAACTACTTGAATGATTTTTAATCTATCTGTTAGTTCGAACAGATACGTCATTGGTGCGGATGAGAGGACTCGAACCTCCACACCGTTGGTACTGGTTCCTAAGACCAGCGCGTCTGCCAGTTCCGCCACATCCGCTTATGTTTTGTTGACATAGAATATTGTAGCACACTTTATTATTCTATGTCAACAAATTTTTATTAATTTTTTATATTTTTTGTTCTTTCTTTTTTCTGCCTCTTTTTGGCTTTTCAGCTTTCTCTTCTTTAACCTTTTTCTCTTCAACGTAACCAGGTTTTCCTAATAATCTAAACATGTTTTTCTTATATTTTTCTACCCCAGGTTGATTAAATGGATTTACTTCTAGCAATCTTCCAGACATTGCACATGCAAGTTCAAAGAAATATATTAAATGTCCTATTGTACATTCATTTAATTTATCTACTGTTAATATTATATTAGGAACTCCACCATCCACATGTGCTTCAATTGTTCCTTCCATAGCTTTTTTATTAACATAGTCTAAGCCTTTACCTACTAAGTAATTCAACTCATCTAAATTATCTTCATCTTGGTTTATAAATACATCTGAATCTGCTTCTTTAATATCAATTACTGTCTCAAATAAATTTCTTCTTCCTTCTTGTATGTATTGGCCTAAAGAGTGTAAATCAGTTGTAAATTCAGCTCCAGTAGGATATATACCTTTTAAGTCTTTTCCTTCGCTCTCTCCATATAATTGTTTCCACCATTCTATAATATAGTGTAGTTTAGGCTCATAGCTTACTAATATTTCGATATTTTTTTCATTTTTATATAAAATATTTCTAACAACCGCATATTTATAGCAGTCATTATATTTTAGATTCTTGTCTAAATATTTTCCTTGTGCAATTTTCGCACCCTCTAATAATTTATCTATGTTTATTCCAGCTGTTGCAATTGGTAATAATCCCACTGCTGTTAATACTGAATATCTTCCACCAATATTGTCAGGAATAACAAATGTTGTATATTCTTCTTCATCAGCAATTTGTTTTAGAGCTCCTCTTTCCTTATCTGTTGTAACATATATTCTTTTTCTTGCTTCATCAAGTCCATATTTATTTTCTAATAATTCTCTAAAAATTCTAAAAGCAACTGCTGGTTCAGTCGTAGTACCTGATTTTGATATTACATTTATTGATAAGTCCCTGTTTCCTATTAATTCTATTAAATCATTTAAGTAATTAGGATTTAAGTTGTTTCCTGCATATAATATTTGAGGAGTTTTTCTTTGCTCTTTTGGTAAAGAATTATAGAATGTATTTGTAAGAGATTCAATTACTGCTCTTGCTCCTAAATATGATCCTCCTATTCCTATTACAACTAGTACCTCAGAATCTTTTTGAATTTTTTTTGCACATTTTTTTATTTTTTCTACTTCTTTTTTATCATAGTCTGATGGTAAATCTAACCATCCTAAAAATTCATTTTCATCCTTTGATTTTTCATGTAATTCTTCATGTATTTTTGTTACTTTACTTGCATATATCATTATTTCTTCTTGTTTTATATTACTATGGTTCAAGTCTAATTTTATATTTTCCATTTTAGATACCTCCTCTTTAGTATTTATTCCTATTTTATATTAAGTATTCATTTTATTCAATAGACTTTTATTTTTTTATATTTGTTTTTATATTTTTTATTTTTTTCATAAAATTGCTAGACTTTTTTTATTAATTTGTGTATGATTATATAGTATAAAAAAATTAGTAATTAAATTGTTCTCAGGAGGTTTATTATGAATAAAATAATTCTTAAAATATTTTTAATTTTGTTAGTTGCTTTTGTATCTCTTACTACTTTTGTTTGCGCTACTGATATAAACTTAGATTTACCTGGAACTGATAGTCCTACTGACAATATAGACAACTCTAATAATTCTGAAGTTCCTAATAATACTGATACAACAAATCAAGAAAATAATAATGTTATTGATAATACTTTAAATAATAACAATTCTGAATCAGAAGTTTTACAACCTACTGGGATTTCTTCTGCACAAGAAACTAGTTTAGGAATATCAAGTATTATAAATATAATATTCATAGCAGTTGGTGTTATTATAATATTACTTGCTATAGCAATTTTAATAAGATTAAATGGATAAATATAAGCGACTTTTAAAAGTCGTTTTTTTTATTTTCTTTCCACTATTTATCAGAATATTTTATATAAAATTATAAATACTAATATTGAGCATTTTTGAGCTTAGTTTTGAGAAAAGGAGGTTATTTACCTTTATGAAAAAAAGATTTTTTGCAATTGCTACTTTATTAGTTATTTTTTCATTTTTTATGGTTCCTTATACATTTGCAGCTAATAAAAATATGAATAATGCCGTAAATAATATTAGAAATGCCGTAGGTGGAACCGAAAATGTAGTTGAAGATGCAGGTAAAGGTATTGCTAATGGCATAAAAGATGGATTAAATTCTATTGATAATGGTGCTAAAGACGTAGGTAATGATATAAAAAATGATACTAATAATATGATGAATACTAATAATAGAAATACAAATTATAATGCAACCAGAACAGCTACAGATACAACAAGCTCTGGATTATTTGGAAATACTTCTAATGCTGTTTGGAGTTGGTTAATTATCGCTGTAGTTGCAATTATTATAGTAGCATTAGTTCTTTTCTATGCAAATCAAAACAAAAACACAACAACATATCATCATGATGATAATGAATAAGTAGTAAATTTATAACATGTATGTCTTCCCTTTTCTTGACACACATGTTATAATATTTATATTATGAATTTTAAGGAGCGTTACATACATGTCTAAAAAAATTATCGCTACGAACCCTACTGCCAGACATAATTATGACATAATAGATACATTAGAAGCAGGAATAGTACTTTATGGTACTGAAATAAAATCTATTCGTAATGGTAAGGTTAATTTAAAAGATAGCTATGCAGGTATAAAAAACGGCGAAGTATATTTGTATAGTATGCATATAAGTCCTTATGAACAAGGAAATATTTTTAATAAAGACCCTTTAAGAGACAGAAAACTGTTATTAAATAAACGTGAAATTTTTAAATTAGTTGGTCTTATAAAACAAAAAGGCTATTCACTTGTTCCTATTAGCCTTTATTTTTCTGGCAACTTTGTAAAAGTTGAACTAGGAATTGGAAAAGGTAAAAAATTATATGACAAACGTGAGGATATAGCAAAAAAAGATGCAGAACTTCGTATTCGTAAGCAATACGGAAAAATATTATAATAAAAAGGATTGATAAATAATGTTATTAGCTCTTTCAGGTGTTACTGGTATTGGAAAATCTTATTTTAAGGAAAGATTGGTTGAAGAGTTAAATTTTCATAAAGTAAACACTATAAGGACAAGACCTATTAGAATAGGTGAAAAAAATGGCGTTGATGGAATTTTTATTACCGATTCAGAATTAGATGAATTAAAAAAACAAAATAAAATTGTTTATGATTTTAATGTATTTGGTGGAAGATATGCTTATTTAAAAGATGAAATATTTTCTGATGATAATATGGTTTTTGAAATGCATTATACAATGATTGATGATTGGAAAAAAATAAAACCAGATATAAAAACAATATACATTTTACCTCAAGATCTTAGTGTTCCTAAAACAAAAGCTAAAGAAAGAAACCTTTCTAAAGAAAAAGAAATTGAAAGAATCAATGAAATTGATGAACAATATAACAGATTTATGAATGATAAGGTTTTTCAAAGTAAATTTGATTATATATTATATAATAATTATGACAAAAAATCAGAAGAACAACTATTAAACTTAATAAGAAATTTAATTAGTAAATAATTTGGAGGTTATATGAATAATACATACTTTACTTTAGATGATAATTTTGAAAAAATTATCAAAAACACATTAAATGATAAAGAAATAATTAGTTTAAAACAAATTCCAACTGGTTGGACTAATATAGTTTATGAGGTTACAACATCTGAAGGTAACTTTTTCTTTAGATTTCCTAGAGATGAGTTTTGGTCTAGAACAATTGTTAAAGATTATGAATTTGCCAAATATATTTATGGTAAAACAGACTTTAATACTGTAAAACTAGATATTTTTTATGATAATGATAGACCATTTAGTGTTCATAAAAAAATACCTGGCATTCCACTTGCTGAAGTTATGAATGACTTAAGTGCTGATGAAATAAAAAATATTTCTGATGAAATTGCTAGGTTCATGTATCAACTTCACCATTTAAATTATGATAAATCTAAGATATTTACTATACATAATATTGGATTAAACTTAACAGATTTTTTAGATGAATTACTAAATGTTCATGTTGCTCAAAATGATATGAAATTTTGGTACCCTTCTACCCTTTCTTCTGATGATAATTGCCTTGTTCACGGTGACTTAAATTCTAGTAATATACTATTAGATGAAAATCATCATGTTTCTGCTATAATTGATTTTGGCTTTGGTGGTTTTGGAAATAAATATAATGATATTGGAAGAATTATTGGAAGATGTCCTGAAACTTTTAAAAATGACATTGTAAAAAGTTATGAGTCATATTCAAATGCTAAATTAAATTCTGAAGTATTACATAATAATATTGAAACATGGACTAATATTGATAATGGATATATAAACTACATGAGAACAATTGGTATATATGAATAATTTAAAAGCGATATAATATTTTATTATATCGCTTTTTTGTTTTATGCTTTATTGCTTGATCCAAATACATCTCTTATTTTATGTTGAACTGTTTCTTTTATTAGTTCTCTAGCTGGTTGCATGTATTTTCTCGGATCAAATACTTCTGGGTTTTCAATTAGTGCTTTTCTTATAGCACCTGTCATTGCTAAACGTAAATCTGTATCAACATTTATTTTTGATACTCCTCTTAAGCTAGCTTCATGTAACATTTCATCTGGTACGCCTTTTGCTCCAGGTATATTTGCTCCATATTTATTACATAATTCTACTAATTCAGGAATAACAGTTGATGCACCATGTAATACTATTGGAGTATTAGGTAATTTTTCTTTTACTTTCTCTAATATGTCAAATCTTAATTTCGCTTCACCTTTAAATTTATATGCTCCATGACTTGTTCCTATTGCAATAGCTAATGAATCACATCCTGTTCTTTCTACAAATTCTTTTGCTTGGTCTGGATCTGTGAACATTGCATCTGAAGCAGCAACATTTACTTCATCTTCAATTCCTGCTAATTTTCCAAGTTCTGCCTCAACAACTACTCCTCTATTATGAGCATATTCTACAACTTTTTTTGTTAAAGCTACATTTTCTTCAAAGTCATATTTTGATCCATCAATCATAACTGATGAAAATCCATGGTCTATACACATTTTGCATGTTTCAAAATCTGGTCCATGATCTAAATGTAAAGCTATTGGAATATCATTTTCTTCTAATGCTGCTTCTATCATTTTTCTTAAGAAGCCTATTCTTGCATACTTAATTGCACTTGAAGATGCCTGTAAAATAACTGGAGAATTTTCCTCTGCAGCTGCATCTACAATTCCTTGTATGATTTCCATATTATTAACATTAAATGCACCAATAGCAAAATGTTCTTTCATTGATTTTTCAAACATGTCTTTTGTTGTTACTAATGACATAATCCTTCCTCCTTAATTTAAACTTCATTAATTATATATCACTTAAATTTAATATTCAATATTAAAATAAAAAAAGTAAGCTCTACTCTCCAAATATGAAGAGTAGAGCTTGGACAACATAAGGATTACTCAGGATTACTCAAATTTCAAATTTAGTGGACATGGCTTTTATAAAGCCATATGGACCAACTCTGAACAGATATTCTCTGTTCAAAATTCCTACATTCTTCGAATTTACCTCTTGAAGAATTCTTTTCGCAAACTCCTCTTTTACAGAAGTTTCTCCATGGTTTACAAGGATAAGTTTAATATCCTCAAATTGTTGCAGGAACTCAATCATTTCATCTGCTTTTGCATGTGCAGAAAATTCGGTGGTGTACTCCACCCTTGCTCTTTTTTTGCAAAGCATCCCTCCTATCGACACAATGTCTCCATTTTCTGCCGATTTGAGTCTTGCTCCCAAGGTTCCTTCAGTAGTAAATCCAGTAAACTGAATCAAACACTTTTCCTGTTTGATATACTTGATTATATACTGAGGTGCAGGTCCA
>OLNV01002143.1_pt1 | contig 11534 bp, 9 predicted proteins | sample 1672891 | NCBI WGS metagenome assembly OLNV01 (sample SAMEA3136734, study PRJEB25190) | human gut metagenome | biome: human gut; feature: human-associated habitat; material: faeces | place: Austria | collected 2013 | reverse complement strand
CCACGACCGGGTCGGCGATGTAAGCCTTCACGCCGGCAGCCTGGGCGATCTGCTCGGCGATCAGGCCGCCGAGATTGGAGGCGTGTTCGCGCTGGGCGTTCACCAGGTCGTTCTTCAGAGCTGCGTTTACTTCATATACGCCCGATTCGATCGGCTTGATCAGACCGCCGCGACCGATCACGGCCGAGAGGGACTTCACGTCGAAGTTGTTCTTTGCGAGTGCTTCGAGTACCATCTCCTTGCGCCAGTCGAGCTGGTCGATGACATTGGCGAATCGGGAGATCTCTTCGGCCGAATGGCGCAGGGTGAGCGCCAGCGTAGGCTGCTCGTCGTCATACAGGGCGATCTTCGTCGAAGTCGAGCCCGGGTTGATTGCTAAAATCTTGAATCCCATAAATCCGATACCTGAATTATTTAGCGGCCAGACAAGCCAGTGCGATCGAGTAGAGTTTGGTGAGGCTGGAGTCGCCGCGCGAAGTCAGCACGCAGGGAACTTTGGTTCCCATGACCATCGCTGCGATCTCGCCGCCGCCCATGTGCGTGGAAGCCTTGAAGAAGACGTTGCCCGATTCGATGTTGGGGAAGAGCAGGCAGTCCGCATCGCCTGCGACGGAAGAACCCTTGACCTTCTTGATCTCGGCGGCTTCCTTGTAAAGCGCTACGTCGAGCGACAGCGGACCGTCGATGACGACGTTACCCAGCTGTCCGCGATCGCCCATCTTGGCGAGCAAAGCGGCTTCGGTCGAGGAGAGCACGCTCGGCAACAGCTGCTCCGAAGGTGCGATGCAGGCGATCTTCGGCGTCTTGATACCGATCAGGTTGGCGATACGCGTCAGGTAGCCGATCAGGATGGTTTTCTGTTTGAAGTCGGGCTGCGGAATCACCGCTACGTCCGAGATGACCAGCAACTTGGGATAGTTCGGCATTTCGACTACCGCTACGTGGCTCAACGTGCCTTTCGGGGGGAACAGACCTGCGTCCTTGTTCAGGATGCCGCGCATGTACTTGTCCGTGGAAACCAGACCCTTCATCAGTACGTCGGCCTCGCCCGTAACGACGGCATTGACAGCCAGATTGACGCACTTCACGTCGTTGCTCTCGGGGATTATTTTGAAAATGTTGCAATCGATATTCTCTTCCTTGCAAACCTGCTCGATGATCTTGGGATCGCCGAACAGAATCGGCTCTACCAGACCTTCCTTATAAGCTGCATAGACGGCTGCCAGCGTGTGGGCGTCCTGACCGTAAGCGACTGCAAGGCGCTTCTTACCTTTTTTTCTTGCCTCTTCGACAATTTCACTCAAATGTTGCATGGGTTGTGTGTTTTTAATATAATTGTTTGGTTATTTATTGACGATTTCGTAAGTGTCGGTGGCGATGACCAGCTCCTCGTTGGTCGGAACGACGGCCACCTTGACCTTTGAATCCGCTGCGGAGATGATCTTGTTTTCGCCGCGAAGACCTTCGTTGATCTTCCGGTCGAAGTGCACGCCCATAAATTCGAGGCCTTCGCAGACCTCCTTGCGGGTTTCGGGCGAGTTCTCTCCGACGCCGCCCGTGAAAACGATCAGATCGACGCCGCCCATTTCGGCCGCGTATTCGCCGACGAATTTCTTGATGCGCAGGCAGTACATGTCGCGGGCGAGGATCGCACGCGGATTACCCTCTTCATAGGCTTTGTCGATGTCGCGCATGTCGCTCGATACGCCCGATACGCCGAAGACGCCCGATTGCTTGTTGAGCATGTTGTTCACTTCGGCATAGCTCATTTGCTCCTTTTCGCCGATGAAGGTGACCGCGCTCGGATCGACGTTACCGCAGCGGGTGCCCATGACCAGACCATCGACCGGCGAGAAGCCCATCGAGGTATCGTAGGACTTGCCGTTCAGCACGGCCGTGATCGAACCGCCGTTGCCGATATGACAGGTAATGATCTTGGAGTTATTGATATCCAGACCGGCGAGTTTGGCGCCTTCGCGGGCGACGAACTTGTGGCTCGTACCGTGGAAGCCGTATTTGCGGATGCCGTATTTCTGGTAGTACTCGTAGGGCAAGGCGTACATGAAGTTGGTTGCGGGAAGCGTCTGGTGGAACGAGGTGTCGAATACGGCTACCTGTTTCACGCCGGGAAGGACTTTTTCGATGGAGAGGATGCCTTCGAGGTTGGCCGGATTGTGCAGCGGGGCGATCTGGAACAGCGAGCGGATCTTCTCCTGGACCTGTTCGGTTACCAGACAGCTCTCCGGGAAAAATTCGCCGCCGTGCGCTACGCGATGACCGACGGCCTTCACTTCGTCGAGCGACCGGATTACGCCGTGCACGGGGTCGGTCAGGGCCTGAAGCACCAGGCTGATGCCCGTCGTGTGATCGGGAATCGGCTGGTGGAGCTCGAACTTCTTCTTGCCGACGGGTTTGTGCGTGAGATCGCCTTCAGGAAGGCCGATGCGCTCGACCAGACCTTTGGCGAGCAGTTTGCTGGACTGGGCTTCCATGTCGATCACCTGGTATTTGATCGAAGAACTGCCGCAGTTGAGTACTAAAATGACCATTTCAGTTGTTTTGTAAAAATTATTTTGTTGTTTCCTTGTTCGTTGTCAGCGTTTCAGCAACCGTCCCAATGCGGTGCCCAGCAGGATGCAGCACACGCATACCGCGAAATTAAGTGCAACGCAAAGTCCGGCCGCCGTGTAGTCGCCGCTTTTGAGCATCCGCACCACGTCGGAAGAGAAGGTGGAAAAGGTGGTGAATCCGCCGCAGAATCCTACGCTCAACAGCCACGACGCAGTACCTGCGCCCAGTATCTCCAGCAAAAAGCCCATTAACAGCGATCCGGCGGCATTGACCGTGAAAGTGCCCGCCGGGAAGCCCAACAGGGACTGTTCGACCAGCCATACATAGGATACTAGGTACCTCGACATACTGCCTAAGGCCCCTCCGATTCCTACTGCCACGATCTCGCGGATCATTTCGTCGAAAATGCGTTTTTACTTAAGACTTTGCAAATTTACGCAAAATTTAATTACGGATCGTAAGGTTTTCCGGAATTTTTGTGATAAATTTTGGACTATCTGTGGTTAATTTTCGTATTTGTAGCCCAACCCCTTTACGGTCGAGATATGTCCGTTTCCGATTTTTTGCCGGATTTTGCGGACGTGGACGTCGATCGTACGGTCGCCGACAACCACCGTATCGCCCCAGATACGGGAGTAGATCTCTTCCCGGGAGAAGAGTTTTCCGGGAGAGGAGGCGAGCAGGGCGAGCAGGGCGAACTCCTTGCGGGGCAGTTCGATACGCTCTCCGTCGCGGATTACCAGATGTCGTTCCCGGTCGATGACCAGCGAAGCCGGCTTGTCGGCGGCGACCCGTTTGAGAATCGCCTGGATGCGGCTCAGCAGAAGTTTGGGCTTGATCGGCTTGGGGATGTAGTCGTCCGCCCCGGCGCCGAATCCTGCGAGTTGTTGCTCCTCTTCGCCGAGGGCCGATAGAAAGACGACCATCGTTTCCTTCAGCGCCGGGTCGCGGCGCAGAGCCCGGCAGGTTTCGATGCCGTCCATCACGGGCATCATCATATCGAGCAGGATCAGGTGCGGCCGGTGTGCTGCGGCCTGTTGCAAACCTTCGGCTCCGTTGCGGGCCGTATATACCTCATAGCCCGCCTTTGTCAGGTTGTAACGGATGAATTCGAGGATGTCGTCTTCGTCGTCGATGAGCAGGATGCGATGACTCATAAGAGCGTGCGTAATTTTTGCGAAGATAATAAATTTATCGGCAAATCCTGTGCGGGGGCCGGAAAAATGGTTATATTTGCAAGGTTTATATGGTTTTGCAAACCGTAAGATTAAAATCAGACAAGATGGCTACTGAAAATTCTACTCTTCCTGTTTCCGGGGAACATCTCGACTCTTCCGTAGTTGAGGATACGCAGAACAATTCCGTGCCCGCAGATGGCGGGGAAACGAATGCCGCAGTTGCGGACGATACCGACGTGCCGACACAGAGTCGGGTGGACTTCGCCGATGAAGATGCGGCGCTGGCTGCCGAAAATGCGGGGCTCGACCTGGGCGAGGCTTCGCCCGAGGAGGAGGCTGCAGGCGGAGAAGCGGCCGGCAGCGACCTGGCGGGCAAGTCGAAGGAGGAGTTACTGGCGATTTTCGCCAAGATGCTCGAAGAGCGGCCGGTGCAGTCCCTGCGCCGGGATGTGGAGGCCCTCAAGATAGCGTTCTACAAATTGCGTCGGGCGGAGTCCGATGCTGCGCGACGGGCTTTCGTCGAAGCCGGCGGAGCGGAGGGGGATTTCGTGTCCGAGCCGGATCCGGCGGAGTTGCGTTTCAAGGATCTTTTCCGGGAGTACCGCCGTCTGCGGGACGAGTTCGTCGCCGGACTCGAAGCGGCCAAGGAGGAGAATCTCAAGATAAAGTTGCAGATTATCGAGGAACTCAAGGAGCTGGCCTCGTCGGACGAGATGCTCAACCAGACTTTCAACAAGTTCCGGGAGTTGCAGCATCGCTGGAAAGAGACCGGCGTGGTGCCCCAGCAGAATGTGAAGGATCTGTGGGAAACCTACAACCTGCACGTGGAGAATTTCTACAATTTCATCAAGATCAACAAGGAGTTGCGCGATCTCGACCTGAAGAAGAATTACGAGCAGAAGCTGGCTCTGTGCGAACAGGCCGAAGCGCTGGTGCTCGAACCGTCGATCGTCGAGGCGTTCCACAAACTGCAGAAGCTGCACGACGAGTGGCGAGAAATCGGCCCTGTGGCCAATGAATATAAAGAGGTGCTGTGGAATCGTTTCAAGGAGGCTTCGAGCCGTATCAACAAGCAGCATCAGGAGTTTTTCGAGAATATCAAGCAGGAGCAGCTCCGCAATCTGGAACTCAAGAGCGAGCTTTGTGTCAAGGCCGAAGAGTTGGCGCAGCAGCCGCTGACTTCGCGCAAAGAGTGGAACAAGGCGAGCGAGAAGCTCTTCGAGATACAGAAAGTCTGGAAAACGATCGGATTCGCTCCCAAGAAAGATAACAATGCCATCTACGAGCGTTTCCGCAATGCCTGCGACAAATTCTTCGAGGCCAAGCGTACCTACTATGCCGGGTTGAAGGGCGAGATGGAGCACAACCTCCAGCTCAAGACCGAGTTGTGCGAGGCGGCCGAAGCGCTGCGCGACAGCGAGGAGTGGAAGAAGACGACCGATGAGTTGATCGCATTGCAGGCCAAGTGGAAGCAGACGGGGGCCGTGTCGCGCCGCTATTCCGACCAGATCTGGAAACGGTTCCGTGCGGCGTGCGACGCTTTCTTCGAGCGCAAGTCCCGACATTTCGCTGCGGTGGACGATCAGTACGGGGAGAATCTCCGTCGGAAAGAGGCTCTGTTGGAGGAGATGGCTGCGGCCGATATTCTGGCGGGCGGCTTCGAGATGATTCGTGATTTCCAGCGTCGCTGGGGCGAGATCGGGTTCGTGCCTATCAAGCAGAAGGAGGCGATTCAAAAACGTTACAAGGAGGTGGTCGATAAGATGTTCGATACCCTGCGCAGTTCGGAGCGCGATCGTTCGATGGACCGCTTCAAGGAGAAGGTTTCTTCGCTCAAGGCTACGGGCGACCGGCGTCTGCGCACGGAGCGCGACCGGCTTTACAACAAAGTCCGTCAGTTGGAGCAGGACATCGCCTTGTTGGAGAACAACATCGGGTTCTTCTCCAAGTCGAAGAACGCCGAGGCGATGATCGCCGAGGTGCGGGCCAAAATCGAGCGGGCCAAACAGGAGATGCAGGCCGCTATCGAAAAAGTGAAGCTCATCGATCAGGAGGAGAATAAGGAATAACCCGCCGAAGACGGTGTGCTATAACAGGTAAACTACTTCGTTATTATCGGTGTCACGGCTCGATCATGTACGCCAGTGCACACTCTTCGCCGTGAACCTCGATGCCCTGGTATTTTTACCTGTTCCTGCACACTTGAAAGGGGATGCGCCGAATTTCTCAATTTGACACATCCCTTTCCGGTGAGGAAACTTCTTTGTGGGGATAGCGGTGTATTTTATGTGAGTCCGGCCCTCGGAGCGGGAAGGTTTCCGGAGCGGTCTTCGAAAGCGGTTCCGGAACGATGTTTTAATAGGCAAGTGGAGAACCGGGCGTTCCGGCTTAAGGGTTGAAACGGAGCCGGATAAACGACGGTGCAAACAAAATAATTCGAAACAGATAATGAAACTCAGCAAACCCAAGTACATTTTCGTGACGGGCGGCGTGGCTTCGTCGCTCGGTAAAGGCATTATTTCGGCGTCGATCGCCCGCTTGCTGCAGGCACGCGGCTATTCGGTGACGATTCAGAAACTGGATCCCTATATCAATATCGACCCCGGAACCCTGAATCCTTACGAGCACGGAGAGTGTTACGTGACCGAAGACGGTGCGGAAACCGACCTCGACCTGGGCCATTACGAGCGTTTCACTTCGATTACGACCAGCCATGCCAACAACGTGACCACCGGTAAGATTTATCAGTGCGTGATCGACAAGGAGCGCAAGGGCGAGTACCTGGGCAAGACCGTGCAGGTCATTCCTCATATCACGGACGAAATCAAGCGCCGCATTCAACTGTTGGCGCAGCGCAAGGAGTACGATGTGATTATCACCGAGATCGGCGGTACGGTGGGCGACATCGAGTCGCTGCCCTTCATCGAATCGGTGCGTCAGTTGCGTTACCAGCTCGGAGCCCGCAATACGGCGCTGGTTCATCTGACGCTCATTCCTTACCTGGCCGCTTCCGGCGAGTTGAAGACCAAGCCGACCCAACATTCGGTCAAGACCTTGCTCGAGAACGGTTTGCAGCCCGATATTCTGGTGCTGCGCACCGAGCATCCGCTCTCTGCGGAGCTCAGGCGCAAGGTGGCGCTCTTCTGCAACGTGGATGCCAACGCGGTGATGGAGTCGATCGACGTACCGACGATCTACGAAGTGCCGCTGGTGATGCACCGTCAGCATCTGGACGAGGTGGTGCTCAGCAAGCTCGACCTTCCGTCGGAGCAGGAACCCGACTTGAGTTCGTTGCAGGCTTTCGTCGATAAGGTGAAGAATCCCAAGCGGACGATCGACATCGCCCTGGTGGGTAAATATACGGAACTTCCCGATGCTTACAAGTCGATCTGCGAGTCCTTTATTCAAGCCGGTGCGGTGAACGACTGCAAGGTGAAGTTGCATTACGTGAATTCGGAGAAGATAGACGCTTCGAACGTCGGGGAGAAGCTCGGCAAAATGGCCGGTATTCTCGTGGCTCCGGGGTTCGGCAACCGGGGAATCGAGGGGAAGATCGAAGCGGTGCACTTTGCGCGGACTCACCGTATTCCGTTCCTGGGAATCTGTCTGGGTATGCAGTGCGCCGTGATCGAATTCGCTCGCAACGTACTGGGCTTCAAGGATGCCACCTCGACAGAAATGGACCCGGCGACGAAGCATCCGGTCATCGACCTGATGGAGGAACAGAAGGGCATTACCGCCAAAGGCGGCACGATGCGTCTGGGAGCTTACCCCTGCTCGCTGGAGCCGGGATCGAAAGCTGCGCAGGCTTACGGTACGACTCAGATTCAGGAGCGTCATCGCCACCGCTACGAATTCAACAGCGAATACCTGAAGGATTTCGAGAGCCACGGAATGAAAGCCGTCGGTGCGAACCCCGATACGGGGCTGGTCGAAGTGGTCGAAATTCCCGACCATCCCTGGTTCGTCGGTACGCAGTACCATCCCGAATACAAGAGCACCGTACAGCGGCCTCATCCGCTTTTCGTCGCGTTCGTAGCTGCGGCGCTGGCGGGAAAAGACGATAAGAAAAAATAGTTTGCAACCTTGCTTCGGGGTATCCTCAAAGAATTTAGATTACGCATGGATAAAAAATCAATCGCCGGAATTGTCATCGTGGCCCTGATCTTCCTGGGTTTCACGTTCTATAATTCGCATCAACAGAAAAAGTATCAGGAACAGCTCATGGCGTACAACGCCGAACAGGCGCGTATCCAAGCCGAGCAGGATTCGCTCTTGGCGCTCAACGCTCCGCTGCCGACTGCGGATTCTGCGGCTATTGCGGCTGCGGGAGAGCGGTTGTCCGGGGACAGCCTGCAGGCGCAGCGTCGGATCATGCAGTTCGGAGAGCTGCTGGCTGCGGCGCAGCAGGCCGAAGCCGAGGAGTTCACCGTGGAGAACGAGGTATTGAAGATCGATTTCTCGACGCGTGGCGGCCAGGTCAAGGATGTTACGCTGAAGGATTACACCAAGTATGCACCTCGTGACGAGCGGAATCAGCCGGTGCGGCTTTTCGATCCGGCAACGGCCAATTTCGCCCTGACGTTCTATGTGAAGAATGGTCATAACAACGTGTTGGTCAATACGGCGGATTACACCTTCAATCTGGTGTCGATGGAGAAGGATGCCGACGGTGCGCAGCGCATCACGATGGATCTGCCGGTGGCGCGTGACGCCGTGTTACGGTACGAGTATGTCGTTTATAACATACAGTCGCCGGCGCGGGATTATCTGGTCGATCTGAATGTCTATCTGAAAAATATGGCGCCGCAGATGGCCAGCCAGACGACTATCGGCATCGACTGGAGCAACCGGTCCTATCAGAATGAGAAAGGGTTTCAGAACGAGAATACCTATACGACCATCTATTACCGGGCTCCCGGCGAGTCGTCGGCCGACGACCTGGGGATAAGCGACGGGGAGAAGCAGAAGACGGTTTCGTCGTCGCTCAACTGGGTGGCTTTCAAGCAGCAGTTCTTCTCGTCGGTGATGATCGCCCCGGAGAACTTCTCCTACGCTGATATGAAGTTTACGACGGCGGAAAAAGGCTCGGGTTACATAAAGGATTTTTCGGCGAAATTGACGGTTCCCTATACGGCGCAAACCGACCATTACAACTTCGCTTTCTATTTCGGTCCGAACAAATACGCCATTCTCAAGCATGTGGCGACGACCGAGGGGGACGACGAACTGCATCTGGAGCGGTTGATTCCGCTCGGCTGGGGTATTTTCGGCTGGGTGAACCGCTGGTTCGTGATTCCGGTGTTCGATTTCCTGCGTCAATTTATCCCGAGTTTCGGCCTGATTATCCTGATCCTGGCCGTGCTGGTGAAGGTCATCATCTCGCCGCTGACCTATAAAAGCTACATATCGACGGCCAAGATGCGCGTCATCAAGCCCGAAGTCGATGAGCTGGCCAAGAAATATCCGCGCCAGGAGGATGCCATGAAGCGCCAGCAGGCGACGATGGAGCTCTACAAGAAGGCCGGTATCAACCCGATGGGCGGTTGTATCCCGCTGTTGATCCAGATGCCGATCATTATTGCGATGTTCCGCTTTTTCCCCGCCTCGATCGAGCTGCGCGGCCAGCATTTCCTTTGGGCCGACGACCTTTCGTCGTACGACAGCGTGTTGTCGCTGCCGTTCAACATCCCCTTCTACGGAGATCACGTGTCGCTGTTCGCCCTGCTGATGGCCCTGTCGCTGTTCGGATACTCCTGGTTCAACTACCAGCAGACGGCTTCGTCGCAGCCCCAGATGGCCGGTATGAAGTTTATGATGGTTTATCTGATGCCGGTGATGATGCTCCTGTGGTTCAACAGTTATTCGAGCGGTCTGACTTACTACTACTTCCTGGCCAACATTCTCACGATCGGACAGACGCTCGTGATCCGCCGGATGATCGACGACGAGAAAATTCATGCCGTGATGCAGGCCAATGCCGCGAAAAACAAGAACAGGAAGAAATCCAAGTTCCAGTTGCGTTACGAAGAGTTGCTGCGTCAGCAGGAGGAGGCGCAAAGGAACGCTTCCCGACGGAAATAACCGAAAGGTGCGAAGAGTTCCCTAACAAGTTTTCGAAATTGAAAATCACCCCTGCCAGAGAAGACATTCTGGCAGGGGTGAAAACGTTAGAATCGGACTTGTCAGATACTCTCTTCCATTTATTCCCCCCGGCGCAAGGCAAACGGATACTTTTTCCCCTTCACTTCGGCGATTCCTCGCTCCACGTAAGCGGCAGCGGCCGAATCCCACTCCGAAAAGATCGTTATGTCATCGTATTCGAACGGTACGATAACACGCCCGCGACCGTCCAATACTCCGAATCGCAGCAACCCGGTAGAATCGGGAACAGCCGCAGAGGCATGCCCGAATTTTCCGCTCGGGTTCACCTGATAGACCTTATAGTCGATCAACGGTTTGCCGGAAACGTCGAGCAGGGTACAGGCCCGGGAAGCGAAATCCTCCCCTTCTCCGACCCAAGTCGTTCCGAACGGCGTGTGCTGCACCCAATCGTAAATACAAGGTAGGATTTCCCGTCCATTCCGGTCGATACTGCCGTACTTCAAAGCACCGCCGGAAACAATGCAGACGACCGCACGGCCATTTCGGAACGAGGAAACCTCGTAATACTTGCATGGGATGACCAACGTCCCTGCGGCATCGATAAATCCCCGGCGCACATAATATTTCCCCATCTGTCCGACAGCGGCCAGCACTTCGGAAAAATCGGCCGCACCGTCGTATATCGGAGCAATCACTTCGTTACCCCGACGATCGATGAATCCGTATTTCCCGGTAAATTCAAAATCCCTTTTTCCATAGCCGGACTTACCGCTCCATTCGCCTTTGGCTACGACTGCCATTCCTTCGGAAAAATCCCGGGCATAATCGTATTTCAATGGAATTACGACCTGTCCCAGCGTATCGACATACCCATAGCGGCGGACGGAATCCGTCCCCTCCTGTACCCGGGCAAGGCCTGACGAAAAACCGGCGACATCCGCATAGATACAGGGCACGACTTCACACCCCTGACGATCGATAAGCCCGAAACGACGATCGTTCTTTTCCCCTTTGCCGACCACGGCAAACCCATTGGAAAAACTATCGGCATAGTCATAGATGAGCGGGATGACCACCGTACCGCAGGTGTCCGTATAACCGAAACAGCCGTCCGTATAAAAACGGCCCATACGGGGATTGCTGCCCTCTCCGCCCCGGTGTACGAGAATACGTCCGTTATGCACTGCACCCACATAATCGTATTTCGTTTTCCAATCTTTTTTAGCGGCTGCACGGCGTTGTGCCGACACCCCGGCCGGAAGCAGGGAAAGAAGCAGTACAACTATAAAGTATCGCTTTATCATAATCCGGTTATCTTTTTGATTTCATTCAATTTATTAAGCGCCTCGATCGGAGTGAGAGCATTGATGTCCAGCCCCTTGATCTGATCTCGGATCTGCACCAGCACCGGATCGTCCAGCTGGAAGAAGCTGAGCTGCACACCATCCTGCTGGGCTGTTGCATTCGATTTGCTTTTCGTGTGGATATTTTGTGCAGAAATACCTTCTAAAATGCCCCATAAAAAAAATCCAGTCACAAATGATTTCAGTGAATTCATAGTTCTTGATAAAATGTTGTCCTTGTTTCAGCAAAGTTACGCATCTTGAATTGAAAGGAGCATGGATTATTATACATGTTCCTCGATTATCATACACTTTCCTGAAAAAAAATGAACTATCA
>OLNV01002134.1_pt1 | contig 11561 bp, 13 predicted proteins | sample 1672891 | NCBI WGS metagenome assembly OLNV01 (sample SAMEA3136734, study PRJEB25190) | human gut metagenome | biome: human gut; feature: human-associated habitat; material: faeces | place: Austria | collected 2013 | reverse complement strand
TGTTTTTTGGATTTCAGCTCACTTGCGGCCTGATGATGGTGTTCTACGGTTACTCGGTCATGAAAAACCCCCGCGTGTGGGGCGACCAGGGCCGCCGCGCCGTCAAGCCCGAACATTTTGAAGAATACGGCCGCCAGAACGGGCTGTTCTTCCTCAAGGCAGGCTGCGTGATGGCGGTCATCGGCGCACTGGATGCGCTGGTCACGCTGGACGCGCTGCTGTATCTGCTGCTGTATGTGTTCGGCTTTGCGTTCGCGTTCTATCCGCTCACCCGCTGGTGCAAGGCCAATGAAGGTTTTAGCTGGCCGTGGCCCCACGTCAAGAGCGAGAAAAAGCGCATCCGGGAGCTGCGCAAGGAGCAGGAACAGCAGAAGAAAAAGTAAACCGGAACCGAGAAGGGCCGCCCGCGTACCGCACGCAGGCGGTCTTTTTTTGTCCCTGTGCAGCGCGGGGGGAGAGCGGCATGATCTTGCACACATCGGCTTTTTTGACCGCACATCGTGCAAAAAGCAACTGTGCAAGCCTTGCACAGTTCGTCTGCATTTGCACGGTTCCAAGTGTGCAAACAACTGGAAGAGTGCAAAACTTGCACACATCGAATTTTAAACGTAGACAAATTATTATTTTGGAAGTGTGCAGCCTGTTTCACCCTGGTAGAGGAAGGAGTACCATTTATTTGTCCCATCCCTCTGTCGGATGGGGCGCTTGCCAATATCCCCGGCTTTCACCAGTTCGGCATAGGCACTTTTATAAGTGCGCTCGCTGCACCCGATCTCCCGCATCACCTCGCTTTTCAGCTGCGGGCTTGCCATGCTGCCCAACCGGCTTTCGGCCAGCACGTTGAGGATGGCGTCCCGCGTGTCCTCCTTGGTCTGGGCCTGCCGCACCCGCGGCTCCTTGATGAAGTCGGCGTCTTTCTTGTCGGTGTAGCCGTCAAACACGGCCTGAGCCGTCCGGACGCCGTCCAGCTCCACGTCCTCGATGTGCAGCAGCACGGTCTGCCGGGGGCGGCTGTAGCTGCTCTTTTCGTGGCTGAGGTAAATTTTGCCGTCGCTGTTGCTGCGGCCCATCATCAGCACGCTGCGGGCCATGTCCCAGATGTCGGAGCTGTCGGCCAGACGTTTCCGGTCGGACACGCCCTGCTTTTTGTTGGAGTGCATCACCAGCAGCACCGCGCATTGCCGGGCGGCGGCAATGGCCTTGAGGGGCAGCAGGATGCTGCGCATCTGGTTGCGGCTGGCCATTTCCACCCCGGCGGGCAGAAAGCTCTGCAGCGGGTCCACGATGAGCAGCAGCGGCCCGGCCTTGGCGGCAAAATCCGCCAGTGCCTGATCCTTGAGGGTAAGGGGCTGGCCGGTCTTGCCAAAGTAGTCGTCGGCGGTCAGCACCAGCACCCGGTTCATGTCGGCCCCGGCCGCCAGCAGACGGGCCTTGAGCACCTTGCCGGGGTCGTCCTCGCCCGCAAGCAGCAGCACCTTGCCGGTCTGCTGCGGCGGCAGCGGAAAAAAGCCGGAGGTCTTGCCCGCCGTCACATAGGCAATGAGCTGTGCCTGCCAGATGCCCTTGCCGGTGCCGCCGTCGGCACCCAGCAGCGACACTTCGCCCAGCGGCAGCAGCTGCGGCACCAGCCACGCCACGCTCTGCATGGGCACATCGGCCAGCAGGCCGGGCTGCGCCGCGCTGCCCTCCAGCGCAAGCTTGCGCTGCTTTGCGTCCGCGTTCACGGCTGCCATAAAGGCTGCGGGGTCGGCCTGCCACGCCTGCTTGCAGGTGTTGAGCCATTGATCGATCTTGTAATTGACGGCGGGCAGCTGCATGTTGCAGGCTGCGCCGCGCACGTCGTCCAGCAGGTCTTCCCGTGCATCCGGGTCGGTCTGGTGGAACATTACCGCAAAGGTCAGGCGGCTGAACAGCTGCTGCTCGGTCCTGCAGGCGTCCAGCATGTTCAGAAAGTCTGTGCGGTCCTGAATGGATACTCCCAAAATACATTTCTCCTTTCGCTGTGGTTTATAACCGGAAGCAAAACCAAATGTTGTTGCTATAAGTATAACTCTGAAAAAACAACGTGTCAACAAATAGTTTTTGCGCAAAAAGCCACAGCTTCCGGGGTGAAAATGCACAGGAAAATGGGGAAAGAAAAAGAGAAGGCGGGCACCTTCTCTTGACAAAACGGCCTTTCTGACGAAATACAATAAGAACCCACAGAAACGACGCTTTGTAAAATTTTATGGTGCATGGTTGCTTTTTGAAAAAAGCAGAGTATAATAAAAGTGAGAAAGTAAGAAAATCGCACAAAGGAGGATGAAGGATGCTGACGGAATTGAGGACAAAATCCCAGATCACCATTCCAAAGGATATTGTAATGAAGATGGGCCTGCGTGAGGGCGACAAGCTGGAGATCGTGGAGAAGGATGGCGTGATCGAGCTGATGCCGGTAGCCGTTTACCCCAAAAAGTATCTGGACGAGCTGCGCAGCGAGATCAACGAAGCAAAGGCCAAAATTGCGGCAGGGGAGCAGCCGGTGTTCGACACGGTGGACGCACTGTTTGAAGCGCTGGACGGTGCGGACGAATGAATTACAAGATCACCTACACCAAACGATTCATAAAGAACCTGAAGCGTTTGAACGCAGCGGAGCGGGCGCAGCTGAAAAAGAAGCTGGAAATTCTGGAAATGGACCCGCTGTATCCGTCGCTGCGCACAAAGCGTATTCAAGGCACGGTAGACTTGTTCGAGTTCAGCGTAAACATGGACGTGCGGGTCATCTGGCAGTACGACGGTGATACGATCATTCTGCTGTTGGACATTGGACACCATGATATTCTGAATCAATTTTAAAAGCCTGTAAACACGATAAAAAGGCCGCTGCACGGTTCACATGCAGCGGCCTTTCCGTATTCAGCGGCGGTTTACTGGATGCCGGTCACAGGGTAGTCCTGATCCTCAACGGCCTTCTTCAGCACGTCGTCGGCGACCTCGGCGTTCAGGGTGACGATGGCGGTGCCGGCCTCGTGGCTCACCACGGCCTCGTCCACCTCGGGCAGGGCTTCCAGAGCCTTCTTCACGCGGGCTTCGCAGTGGCCGCACATCATGCCTTCCACCTTCAGGGTCTTTTTCATAGCAGTGTCCTCCTTGGTACTCTCTTTATTTGCAACCGCTGCGGGCTGTGCGGAGACAGCGGGCAGGGAAGCAGCATTTTTTGCCGCACGATCGTGCTTTGTGCTGTGCACGTCGAACAGGTTCAGGCGCAGGGCGTTGCTTACCACGCAGAAGCTGGAAAGGCTCATGGCAGCAGCACCGAACATGGGGTTCAGCGTCAGGCCGAAGGGGATGAACACGCCTGCGGCCAGCGGGATGCCGATGATGTTGTAGATGAACGCCCAGAACAGGTTTTCGTGGATGTTGCGCAGGGCAGCGCGGCTCAGGCGGATGGCGGCGGGCACGTCCGACAGCTTGGAGTTCATCAGCACCACGTCCGCCGCGTCGATGGCAACGTCGGTGCCTGCGCCGATGGCGATGCCGGTGTCGGCACGGGTCAGGGCCGGGGCATCGTTGATGCCGTCGCCCACCATGGCCACCTTGCCGGATGCCTGCAGCTGGCGAATGACCGCTTCCTTGCCGTCGGGCAGCACGCCTGCGATCACCTCGTCCACACCGGCCTGCCTGCCAATGGCAGCAGCGGTGCGCTGGTTGTCACCGGTGAGCATGACCACGCGGATGCCCATGGCCTGCAGCTCCCGGATGGCCTGCGGGCTGTCCTCCTTGATGGTATCGGCCACCGCGATGATGCCCAGCAGACGGCCTGCTCCGCCGAAGAACAGGGGCGTTTTGCCCTGTGCGGAGAGGGCTGCGGCCTTCTCCTGCAGCTGTGCGGGCACGGTGACTTTGGTGCCGATAAAGGACGCATTGCCGCCAAAGATCTCCACGCCGTCCAGCTTTGCGGCCAGACCGTTGCCCGGCAGGGCGGCAAAGCCGGATACCTCGGGGGCGGTGAGCTGCTGCGCGTCGGTGCAGGCCAGCACGGCCTTTGCCAGCGGGTGCTCGCTCTTGCGCTCCAGTGCGGCGGCAAGGGTGAGCAGCTCCGCCTCGGAAACGCCCTCGGCGGGCAGAATGTCGGTCACTTTTGGTTCACCGCTGGTGATGGTGCCGGTCTTGTCCAGCGCCACGATCTGGGTGCGGCCTGCAGCTTCCAGCGAAGCGGCGGTCTTGAACAGGATGCCGTTCTTGGCACCCAGACCGTTGCCCACCATGATGGCCACCGGCGTTGCCAGACCCAGCGCACAGGGGCAGCTGATGACCAGCACGGAGATGCCGCGGGCCAGCGCATAGCCCAGCTCCCGGCCCAGCAGCAGCCACACGATGGTGGTGACCACCGCAATGGTAATGACCGCAGGCACGAAGAAACCGGACACCGTATCGGCGATTTTTGCAATGGGAGCCTTGGTGGCGGCGGCATCGCTGACCATCCGGATGATCTGGGCAAGGGTGGTGTCCTCGCCCACGCGGGTGGCCCGGCACTGCAGGAAACCGGACTGGTTGGTGGTGGCAGCGCTCACCTTATCGCCCGCAGCCTTGTCCACGGGGATGCTCTCGCCGGTCAGGGCGCTCTCGTTCACGGCGCTGGTGCCTTCCAGCACGATGCCGTCCACGGGGATGTTCTCGCCCGGGCGCACCACAAAAATATCCCCCTTCTGCACCTGCTCGATGGGCACGGTCACTTCGGCACCGTCCCGCAGCAGGGTGGCGGTCTTGGGGGCAAGCTTCATCAGGCTCTTGAGCGCGTCGGTGGTCTTGCCCTTGGAGCGGGCCTCCAGCATCTTGCCCACCGTGATGAGGGTCAAAATCATGGCGGCGGACTCGAAGTAGAACTCCATCATATAATGCATGACCAGCTCGCTGTTGCCGTCCACCTGCGCGCGGGTCATGGCGAACAGGGCGTAGGTGCTCCACACAAAGCTTGCCATGGAACCCATGGCCACCAGCGTGTCCATGTTGGGCGAGCCGTGGAGGAGCCCCTTGAAGCCGTTGATGAAGAACTTCTGGTTGATGACCATGACGATGCCCGCCAGCAGCAGCTGCACAAGGCCCATGGCGATGTGGTTGCCGTCGAACCAGCGGGGCAGGGGCCAGCCCCACATCATGTGGCCCATGGAGAAGTACATCAGCACCAGCAGAAAGCCCAGCGACGCAATGAGCCGCCGCTTGAGCTTGGGGGTCTCGTGGTCGGCCAGCGCGTCAAGGTCGGCGCTGGTGGAGCTGGCAGCCGCCGCGCCCGCACGCTTGGGGCTGGCACCGTAACCGGCATCCTGCACGGCCTTGATGATCTCGGCAGAGCTGGCGGTGCCCTCCACGCCCATGGAGTTGGTCAGCAGGCTCACCGAGCAGCTGGCAACGCCGGGCACCTTGCTCACGGCCTTCTCCACCCGGGCGGAGCAGGCTGCGCAGCTCATGCCGGTAACATTGAATTGTTCCATAAAATATCACTCCTACGTTGAGTATGCACGGGAACGGGCTTCTTATTTCATGAGCTTGGGCAGCAGATTCACCAGCTCGTCCAGCTTTGCCTCGCTGCCCGCGCGCAGGTCGTCCGCCACGCAGGTGGAGATGTGCTGTGCCAGCAGCTCTTTGGAAAAGCTGTTCAGCGCCGAGTTCGCCGCCGCCACCTGCACAAGGATGTCCACGCAGTAGGCATCCTTTTCCAGCATGCCGCGGATGCCGCGCACCTGCCCCTCGATGCGGCTGAGCCGGTTCAGCAGGGCCTTGTGCTCCTCAGGGGTGCGGTCCTTGTGGCGGCAGCAGGAGGGGGTGACGCTTTCGGTGGGCACAGCGGATGCGTCAACGGCCGGAGCCGTGGCAGCTTCGGGCTGGGCGGGCGTGCCGCAACAGCAGCAGGGCTTTTTCTCGTTGTCCATAAAATATCTCCTTTACCCATAGGGGGTATACATCTTACAGCATGAGTATAGCACAGCAAACCCGATAAATCAAGTAGGAAATTGAAAAATACAAACAAAAAGAGGGAAGGCACTGCAAATGCCTTCCCTCTATCAAATCACTTTTACTTCTCCAGAATCCGCGGCACAAACAGGCCCAGCATCTTGCCCCACCAGTACCACTCGTGGGAGACATCGCCGCCCCAGATCTCGAGGTGGGCGGGCAGGCCCTGTGCGGCCAGCACATCGGCCAGCGCCTGCGTGTCGGCTTTGGCATCGTCCTCGTAGGCACCCTGACCGGCGCAGAGCATCAGGCTGTTCTCCTCGGCCTTGGCCAGAGCCAGCTTGTCGGCGATGCCGTTCTCGGCCAGATACTGCAGGGGAGAGCAGCGCAGCACCAGATCGTCGGCTTCACTGCCCCAGAAGCGGGCCAGATCGTAGATGCCGGAAAGGCCGATGGCACCGGCAAAGAGCTTGGGACGGCGCAGGCGGCAGTTGACGGCGTGCACAGCGCCAAGGTCGATGCCCACACACCACAGCTTGGCATCCTTTGCGGCACCGTTCAGGGCCAGCACCCGGGGAGCCAGCTCGGCGGTAAGGTAGACGAAGTACTTTTCCTCCATCTCGGCGCGGCGGCGCACCGGGATGTCGCCGTTCAGTACGGCCTCGCCGTCAATGCTGTCGGCGCAGAACAGCTGCACCTTGCCCTCGTTCAGCAGCGTGGCAATGGCATCGGGCATGCCGTTGTTCTCCCAATCATAAAAGCGGCCGCCGCGGGCAGGCAGGGCCAGCACCGGCACACCGGCGCTGCCGTATACCTTGAACTCCATCTCGCGGTTCAGCACGCTGCTCCACTCTTTGTAATAGGTACCCTGGATCATAAATCAAGCACTCCTTGTTTCTATATTCACCGGCCCGGGCGCAGTCGCTGCACGTCGGTGCCGGTCGTTAGCGATCAAAAGAAAGCTTTCTCTGGAAATATCACACGAACTGGTTGCGCTGGGCATCGTACTCGTAGCCCACAGCTTTGAGCTTTGCGCACAGATCTGCCTTGTCGGCATCCATGTCTTCGCACAGAGCATCGAGGTTTTTGTAAAAATCACGCAGCTTCAGGTTCACCACGCTCAGCAGCATGATGGGATCGTTGGGCAGAGCCATGTGTTTTGCCTCCTTACAGCAACAAAAAAGCCGGCCACTCGACAAAGTGACCGGCCACATACACCAAATTAGACAGCGCGGGTAACTTTGCCAGCGCGCAGGCAACGGGAGCATGCGTAGACGTACTTGGGAGAACCCTCAACGACCGCCTTGACACGACGGACATTCGGCTTCCAGGTACGGTTGGAACGACGATGAGAGTGAGAAACCTTGATACCAAAGGCAACACCCTTGCCGCAGCATTCACATTTAGCCATGGTACTTGCACCTCCTGCAGTGAAGTAAGGAATCAAAATAATCAGCTTGACTATTGTAGCAGATTGCCGGGCAAAATGCAAGCCTTTTTTCAAAAAATATTGCGGTTTTTTGGAAAACTGCCCCGATGCACTCAGATGCTGTTTTTTGTTACGACCCCTTGTGTGAAAATGTGATTTGGAGCAGCCCGCAGGCTGCAACGGCGACGACCGCCGCCAGTGGCGGAAACAGGGAGAAGCTGTTGGGGCAGCGGCCAGCAAGACGTGAGTGCCGTTCAAGGCACGAAACGAATGCTGGGTGCCGCAACTCGTAGACAAATCACGAATTAAAAATAAAATTCCGCTGAAATGATCAGAGCGAAGCGGAGATCATTTTAAATCGTCTGGACACCCCTTGTCTAAAACCTCAAAAAATAGTATTATATATGGTATACTGAAAAAAGGCAGGAATATCGAATGACCTCTCAGGGCATCTATTATCTCATCCGCGCGCTGGTGGCGCTGGTGGCCATCCCCTTCCACGAGTGCGGCCACGCGCTGGCAGCATGGCTGCTGGGCGACGACACCGCAAAGCGGCAGGGGCGGCTTTCGCTGAACCCCTTTGCCCACTTTGACCTGCTGGGCACGCTGTGCATGGTGTTTGCGGGCGTGGGCTGGGCAAAGCCCGTCTCCACCGACCCCCGCAATTTCAAAAACCCCAAGTGGGGCATGGCCCTCACCGCGCTGGCTGGCCCTGCGGCAAACATCCTCCTTGCCTATGTGGGCATGGTGGTGTGGAAGCTCATGTACTACTGGGCACCGGTGAACGATGCCACCATCTACATTGCCATGTTCCTGCAGTACCTTGTGCTGATGAACGTGAGCCTTGCCGTGTTCAACTTGATCCCGGTGCCGCCGCTGGACGGCAGCCGCATCCTGTTGGTGCTGCTGCCCCGGCGCATCTACTTTGGCCTGATGAAATACGAGCGCTATATCATGATCGCCCTGCTGGCGGCAGTGTGGTTCGGCGCACTGGATACCCCCCTGTACTACCTGAACAACATCGTGTGGGAGCTGCTGGGCAAGGGCACCGGCTACATTGATAAGATCGCGTATTCCATCTACTATGCCGGCCTTGGGACGGTGGTGTGAGCGTGGCAGAAGAACTGACCTTCCATCTGGAAGATTTTGACGGCCCGCTGGAATTATTGCTGGCGCTTGTGGCCAAACATAAGATGGACCTGCACAACATCCCCATTCTGGAGCTGATCGACCAGTACACCGCCACGGTGGCGCGGGCCGACCCGGACCCGGAAGCCGCCAGTGCCTTCATCGAGATGGCCGCGCGGCTGGTGGAGATGAAAAGCTACCTGCTTTTGCCCCGCAGCGAAGAGGGCGAGCGCATGAAGCAGGAGTTCACCGGCCAGCTGATCGAGTACGACCAGTGCCGTCGCATGGCTGCGCTTTTGCGCCAAAAGGCCGAAGCTGCGCCGGTTTTTGTGCGTCCGCCCATGGAGATGGAATTCGATAACACCTACGACCTGCACCATGCGCCGCAGGTGCTGGCGGATTACTGGGCCGTTCTTTCCGGCCGCACCAAGCTGCGCCGGGAGCCTACCCAGCAGCAGTTCGAGCCGCTGGTCACAGCGCCCATGGTGTCGGTGACGAGCCGGGTGGTGTACATTCTGCGGCACCTGATCAGCGGCACAGCGGCAAAAATGAGCCAGCTGTTCAGCCGCCAGCAGACCCGCAGCACCAACGTGGCCACCTTTCTGGCCTTGCTGGAGCTGGTGCGCGGCGGCCGCGTAAAGCTGGACGACGAGGGCCGGCTGACCATGCAGCGGGGCCGCATCCAACGTGATAAGGAGAAGGAATGAACCAGAAACAGATCCGTGCAGCCGTGGAAGCCATGCTGTTTGCCAGCGGCGACCCCATTGGTGCCGACAAGCTGGCCCAGGCGGTGCAGCTGCCGCAGCTCAGCGTGGAAGCCGCGCTGGAAGCCCTGCGGGAGCGCTACGCCCGGGAGGACAGCGGCCTGTGCCTGCTGCACCTGAACACCCGCTGGCAGCTTGCCACCAAGACCGAGTGGGCCGACTGCATCCGCCGCCTGCTGGACAGCCGCCGCGCAGTGCCCCTTGGCCCCGCCGCCATGGAGACCCTGACCGTGATCGCCTACAACCAGCCGGTGTCCCGCGCCTTCATCGAGCAGGTGCGCGGCGTGGATTCCTCGTCCAGCGTGTCGGGCCTGCTGGAAAAGGGCCTCATTGAGGAAGCCGGCCGCCTTGACCTGCCGGGCAGGCCGGTGAGCTTCCGCACCACCGACACCTTTTTGCGGGTGTTCGGCCTTTCTTCTCTGGCCGACCTGCCGCCGGTGCACGGGCAGGAAACGGAAACGAACGCATCACCGACGGAAAGTGAGGGGTAACGCATGGGAGCATTCCTCGCCGCGCTGGGCGCAGTGCTGCTGTTCATCCTCCGGGTGATCGGCATTCTGCTGCTGGTGGTGCTGATCTTACTGGTGCTGTTGCTGCTGTGCCCCTTCTGCGCAGACCTGTGCTGGGAGCATGGCGTGCTCACCGTAAAGGCCGGTGCGCTGGGCATCACCTTCCCGGTGTTCCAGTACCCGAAGCCGGAGCCGCCGCCTGCACCGGAAAACCCGGAGCCGCCCAGGGGCTTTGGCAAGGTCAAGGCAAAGTTTGCCGCATGGCGGGCCGAGCGCAAGCGGAAAAAGGCAGAGGAGAAGGCCCGCAAAAAGGCCGCCGCCGCTGCCGCCAAGGCAAACGAGCCCGCCCAGCCGCGCAAAAAAGCAAAGATCACGCTGGAGATCCTCTGCACCATGCTCAAAGGTGCGGGCACTTTGACCAAGGCTGTGTTCGGTGTGCTGCGCATCACAAAAATACAGGTGCGCCTTGGTGTGCGCGGGGAGGACCCCGCCGCCGCTGCCCGCAGCTACGGCAAGCTGCAGGCGTGGCTGTACCCGGTGCTGGGCGTGCTGGACCGCTTTCTCTGGCTGCAGTTCGATGAGCTGCGCATCCTGCCGGACTTTGGCAGCGGGCAGCCCACCGTGGAGGACCGGGTGTCCTGCCGGGTGAGCGCACAGGCACTGTTCATCGTCCTTGCGGCGGTGCGGGTGCTGTACGAGTTCTGGCGCAAAAAAGTATTGGACATCTTCCTATAATGTGGTACACTATACGTGTATCCGGATCTGCAGACAACGGGCCTTTGCCCGAATCAAACCGATAAAGGAGAGCTGTTTTATGGCTGAGCATCCCATTCAGGGCCTGATGAACGTTACCATGGAGAAGATCCACCAGATGGTGGACTCCAACACCATCATTGGCAAGCCCATCATCACCGAGGACGGCACCACCATCCTGCCGGTTTCCAAGGTGAGCTTTGGCTTTGCCTCCGGCGGCACCGACTTTGACGGCAAGAACGCCGCCAACAAGGACCTGTTCGGCGGCGGCTCCGGTGCGGGTGTGAACATCCAGCCGGTGGCCTTCCTCGTGGTAAAGGACGGCTGCGTGCGCACCATCCAGCTGTCGGACAACGCCGACACCATCAACCGTGCTCTGACCATGCTGCCGGAGCTGGTGGACAAGGTTGCCGCCCTCATCAAGAAGGACGAAAAGAAGGAAGAGCCTGCTGAGCAGTAAGTGGAGGGCTTGGCACCGGACACTCCGTCCCGCTGACTACCATCGCCGTAACTGTGAGCTTCCAACTCACAGTTTTGATACAGGCGCACCCGCACCCCAAAGCAGGGGAGAGGTGCGCGTTTTGAGCGCCGGGAGGCGCACAAGGAGTTTAATTATGGCAGAAGAACGTATTCAAAAGATCATGGCTGAACAGGGTCTGTGCTCCCGCCGTGCGGCAGAACAGATCATTGCCGAGGGCCGCGTGAAGGTCAACGGCCACCCCGTCAAGGTGGGCGACAAGATGGACCCCAACCGCGACGTGCTGCACGTGGACGACGAGCGCATCTATATCCGCAAGGATCAGCAGATGTACTATCTGGCCCTGTACAAGCCCCGCGGCTATGTGACCACCGCCAGCGACGAGCTGGGCCGCAAGACCGTGATGGAGCTGGTGAGCGATATCCCCGCCCGCCTGTACCCGGTGGGCCGTCTGGATAAGGACAGCGAGGGCCTGCTGCTCATGACCAACGACGGCGCGTTTGCGCAGGCCGTCACCCATCCGTCGGGCGGCATCTCCAAGCTGTACCGCGTCACCGTGCAGCCCC
>OLNV01002122.1_pt1 | contig 11596 bp, 9 predicted proteins | sample 1672891 | NCBI WGS metagenome assembly OLNV01 (sample SAMEA3136734, study PRJEB25190) | human gut metagenome | biome: human gut; feature: human-associated habitat; material: faeces | place: Austria | collected 2013 | reverse complement strand
CCGGCAAAAAACACTCTTCAACACACTGAATAAAAGTGTGCATCGCCGGGCTAACCGCTTTTCCAGCATGGTGTGCGCACATGGCCGTAATGGTCTGCGACTGTTCGCCAAAAGGCAATTCGATTAATTCGCCACTCGCAAGTTCATTTGCCACTGTAAAGCGCGGCAGGTAACTGACCCCGATATTTGCCGCGACACAACGCTTGATGCTTTCGATACTTATAAGCTCAATGGTGTTTTCCACCGTGATCCGTCGCTGGCGCAGCGTACTTTCAAATAGCTGGCGAAAGACACATTGCGGTTCATTGATAATAAAACTACAGGCGTTATGTATTCCCGGCTCAGTAAAATCGACATCTTTAATTTGCGGTGAAGCCACCAGCACCAGTGATTGTTCACCCAACTCTCGTCGGTTCAGAGCATCATCATTCCCTACGCGATAAAAGACGCCAACATCGGCATCATCATTCAGTAGCGCATCACGGATCACGTAACAGTTCAGCGACTGCAACGATAAATGTACTTTTGGTGCACGTTGCCGAAAACGCTGCAACACCTGCGGCATTCGGTAAGAAAGCAACGTTTCGCCTGAAACAACGCGTAGTTCCCCGTCCGGATCCGACTCTTTTTTGGCAGCCTCACGAAGGGTATCCATCACTCTGGTGAGTTCATAGATGTGCGGCAGCAGCTTTTTTCCTTCGCGGGTAAGGCACATTCGTCGACCAATTTTCTCAAATAACTGGACTGAGAACTCCTGCTCAAGCTGCTGAATATGAAAAGTCACCGTCGATTGTGTGCAGCACAATTTTTGCGAAGCTCGCAAAAAGGAACCCTCTTCCACCACGGTTTTAAGCGTAATAAAACGGCGCAGATCCATAACCCCAAACCTATCGAAAATATCGAATTTAGAATGTAAAAACATTCATTTTTTTAAATGTTCCGTGTCAGGTACTGTCTACCAAAACAGAGGAGATAACAAGTGACACCGACCCTTTTAAGTGCTTTTTGGACTTACACCCTGATTACCGCCATGACGCCAGGACCGAACAATATTCTCGCCCTTAGCTCAGCTACAACGCACGGATTTCGTCAGAGTACTCGCGTGCTGGCAGGGATGAGTCTGGGATTTTTAATCGTCATGTTGCTATGCGCGGGAATTTCGTTTTCACTGGCTGTTATCGACCCGGCAGCAGTGCATCAGTTGAGTTGGGCGGGGGCGGCATATATTGTCTGGCTGGCGTGGAAAATCGCTACCAGTCCAACAAAGGAAGATGGGCTTCAGACAAAACCAATCAGTTTTTGGGCCAGCTTTGCTTTGCAGTTTGTGAACGTCAAAATCATTTTGTATGGCATTACAGCACTGTCGACGTTTGTCCTGCCGCAAACGCAGGCGCTAAGCTGGATAATTGGTGTCAGCGTTTTGCTGGCGATGATTGGGACGTTTGGCAATGTGTGCTGGGCGCTGGCGGGGCACCTGTTTCAGCGATTGTTTCGCCAGTATGGTCGCCAGTTAAATATCGTGCTCGCGCTGCTGCTGGTCTATTGCGCGGTACGCATTTTCTATTAATGAAAAAAGCGGAAGAGGTCGCCCTCTTCCGCTTAGTAACTTGCTACTTAAGCCTTACAGGCTTTCAGTAAAGGTACGAGCGATAACGTCGCGCTGCTGTTCCGGAGTCAGAGAGTTAAAGCGAACTGCATAACCGGATACACGGATGGTCAGCTGCGGATATTTTTCCGGATGCTTAACTGCATCTTCCAGAGTTTCACGACGCAGAACGTTTACGTTCAGGTGTTGACCACCTTCAACGCGAACTTCTGGTTTCACTTCTACTGGAACTTCACGGTACTCAATGTCACCCAGTTTGCTTACTGCAACCACTTCGTCTTCTGCAAAACCTGCTTTCGCAACGATGCAACGCGCTTCGCCTTTTTCGCTGTCCAGCAGCCAGAAAGAGTTCAGCAGATCGTCGTTAGCGGCTTTAGTAATCTGGATACCTGTAATCATGTGATGCCTCCCCGGCAAAATTATTTGATTTGTTCAGCCTGTCGCGGCCAATTGGTAAAACCATTGTTGCTTGAGTGTATATATACTCCTCAAACACCCTTGAATCTTTGATTTAAATCAATAAAAACCATACATCAAGTATGGTCGCAAATGGATTTTATTGTTTTACATCAACTTATACAGGTGTGAAATTTTACCAATTTACATTTTTTTGCACTCGTTTAAGTCTAAATAATGAGCATGATTTTGTTCTGTAGAAAGAAGCAGTTAAGCTAGGCGGATTGAAGATTCGCGGGAGAGCGAGATGGCAAACGAATTAACCTGGCATGACGTGCTGGCTGAAGAGAAGCAACAACCCTATTTTCTTAATACCCTACAGACCGTCGCCAGCGAGCGGCAGTCCGGCGTCACTATCTATCCGCCACAAAAGGATGTCTTTAACGCGTTCCGCTTTACAGAGTTGGGTGACGTTAAAGTGGTGATTCTCGGCCAGGATCCTTATCACGGACCGGGACAGGCGCATGGTCTGGCATTTTCCGTTCGCCCCGGCATTGCGACACCGCCGTCACTGCTGAATATGTATAAAGAGCTGGAAAATACTATTCCCGGTTTCACCCGCCCTAATCATGGTTATCTTGAAAGCTGGGCGCGTCAGGGCGTTCTGCTACTCAATACTGTGTTGACGGTTCGCGCAGGTCAGGCGCATTCCCACGCCAGTCTCGGCTGGGAGACCTTCACCGATAAAGTCATCAGCCTGATTAACCAGCACCGCGAAGGCGTGGTGTTTTTGTTGTGGGGCTCACATGCGCAAAAGAAAGGGGCGATTATTGATAAGCAACGCCATCACGTACTGAAAGCGCCGCATCCATCACCGCTTTCTGCGCATCGTGGGTTCTTTGGCTGCAACCATTTTGTGCTGGCAAATCAGTGGCTGGAACAACGTGGCGAGAAACCGATTGACTGGATGCCAGTATTACCGGCAGAGAGTGAGTAAATTTGCAGGAAAACGCCGGATGGCAGCGTTGCCACCCGGCTGATTTATCAGGCTTTATTCTGACGCCACCATTCACCAAGCAAAACACCGGTTGCAACAGAGATATTTAGCCCGGCAACGTTGCCAGTACCATCAATCTTCACGCGCAAATCGTTCGGATCGCGTGCGGCATCCGGTAACCCTTCATATTCCTGACCCAGCACCAGTACCATTTTCGCTGGCAGACTGGTTTTGAACAGCGGTTTCCCCTGCTCGCTGGAAGTGGTCACTACGGTGTAACCTGCCTCACGGAAATCATCCAGCACGTTAACAATGTTGTCGCCAGTAATCGGCTGAACGTGCTCTGCGCCGCCTTCTGCGGTACGGATAGCCGCACCCGACTCCAGCAGTGCCGCATCCTGCACCACAACGCCTTTCACGCCGAAGTGCGCGCAGCTGCGCATCATGCCACCCAGGTTATGCGGGTTAGATTCGTTTTCCAGGGCCAGTACACAATCCTGCGCGCCTGCCTGGCTTACCCACTGCTGCACGGTTGTACCGTTACGCTTTTTGATCAGGAAGCAAACGCCGCCGTGATGTTCCGTGCCTGACGCTTTTGTCAGTTCCGCTTCATCTACCACATGGTACGCTTTGCGGTTTGCTGCCATCCAGCGCAAGGCTTCTTTAAAACGCGGCGTTACACTCTGGATAAACCAGGCGCGAACAATCGCTTCAGGACGGCTCTGGAACAGTGCCTGACAGGCATTTTCGCCGTAGACGCGGGTTTCTTCCGCACGCTGACGACGCAAAACTTCCGGATCAATAAAACTTTTACCACTGATGCCACCGTGATCGGCCTTTTCCGGCGTCTCATCACCCGGCGCGCGGGAAACTGTGCGCCACGGCGACTCTTCCCACTTGCGGTCACGGGGCTGACTCTGTTTGTCATCGCGGGCGGGGCGACGGCCACCGTCAGCACGAGATTTTCCTGGACGCCCGCCCCCTTTCCCGGTACGCGGGTTGTGGGTACGTTTATCAGAATCATCATCACTGCGGACATACATCACTTTGACCTTGCCGCTTTTACCTTTCATTTCATCGTTCATGCTTTTCTCCACCAGCGCTGCGCGAAGCGCGCAGATTACCCGAAGTCCGCGCGGTTCGCCATGATTTCGTACCAAAGCCTACGACTATCATACCTATTGAATAAAACAGATTGTTGTCTGGAACAATGTCCCCGATAATATGTAACATATTAGAAACATACCGGCGTCGTTGCCGATAAGTCTCCTTACTCATCCCGAGGTTAGTTATGAATACCGTTTGTACCCATTGTCAGGCCATCAATCGCATTCCCGACGATCGGATCGAAGATGCGGCAAAATGCGGACGCTGCGGTCACGACTTGTTTGACGGAGAGGTGATTAATGCGACCGGTGAAACGCTCGACAAATTGCTGAAAGATGATCTACCTGTGGTGATCGACTTCTGGGCACCGTGGTGCGGCCCCTGCCGTAATTTCGCACCAATTTTTGAAGATGTCGCGCAAGAGCGTAGCGGTAAAGTGCGCTTTGTGAAAGTGAATACCGAAGCTGAACGTGAATTAAGCAGTCGCTTTGGAATTCGTAGTATACCGACGATCATGATTTTCAAAAACGGTCAGGTTGTCGACATGCTTAATGGCGCAGTACCGAAAGCGCCGTTTGATAGCTGGCTGAACGAATCTCTTTAATCTTACCGGGGCGCATCTTGTGCCCCGTTTTCTCCTCTGCGACAATGGCGTTTTTTCGACGCTCTCTTATGACCGAAAACGCTGTTCTCCAGTTACGCGCCGAGCGTATTGCGCGCGCAACACGTCCTTTTCTTGCCCGCGGTAATCGCGTTCGTCGCTGCCAACGCTGCCTTTTACCAGAGAAATTATGTCTCTGTTCGACAATTACCCCAGCACAAGCAAAAAGTCGCTTCTGTTTGCTGATGTTCGACACCGAGCCAATGAAGCCCAGTAATACCGGGCGTCTGATTGCTGATATTTTGCCTGATACCGTTGCGTTTCAATGGTCGCGTACCGAACCCTCGCTAGATTTGCTGGATCTGGTACAAAACCCGGACTATCAGCCAATGGTGGTCTTTCCCGCCTCGTATGCTGATGAGCAACGGGAAGTGATCTTCACACCACCTGCCGGTAAGCCTCCGCTATTTATCATGCTCGATGGTACCTGGCCTGAAGCTCGCAAGATGTTTCGTAAAAGTCCGTATCTGGATAATCTTCCCGTCATTTCCGTCGATCTTTCCCGGCTTTCTGCCTATCGCCTGCGTGAAGCCCAGGCTGAAGGCCAATATTGTACTGCCGAGGTAGCCATCGCACTGTTAGATATGGCCGGCGATACCGGGGCGGCGGCAGGGTTAGGCGAGCATTTTACCCGCTTTAAAACACGCTATCTGGCAGGAAAAACGCAACATCTGGGTAGCATCACAGCAGAACAGTTAGAAAGCGTTTAAAATCATTCGGTCACTTCTGCGGGAGACCGGTATGAGTCAGCGAGGACTGGAAGCACTATTGCGACCAAAATCGATTGCGGTAATTGGCGCATCGATGAAACCCAATCGCGCAGGTTACCTGATGATGCGTAACCTGCTGGCGGGAGGCTTTAACGGACCGGTACTCCCGGTGACGCCAGCCTGGAAAGCGGTGTTGGGTGTGTTGGCCTGGCCGGATATTGCCAGCTTGCCCTTTACACCCGACCTTGCGGTTTTATGTACCAATGCCAGCCGTAATCTTGCTCTTCTGGAAGAGCTCGGCGAGAAAGGCTGTAAAACCTGCATTATTCTTTCCGCCCCGGCATCGCAACACGAAGATCTCCGCGCCTGCGCCCTGCGCCATAACATGCGCCTGCTAGGACCAAACAGTCTGGGCTTACTGGCTCCCTGGCAAGGTCTGAATGCCAGCTTTTCGCCTGTGCCGATTAAACGCGGCAAGCTGGCGTTTATTTCGCAATCGGCTGCTGTCTCCAACACCATCCTCGACTGGGCGCAACAGCGTGAGATGGGCTTTTCCTACTTTATTGCGCTCGGCGACAGCCTGGATATCGACGTTGATGAATTGCTCGACTATCTGGCCCGCGACAGTAAAACCAGCGCCATCCTGCTCTATCTCGAACAGTTAAGCGACGCGCGACGATTTGTTTCGGCGGCCCGTAGTGCCTCGCGCAATAAACCGATTCTGGTGATTAAAAGCGGACGTAGCCCGGCGGCTCAACGTCTGTTGAACACCACGGCAGGAATGGATCCAGCGTGGGATGCGGCTATTCAGCGTGCCGGTTTGTTGCGGGTACAGGATACCCACGAACTGTTTTCGGCAGTGGAAACCCTTAGCCATATGCGCCCGCTGCGTGGTGACCGGTTGATGATTATCAGCAACGGTGCTGCGCCTGCCGCGCTGGCGCTGGATGCCTTATGGTCACGCAATGGCAAGCTGGCAACGCTAAGCGAAGAAACCTGCCAGAAACTACGCGATGCACTGCCAGAACATGTGGCAGTCTCTAACCCGCTCGATCTACGCGATGACGCCAGCAGTGAGCACTATATTAAAACGCTGGATATTCTGCTCTACAGCCAGGATTTTGACGCGCTGATGGTTATTCATTCGCCCAGCGCCGCTGCTCCCGCAACAGAAAGTGCGCAAGCATTAATTGAAGCGGTAAAGCATCATCCCCGCAGCAAGTATGTTTCTCTGCTGACGAACTGGTGTGGCGAACATTCCTCGCAAGAGGCACGACGATTATTCAGCGAAGCCGGGCTGCCGACCTACCGTACCCCGGAAGGAACCATCACTGCTTTTATGCATATGGTGGAGTACCGGCGTAATCAGAAGCAACTACGCGAAACGCCGGCGTTGCCCAGCAATCTGACCTCCAATACCGCAGAAGCGCATCTTCTGTTGCAACAGGCGATTGCCGAAGGGGCTACGTCGCTCGATACCCATGAAGTTCAGCCCATCCTGCAAGCGTATGGCATGAACACGCTCCCCACCTGGATTGCCAGCGATAGCACCGAAGCGGTGCATATTGCCGAACAGATTGGTTATCCGGTGGCGCTGAAATTGCGTTCGCCGGATATTCCACATAAATCGGAAGTTCAGGGCGTCATGCTCTACCTGCGTACAGCTAATGAAGTCCAGCAAGCGGCAAACGCTATTTTCGATCGCGTAAAAATGGCCTGGCCGCAGGCGCGGATCCACGGCTTGTTGGTGCAAAGTATGGCTAACCGTGCTGGCGCTCAGGAGTTGCGGGTTGTGGTTGAGCACGATCCGGTTTTCGGGCCGCTGATCATGCTGGGCGAAGGCGGTGTGGAGTGGCGTCCTGAAGATCAAGCCGTCGTCGCGTTACCACCGCTGAACATGAACCTGGCCCGCTATCTGGTTATTCAGGGGATCAAAAGTAAAAAGATTCGTGCGCGCAGTGCGCTACGCCCATTGGATGTTGCAGGCTTGAGCCAGCTTCTGGTGCAGGTTTCCAACTTGATTGTCGATTGCCCGGAAATTCAACGTCTGGACATTCATCCTTTGCTGGCTTCTGGCAGTGAATTTACCGCGCTGGATGTCACGCTGGATATCGCGCCGTTTGAAGGCGATAACGAGAGCCGGCTGGCAGTGCGCCCTTATCCGCATCAGCTGGAAGAATGGGTAGAATTGAAAAACGGTGAACGCTGCTTGTTCCGCCCGATTTTGCCAGAAGATGAGCCACAACTTCAGCAGTTCATTTCGCGAGTCACCAAAGAAGATCTTTATTACCGCTACTTTAGCGAGATCAACGAATTTACCCATGAAGATTTAGCCAACATGACGCAGATCGACTACGATCGGGAAATGGCATTTGTAGCGGTACGACGTATTGATCAAACGGAAGAGATCCTTGGCGTCACGCGTGCGATCTCCGACCCTGATAACATCGATGCCGAATTTGCCGTGCTGGTTCGCTCGGATCTCAAAGGGTTAGGCTTAGGTCGACGCTTAATGGAAAAGTTGATTACCTATACGCGAGATCACGGACTGCAACGTCTGAATGGTATTACGATGCCAAACAATCGTGGCATGGTGGCGCTGGCCCGCAAGCTCGGGTTTAACGTTGATATCCAGCTCGAAGAGGGGATCGTTGGGCTTACGCTAAATCTTGCCCAGCGCGAGGAATCATGAGTAAGGTACTGGAAATGTTGACCACTTAATCGGGACTGGTGTTATTATTGCCCGCTTATGTCGTCTGCATTGCACAGAGGACCCTTCAATGAACAGAGAAGAAATGCACTGTGATGTTGTCAAAATTTAAGCGTAATAAACATCAACAACACCTTGCCCAACTACCCAAGATTTCTCAATCAGTTGATGATGTCGATTTCTTTTACGCTCCCGCCGACTTCCGGGAGACGCTGCTGGAAAAAATAGCCAGCGCGAAGCAGCGCATTTGCATTGTCGCCCTGTATCTCGAACAGGATGACGGTGGCAAAGGCATTCTGAACGCGTTGTATGAGGCTAAAAGGCAGCGTCCGGAACTGGATGTGCGGGTGCTGGTCGACTGGCATCGTGCACAACGTGGACGCATTGGCGCTGCGGCATCTAACACTAACGCTGACTGGTACTGCCGCATGGCGCAGGAAAATCCGGGCGTAGATGTTCCGGTTTATGGCGTGCCAATCAATACCCGTGAAGCCCTTGGTGTTCTGCACTTTAAAGGCTTTATCATCGACGATAGCGTACTTTATAGCGGTGCCAGCCTGAACGATGTTTACCTGCATCAGCACGATAAATATCGCTACGACCGTTATCATCTGATCCGTAACCGTAAGATGTCAGACATTATGTTTGAATGGGTTACACAGAATATTATGAATGGCCGCGGCGTTAATCGTCTGGATGATGTTAATCGGCCAAAAAGCCCGGAAATCAAGAACGATATTCGTCTGTTCCGCCAGGAGCTGCGTGATGCCGCTTATCATTTCCAGGGCGATGCCGACAACGATCAGCTTTCCGTAACGCCGCTAGTGGGGCTGGGGAAATCGAGTCTGTTGAACAAGACCATTTTCCATCTTATGCCTTGTGCCGAGCAGAAACTAACCATCTGTACGCCATACTTCAACCTGCCAGCAATCCTTGTGCGCAATATTATCCAGTTGCTGCGCGAAGGGAAAAAGGTCGAAATTATTGTTGGTGATAAAACCGCGAACGACTTCTACATTCCGGAAGATGAACCTTTCAAGATAATTGGCGCATTGCCTTATCTCTATGAGATCAATCTGCGTCGTTTCCTGAGCCGTTTGCAGTATTACGTCAATACTGACCAGCTAGTGGTTCGGTTATGGAAAGATGACGACAACACCTATCACCTGAAAGGGATGTGGGTTGATGATAAGTGGATGTTGATCACCGGTAATAACCTGAACCCGCGCGCCTGGCGTCTGGATCTGGAAAACGCCATTTTGATCCACGATCCACAACTGGAGCTTGCGCCGCAGCGAGAGAAAGAACTGGAGCTGATCCGCGAGCATACCACCATCGTTAAGCACTATCGCGATCTGCAAAGTATTGCCGATTATCCGGTGAAGGTTCGTAAACTCATCCGCCGTTTGCGCCGTATCCGCATCGACCGATTAATTAGCCGCATCCTGTAATCACAACCCCGTCCTGTACGGGGTTTGTTTTTTGGAGGCCACGTTTTGCGTATTCTTTTTGTCTGCTCGCTATTGTTACTTTCTGGATGCAGCCATATGGCTAACGATAGCTGGAGCGGGCAGGATAAAGCTCAACACTTTATCGCCTCGGCGATGCTTTCCGCCGCCGGAAATGAATATGCACAGCATCAGGGGATGAGTCGCGATCGCAGTGCCACTTTTGGGCTGATGTTCTCTGTTGGGCTGGGCGCGTCAAAAGAACTTTGGGATAGCCGCCCCGAGGGGAGCGGCTGGAGCTGGAAAGATTTTACCTGGGATGTCGCCGGTGCAACTACCGGCTATACCATCTGGCAACTGGCGCATCACTAAAGACGCATCCCTTTTCCTTTACGGTGCAATGTTAGTGAAACCAGAAACGCCACCACGGCCATCAAGGTCACATACCAGAAGAAGGCTGTTTCCATTCCTATTGATTTCAGCGACAACGCTACATACTCTGCTGAGCCACCAAATATAGCATTGGCGACCGCATATGACAGACCAACGCCTAATGCGCGAACCTGTGCCGGGAACATCTCAGCCTTCAGTATTCCACTGATTGAAGTATAAAAACTCACGATCAGCAGGGCGCACATCACCAGACCAAAAGCGGCATAAGGCGAGGAAACGTTCTGCAATGCTGAGAGAATAGGAACGGTAAAAATGGCTGCCAGAGAACCGAAACATAACATTGAGGTACGACGACCAATCTTATCCGACAGCGCGCCAATAAGTGGTTGAATAAGCATGAATACAAACAATGCGGCAGTCATAATGCCACTCGCCACGTTGGCATGCATTCCCGCAGTATTTACCAGATACTTCTGCATATAAGTGGTGAAGGTATAGAAACAAAGGGAGCCCGCAGCGGTAAAACCGAGAACCATGATGAATGCACGGCGATTGCGCCATAATCCTTTCAGAGATCCAGCTTCTTTTAAAGCGCGTGTTTCTTGTTGTGAAGTTTCATCTAACTGACGACGTAACCACAACGCCACAACAGCTAACACAGCTCCTAACGCGAAAGGAATACGCCATCCCCACTCTCTAAGTGCAGCGTCTTCCATGGTGTGTTGTAAAACCACGACAACCAGTAGAGCTAGCAGTTGCCCGCCGATCAACGTCACATACTGAAATGATGCGTAAAAACCTTTGCGCCCTTCAACGGCAACTTCACTCATATAGGTGGCGCTGGTGCCATATTCTCCGCCAACAGATAATCCCTGAAATAAACGAGCAAGAAGCAATAATGCCGGAGCCCAGGTACCGATTGTTTCGTAGCCTGGCAAACAGGCGATAACCAGTGAGCCGAAACACATCATACACACCGATAATAGCATCGATTTTTTGCGACCATGTTTATCGGCTATGCGGCCAAATAGCCAACCGCCTATTGGGCGCATCAGAAATCCCGCAGCAAAAACACCTGCTGTTTGCAGTAGTTGAGTCGTCGTGTTCCCGGAAGGGAAGAAGATGTGGGCGAAGTAGAGTGAACAAAACGAGTAGACATAGAAATCGAACCACTCGACCAGATTACCTGAAGAGGCCCCCACAATTGCCCAAATGCGGCGACGAGTATCACTACTTGTCAGTTTGCTGTCTGCCGTTACAGTACTTTCAGCCATGCCATTATGTCTCCTGCCGTAATCCGATACTTTTGTCGGTCGCTGTTGTTTATTTTTTTGGTAAAGAAAATGTTATACATTTGTTGCGTATCATTATGCAACCTTAACCATGAATTTAGTTAGCAGGAAAATGGTTATTGAGGAGCTTAAGGATAAATTTCTGGTAAGGAGGACACGTATGGAGGTGGGCAAGTTGGGGAAGCCGTATTCGCTGCTGAATCTAGCTTATGTGGGAGTATAAGACGCGCCAGCGTCGCATCCGGCATTTTTTTTCACCAGCGCAAAAAGGCCATC
>OLNV01002113.1_pt1 | contig 11637 bp, 10 predicted proteins | sample 1672891 | NCBI WGS metagenome assembly OLNV01 (sample SAMEA3136734, study PRJEB25190) | human gut metagenome | biome: human gut; feature: human-associated habitat; material: faeces | place: Austria | collected 2013 | reverse complement strand
AGATTTTCAATAAAATAGAAGCAAAATACCCCAATCAAAAAAAAGGTATCTTTCTCGCGAATGATACCTATGCAAATATGTTTCTTAATTTAATTTTCCAAAAATATGGAACATTTCCTTCTACTTATGAGATTGTTGGATTTGACAACTCTCCGATTGCCAGCGAGGCAATCCTTCCAATCACAACCATCGGCCAGCAGATTGATGTGATTGCAAAGACTGCCATGGATCTTCTTGTCCAACAGATGGAAGAGCAGAAAAAGCGTGTTCCCAAACCATTAGGTGAACCTGTTCATAAACAAATTGCCCCTGTATTAATTCGTCGTAATACAACAAAATAATTTATTTTTCATGATTGAGAACGTTGCCTCCAGCGCCAGGACCTGATTGCCGGTTCCGGCGCTGTCTTCTGATATCTGCAGATACTGAGTAGTAATCCGAGCAAGATATAAGATGTCAGCATACCTGATCTTCCTGTTCCAAAGAATGGACAGTAGATTCCCATATTACCGATTCCTCCCAGATTTTCTAATATAAAAACTACTGTCTGAATCAGGAACAATGCTGTACATCCTGTTCCCATCACCATTCCAAGCTGGTTCTTCTGATTTAACGAAATCTTGGCAAATCGAAGGATCAGAACTACCAGACAAAGAACCAGCAGAATACCTGCCAGGATTCCATAAGCAGCTACCACACTTGCAAGCAGATGGACACTTCCGTCTACGGATGTCAGAAGTTCTTTAAACTGCGGATTGCCATGAAATGCTGAGCTTCCGGAAATCATTTCCCGAATCACATTGACTCCTGGGAAATTTGCTGCATAATCACCGATCGATAAAATAGCCACTATACGCTCTTTCTGGTAAGCCTTGCCAAAACACCAGAGGCCTCCCGCAAGCAGAACCGGTATCAGAACGACTACTGCTCCGATTCCCGTAAGTACTGCTTTTTTACAAACCTGAAACCAGCCTTTGTAAACAGCCGCCGCCAGAACCACACAATAAACCAATTCCAGTATCATTGCCGCAATCAGGCTCTGCCTTCTTATGAACAGAAAATAAGATGGAATGATCATCCAGAGGATTGCCTTTAAAATTCCTCGGTATCCCTGACCTCTGTAACTATATAATACCGCTGCAAACAACGGAATTGTCAGCCAAAGTAAGTCAATCAGATTCAATCCAATATTTCCAAACGGTATTCTAATATACCTCGCCGCTCCATTCACTTTCAGCCCCGTAAACTGCAGTCCGACCAATAATAAAACCTGATATACAATCAAGATTTGTTTTGCATAAGCCGCAATCCTCGTATAATCCATATAGCAAATGCCGATCATCAGCACAAGTCCAATCAAAAGTGCCGGCAGTTCCAGCGACGTATGCCAGCTCGATGACATTCCTGTCCAGAACAGTTCTTCTGTTTTTCCCGCACTCTGCTCAATACCTAAAGCAGTCTGATACATAACACTCCGTAAAAGATAGCCTGCAAGACTTAACCCAACAATCAGCGCAATCATTCCCCACGCCATTGTCGGCCGGTAGATTCTATCCATCTCAAGCCCGACTTCTACCGGATCACCCATTTCTCGAACCGCAGCTTCTTCTGCTTCTGTCTGACTCATTCCTTCACTTAGGAATTCCTCTTTCTGATCCTCAATATGATCATTGATCTCCTGTTCTATCGTCCCTCTTGCCATCTTACAGCGAATCTGTTCTGTTAATGTATACAAATACTCCTCTCGTCTCATCAAACATCACCCTTTCTAACAAACTGCTGAATTCAACACATTCACTACAGCCGATGAATAAATTTTCCACTCTTCTTTCTTCTCTTCTAAAACTTTCCTCCCGGTTTTCGTAATACTGTAATACTTACGAACCTTACCACCGACCTCTTTCTCATAAACTGTCAGATATTTCTTATCTTCCATTCCATGAAGCAATGGATATAACGTTCCCGCCTTTAATTCAAACACATTCTGGGACTTTTCTCTTAAGGTCTCGATCATCTCGTAACCATACATATCCTTTTCAGATAAAAGCTTTAATAACAACATCGTTGTGCTTCCTGATACCAGACTTCTGTCAACTGCCATAACAATTCCTCCTAATCTTCTGATTTTACGTTAACCGTACACTTCTTAACATTCTCACTGCAAAATGACGCGCACCTCTGCAATCCTGCCGAAGGCTATATCAGCTGGGGGATTGACTCCCAGCTGATATATCGGTTATCTACATATCTTGGCTTGATTATATATCGATTATCTATATATGTCAATAAAAGCTTCCAAAATTCTTTGCATTTTTAATACAGTAAGAGCGAACAAACAGTAATTGTGAGCGAACAATAGCAAAAAAGTCTTATTTTGTATTGTTTTTTGGATACAAAAACTATACTCTATGTGAAAAATATGTTATAATTTGTGTACACATTATGCAGTACAAATACATACTAGCCATACAATTCAAGTTGTTGAACTAATTTAGGAGGAGAATTATGACTGATTCTGTTACAAATAAGATCATTTTAAGTGCCGACAGTACCTGTGACCTGGATCAGGAACTAAAAGAACGTTATCATGTACACTATTTTCCACTCCACATCATTCTGGATGGAAAAGATTATAAGGACGGCATTGACATTACACCGGAAGAAATTTATCAGAAATATTACGATGAAAAAATCCTTCCAAAAACTGCCGCCGTCAATGTTGCGGAATATATTGAACATTTTAAACCATGGGTCGATGAAGGCTATGAAGTGATCCATATCAATCTTGGCAGCTCACTTTCCAGTGCTCATCAAAACTGCTGTATTGCTGCTGAAGAGCTCGGGCATGTTCATGTGATTGACAGTTGTTCTCTCTCCACCGGAACCGGACTTCTCGTAACCGATGCCGGTCGGATGATCGAGCAGGGATTGAAAGCGGAAGACATTGCCGAAGCTCTTCGCGAACGCACAAAGCATTGTCATGCCAGCTTTATTTTGGATACGCTGACATTTCTACATGCCGGTGGGCGCTGTTCGACGGTCGCTGCTCTCGGAGCAAATGTTTTGAAATTAAAGCCGTGTATCGAAGTCAGCACAGCAGATGGCAGTATGAATGTAGGAAAGAAATATCGTGGAACGCTTGATAAAGTTCTTGTGAAATATGTAAAAGACAAACTTGCTGCTTATCCGGATATCGATCCATCGCTGATTTTTATCACACATTCCGGCATTGATCCGGAATATATTGAACTTGTTAAAAATACAATCGAAGAAGCTATGCATTTTGATGAGATCCATATAACAAAAGCAAGCTGTACGATTTCCAGCCATTGTGGACCAAATACGCTTGGAATTTTATTTGAAACCTGCTAAGGAGGAGACGCCTATGACGAATACAAAACCTGTTTTTCATGGAAGTGATATTGAGAAAATCAGTGAATATTATCATATCGACCAAAACAGTATTACAAACTTTGCCGGAAATGTAAATCCACTCGGACTTTCCCCTTCTGTTAAGGAAGCTGTTGCGGCTCATGTGGACCTCTTTTCTTCTTATCCTGACCGGGATTATAAATCGCTTCGTAACACAATCGCTGAGTACTGCGATGTTCCTGCTGATTTCATCCTGCCGGGCAACGGTTCAAGCGAACTGATTTCACTTTTGATTGAAACAAGAGCACCGAAACGCACTCTGATTCTTGGTCCAACCTATTCTGAATACTCCAGAGAACTTTCTTTCTCCGGAAGTACACAGGACTATTATCATCTTCAGGAAGCGGAAGATTTTGAATTAGATGTAGAAGATCTTTGCCGGACTTTGTTAAACGGATATGATTTTCTGATTCTCTGCAATCCGAACAATCCAACTTCTTCTGCCATCTTAAAAGATGAAATGCGTGCATTGCTTTCCTTCTGTGCAAATCGCGATATCTTTGTCATGATTGATGAAACGTATGTAGAATTTGCACCTTCCGTTCAGGAAGTAACCGCTGTTCCATACACAAAAGATTTCTCTAATCTCATGGTACTGCGCGGTGTGTCCAAGTTCTACGCAGCTCCGGGAATGCGTTTTGGATACGGCATTACCGGAAATAAAGAATTCTTATCTCAGATGAAAGAAAAACAGATTCCATGGTCCTTAAACAGCCTTGGAGCATATGCCGGCGAGCAGATGTTCAAAGACACTTCCTACATCCGTCAGACACGTGCATTAATCCTGACGGAACGTGACCGGATGTTTCTTGAATTAAAAAAGCTGTCTTCTTTCAAGGTTTATTTTCCATATGGGAACTTTATCCTTGTGAAGATTTTAAAGCCAGAAGTAACTTCTTTCGATGTATTCGAAGCTTGTATAAAAGAAGGACTTATGATCCGTGACTGCTCTTCTTTTCAATGTCTGGATGGCGAATTCATCCGCTTCTGCATTATGAAACCAGAAGACAATAACCGGCTCTTAAAAGTATTGAAAACTATTTAATGATACCAAGGTCAAACGGTCTGAAACCACCGGTGCTTGCACAAAGGTCTTTCTTAAAAAGCGGGAGAATCTGACCTAACGATTCTCCCGCTTTTCTTCTTATTCTTTCTTTTGATTTTATACTTCCTTGCTTTTTCTATAATTCTACAGCTGTTTTCTAACAACAAGATAATCATCTCCATTCCGATAATATGGACATTGATAATGCTGATTTGTCATCAGACGGATGTAATCATCCTCATCCATATTCTTATCACAGAGATAACACTCATACTCCTCATCATAAATATAATAAGTGCATGTTTCACAGCTGGTTCTTGACTCTTTACTCAATTTTCTCTCTCCATTTCCCGCCCGTTGCAAGGGCCTGTAGCATTGCATTCTGTTGCTGTTCGTTCTATGTGCAGCTGGCAACTCTTTTCTTAGTATCATACCATGTTTTCATAGATTGCGTCCACTTTTCTGTCTAATGCAATTACCTTAGGCGCAACTAATAGCCTGTATTTTTTGTGTTTTATTTCTTATTTTCTGTATATTTGAATTATTTTTAACTTTTTTCTGATTTTCTATTGACAAACGCCTATCTGTGAGTTAATATAGAATCAACAAAAGGAAACGAAATAAAAAACAAAAAGGAGGACAAACCACCAGACACTTAATCCTTTCATTAAAATTAATTTAAAAGAAACAGAGGTATAGTCCAATGGGAAGGTAAATTAAATCCTTAAAAATCTAAAGAAAGAGGTACAGACCACCAGAAAGAGTAATTAAAAAAACGGAAACGATATTTAAAGAGAGAGAGGTAGAATCCAATGGGATAGTTCATTAAATCATCAAACAAATAAATTGAAAGAGGTAAATTCCAATGGGACGATAAGTTAAAATCCAAAATAGAAGAATCGAAAGAAGGATATTCCAATGGGATAATTAAATGAAATAAAATATAAAATCACTATTTGAGATAATAGTTTCAGATAGATATCAAGTAAATAAGGAGGAATATTCCAATGGATGGAATAACAAAGTGAAGATCCACTGTATAGCGTAGGTGCATACGGTGGATTTTCTTTTGTCTCTTTTTCGTGGATATCCCGGATAATCAAATGGGATAACAAAAGGGGCAAAGCCTTTTATGCTTCCCCCCATCACTTAAAAATGTTTAAATTCTTAATATATAGTCTTTTTATTATCTCTTCACAAAGTACTCTTCATACCATACAAGGAACGTATAGATTGTCCATACTTTTCTCCAGTTATCAGAATTTCCTCCAACATATTCATCAAAAATCGCATTGATTGCATCCACATCAAAGAATTTCTCTGCAATATCACTGTGGAAGAGACGCTGTACATCCTGATTATATCTCTCATCAGCCATCCAGATACGAATTGGTACGATGAATCCTAACTTCTTACGGAATGCGATTTCTTCCGGAAGAACCTTTGCAGCTGCTGTACGGAATGCCACCTTATTCTGCTCTTCATTTACTTTAAAGCGAGACGGCATACGAGATGCGATATCAAAAATTCTTCTATCTGTCAACGGCATACGGATCTCAAGTCCAGCTGCTGTACTCATCTTATCAACATTCAGGTAAATATCACCCTCCAGCCAGATCTGAATATCTACATCAGACATCTTTGTCAACGGATCAAGACCTTCTGTCTCCTCGTAGATTCCTCGTGCAAGTTCAATTGGCAGTACGTCTGGATCGTATTTCTTAAGAATCTTCTGCTTCTCTTCTTCTTTCATGATATTGGTATTTCCAACATAGAAATTCTTCAGATTCTCACCATAACGCTCTGCATTTCTGTACATGTTATAACCACCGAAGAATTCGTCAGAACCCTCTCCGGAATAACAGATCTTCGTATGTTCTGCTGTTGCATTACATCCAAGTGTAAATACAATCGCAGATGCATCTCCAAGTGGCTGCTCCATATTGTACATAACATAAGGTACAATATCAAAGAACTGCTCCGGTGTAATGATACTTCTGGAGAATTTTCTTCCAAGAAGCTGTGCTGTCTTCTCTGCAAGAACAGATTCATCAAATCTCTCTTCCTCATATCCACAACAGTCTGCCTGTTCTGCATCAGACATTGCAAGCACATAGGAAGAATCTACACCACCTGACAGGAATGATTCTACTTTTTCATCCGCTGTTTTTACCTCTGGCATGATTTCTTTCAGAGTATTATGGATCTCATCAGCCCAATCTTCCAGAGTCTTGCTCTCATCCGGATGGAATTCCGGTTTCCAGTATCTGTGAATCTCAAGCTTTCCGTCCTGCCAGATCAGATAGCGTCCCGGCAACAGTTTTTTCAATCCGCGGAAAAATGTATTTTCTCCGGCAACATAGGTCAGACTTAAATACAGCTGAAGCATCTCTTCATTCAGTTCTTTCTTAAATCCCGGCTGATCGATAATATCACGGATCATCGTTCCATAAAGAAGCTCTCCATCTTCTGTCTCATAGTAATAGAATGGTTTTGTTCCAAACTGATCTCTCAGACAGAAAAGCTTCTGCTCTTCCTCATCCCATAAGGCAAATGCAAACATTCCGTGCATATGATCTGCCATCTCACATCCCCATGTCTGATATGCCTTAATCAAAATCTCATGTTCTCTTTCTTCTCTGGAAAGTGTAAGATCAATTCCAAGTCTCTCACAAAGTTCTTCCCAGTTACGAATATGTCCTCTGTATGTTTTTACAATTATCATCTGTTTAACCTCTCTTTTGTCACCATCTTTGGTTTTTGAAAATTGTTTCTTCTTCCGCTTATATCCTACAGATATCGACAACTTTCACGGTTCAATCCTATTCTATCACACTGACTTTTTCTTGTAAATTCTCAACTGTCACTCTGATACCAATCTCGGTCTGAAGCATATATAACATATGTATTTTAGTCAGAATGCATCTCACCTTCATTCGCTTCTTCCATTTGAACTTCTTCTGCTGCACTACTTCCTGCTATCTCTGCATCAACATAACCAAAACGAATTACTGCCTGTGGCCAGTTAAGGCTGATTCTTGGTTTCTTCCCTTTCTCCGCACCTGCTTTTTCAATCAGATCAAGCAATTCTTCCAGAACTGTTTTTGTCAGATAACCTCCGCGCCAGTGAAACGTCAGAATTCTTCCTTTCTTTGCCATCTGAAGTGCTCTTTTGTAAACTTCTTCCGGTTTTGTAAAAGACAGTTTCTTTTCTTTATAATAGAAATGATCTCCGTCCGTACACTTCATAGCCGGAGCGATCAAAGGCTCATGATCCCGGAAAATCGATCTATCTTCCAGATTGAAATAATCATAACGGATTTCTTCTCCGATCGTACAGTTTCTTGTAAGTGTATTATCAAATGTCGCATCTAAATGATAATATTTTCCATTAATCCGCACGATATTCCATGTATGACGGTATTTGATTCCCTTATCCGGATTATTCCCGCAAATAGCGATCATGCACCAGACTCCAAGCTCATCGCACAGCACTTTCACCGCTTTTGCAATCCCCTCACAAACTCCGACACCCTGTCCTAACGGACCAATAATCTCATGTGAATAAGGTTTCTTCAATTTATCATATTTTATATTCTCGCAAATGAAATCATGAATGTATTTTTCTTTCTCTGATTCTGATAATTTCTGCACCGGTCGTGCAAGTTTCTCTACTCTGGATTTCATTGCCTTCTGATGTTCTTTCACCTTCGCCCGGTCAAACAAATATTCCGGCAGAAACTGAATGTTCGGCGATTCCTGATAATAACGATACTTAAATCCCGTTGCCCAGAAAATCTCCGGATGATCCAGGCGCATCTGGAAGAATACATTATACAGTTCTTCTCCGCTCATACGCGGTACCTGAATCTCCTTCTCCATCTGCAAGACCCCCTGGCAGATTGCATGATACGCCGCCTGCTGCATCTTGTTCATCTTACTATAATAAAATGGTTCCATACCTATCCTCTCCGGTCAGCAGAAAATTCTTCTATCTGAACTTTTCGTTTTTTTCCTTTCTTTTCCCAGATCATCAGACTGATTTTGTATTGGAGTGAATCTCTTGATGCAATAAATGGTTCCTCACGAAATATATTTATCCGAAATCCCTGTTCTTCTAACTCTCGTTTCCGCTCTGATGCTCTCTTCTCAGTCTTACGATTCTGATTTTCTTCCTCATCTGTGAATTTTCTTCTCGGGTAATTTGCTGCTGCCATCTTCAGTTCTTCCATCAAAAGATCTGTGACTTCTGCATGACGCTTTTCCTGAAACATCCCGGCAATCTTTTTTGCACTCCGCTTCCATGGATGTTTCTGATAAAACTTTAGACATCTTAGTAACTTTTTATCTTCTACTGTTGCCGCAAGCTCCTGCATCACTTGATGTGCTTCTGCTGACGGTATCCACGGATTTTCCCTTGGAACTACATATTGCTCTGAAACTGCCGGATAACAGCAATAATTCAGCGGCGGAAAGTCTGCCAGTACAGCTAATTTCCGCTCCGTCTGATTACAGTATTTTGCTCCCAGATAATCCAGTTTATCCCGTACGATTGCAATCTTATATTCTATCTGACGCAGATATTCCGCACCTTTCACCCAGAAATGTCCGATTTCTCCATAGTCATATAAGTGTACTTCTTCACTTAAATCCTCAAAAAAAATCGTAACCACGGTCTCACCCTGATGAACTACAAGGACATAGGACTCCTCCGGTTCTTCTGTTACACTTAACTCCGCTTCTAGTTCACCTTCATAATCCTCTCTATACTGACCTGTCATCCTTGCATTTTCAAAGACAAGAAAGCTCTCTACCGCATCGTTCATCAAATAAACCAGCCGCAGTTTTTCTTCTGTAAAAAGCAGTTCAAACTGTCCTTGTTCCAGCACTTCTCCTAGTTTCAGAAATGCTTCCGGCAATTGAATTTCACTCATTTTCCGCTCCCTCAGTGCATTTGTCTTCCAGGCACTCACGAATCTCGTCTTCTTTCAAATCCTCACCGATCACGATCAGAATCTCCTGTCCTTCTTTGATTGGATTTACTGTCATCTTCTGTGTTGTCGCATTCAGCTCCATCCAGTCACCGGATTGATTCTTCATAAATCCTTTTATACGGAACACTCTTCCGATATCATTAAGATTTTTATTGTTTTCTTTTTCAGAATCATCTGTGCATCCACGTTTACCAAACAGCTTTTTCACAGCCGGAACCAGTTCTTCTTCTGTCCGATTCAGATTCATAAAATATAAGGTCTGGAATCCATCCTTTTCTGTACCTTCCGGTCTGCGAAACGACTCAATCTGATAGCCGCTGTTCTGAATCTGTGCAAAATCTTCCTCTGTCAGCATATCCCAGTCTTTTGCGATCACTTCTTTTTCAATTCTTCTGGTACATCCAATGCGTTCAAGAGAACGATTGACATGTGAAATAATTCTGTTTTCCTGTTCTTCACAAGCATTGTCCTTATCCAGCCTGCTCAGCACGATCACACCAGCATCCGCCGCCTCAGATCCCAGCAAATATTCCGCCTGATCTGACAGATTTTCTTCCAGTCCCGCATCTACGATTGTGATCACACTTCCGATTTCGTACCACCGATCCAGAGGTTCTTCTCTTAATCCATCAAAAAATTCATCCACGTCATAGATTCCCGACGGCTCCACGATTACTCTGTCATATCCACACATTGCCATAGAGATCAGCTTTGTCTTAAATCGTCTGCGGTGTGTCTCTTTATCACACCCTCCGGAAATCATTTCCAGTTCACATTTTTCTCCCTGCAGCTCCTGAAGAAGCATCATATCCACATTCACCGCACCGAAATCATTTTCCAGAATTCCGATATTCAGACCCTGACGAAGCAGGTAGGATGCATACTCTTTTATAAATGTTGTCTTTCCTGCCCCCAGAAAACCTGTAATCAAATCTATCTTTACCATGATTGTTCCTCTCATATCTGATATACTCGCACAATTTACTCTAACTATAATACCACAATCTTCTTGCATTTCAAGAATTCCTCGGCATTCTTGCTGCGAGGTGCGCGTCATGCAATTGCATGACATACTTCTACTGCGCACCTCTGCAATCCTGCCGGAGGCTATATCAGCTGGGAGATGACTCCCACCACTGATACTAGCTTGTTTCTCACCACCTATAGAGATGGGAGTCATCTCCCAGCTGATATAAATATAGAGTATTGAATCCACCGCCTGTTTTCCCTATAATAAACTTATCAACAATAAACGTTATTTTTTACGGGATTTTCAACATTTTCATCTCATCAAAACACACTTTGTGAAGATAACGCTTACGAAACGGAGAATTTATTATGGAATTTCAGAAGATCAGTTCCCCTTCCCTGAGGGATCTGTTTATTGAACAATTAGAACATCTGATTCTTTCCGGCAAGCTACAGGTCGGAGAGAAACTTCCACCGGAACGCCAGCTTGCTGAAATGATGCAGGTCAGCCGTGCGGTTGTCAACAGCGGGATCAGTGAGCTGGAGAAGAAAGGATTCCTCACCGTAAAACCCCGCAGTGGAACTTATGTAGCAGATTTCCGCAGAAAAGGGACTCTGGATACATTGATTGCGATCATGAATTACAACGGCGGACGCATGCGTGATCAGGAGATTCGTTCCATCTTCGAAGTCCGCATTGCGCTTGATACACTTGCTGCACAGCTCGCCATCAACACGATCAGCGACAAAAACATCCAGCGTCTCCTCGAATTCGTTAATCAGATCCGTGATGCACAGGATGTCACCACTGCCATTGAAGCTGCTTACGAATTCCAACACGAGTTTGCCCTGATTTCTGGAAATACATTGATTCCACTTATTTTCCAGTCTTTCCGAGCACCGATTTTTAATATGTGGGAACGTTATTGTGAACTCTATGGGATAGAAGAATTATATCGAAGCAATTATAAGACCTGGACCTATATCCGCGACCGAGACACCCAAGGAACAATTGAATGGATTCAGGAATCCATGCAGGACTGCATTGATGGGAAGCATCAGATTTACTATGAATTGTAAATTTGTATTTAGACGTTTGAATTCTGAGTAATGAAGCAAAAACTTTTGTTGGATAAGGGCGTGATGTGGATACTTTATTGCATCGGACACCGGCCCGCTCCTCTTCATCCCTTTGAA
>OLNV01002108.1_pt1 | contig 11658 bp, 6 predicted proteins | sample 1672891 | NCBI WGS metagenome assembly OLNV01 (sample SAMEA3136734, study PRJEB25190) | human gut metagenome | biome: human gut; feature: human-associated habitat; material: faeces | place: Austria | collected 2013 | reverse complement strand
ATAATTTGTTCATAGATTGGTACCATCGACGAATTATTGATTATAATCTTCATATGTTTCCTCCTGTTGTAAACAGTATATAACAGCATAGCACTGTTGTCAACTGTTATATACTGTTTATCTTTTTTTCTGTTGCAAAATACGAGGGGTTTACATTTCCAGAATATGTACCGGCTAATTGGGAAAAGGTCATGCCTGTATAATATTTTATCCCCTTCCCAGATGCATGACACCTGAGAGGGGGATAAAATCTTTTGATATCTGTACCGATACGCCCTTTTGTTATTTATTTTTTCTTCTTATAACCGTCACACTGATCACAGCTGCTGCTGCAATTGCTGCCAGTGCATAAAGCATCGGTCTTGCTTCGTCTCCTGTGACTGCTGCTATCTGGTTTTTCAGCTTATTTAACGGTGTCTTTTTTTCTGATTCATGTCTCTTTCCAGTGCCCGGTGTTCCTTTATTCGGATCTTTATCCTTATCTGGATTTTTTCCCGGATCTTTATCCTTATCTGGGTCTTTGCTTTCGCCGCCGCTGGTATCTTCTGCTGTCTCAATGACCAGTGTCGTATCCTCGCAGACTTCTTCCAGTGTCAGATATCCGTCTTGGAACTGTTCCGTAACGTCTTCCCCGTTCAGATGAATCCTTGAAACCTTCCATCCTTCTTCCGGTGTGATCCGTATCTTCGGCTCGGCAAAACGATCCACAACAAAGTTATCTATGTTGCCTTCTATCTGATCTTCTTCCCCTTCTATCACTACATCTGCGTGACTTTTTTCCACACGGATATTATGGGAGTCCGGCACGGTTGTACTGATGGTGCTCTGGGAATTCGATGAGCTTCCTGCATCTGCTGCCAGAACGGACATGGTCGTAAAGAACATTGCTGCGATTGCAGCCAGCATAGTCATCACTGTCACAAACACTGCCGTTGTAACGCGGACAGTCTTTTTATCCACAATGATATCCATATTTTCTGTCTTTTCCCTCATATGCACGCCCCCTTACTCACTTTTGTCCACGTATGATATAGTAAATGTCACCGTATCTGCGTACTCTCCGGCCGCCGCCTTCTTCCAGTCTTCTTTTTTAATCGCGATAGTAAGAGGTGTCTCTTCCCCGGCTTTTGTATACTGCGCTGATGTAAATGGCCGGCTTCCCGCCTCATCCTGCGCCAAAATCTGATAAGGAATCACTGCCTTTGAATTGTTGGAATTCTTTAAGTTAAGATCAGATAGCAATGATACCTGGATACATTTTCCATCCTCAATCTGCGCCTGCTCTACTACAATATTCCCGTAAGAGGTTTCTGTCTCATTAAACTGCATGCTTGTATCTACCGGAATCGTCACCTGGTAAGCCGGGTCCACATGATAACTGACTGTCGCACTTCCCGCCGTCTGGGTGGTGGCTGCATAGATTGGATTTTCTGCACATATTAACAGCACTGGAGTCAGTAGTGCGAAAAGAATTCCTGTTCTTATACTTCTCTTTTTCATCGTTCTCCCTCCCGTTACTGTGCAATGATTGTCGTCTCTACATTTGCCCCGTTCATGGCGGAACCATCGGTGAGTGATGCGGTCGTAATCTTGATGGTCGCCGGATATTCTCCCGCTGCAAGTGCCTTCTCTAATGTCACCTCTGTAATCGCCTTCCCCGGTTCCACCATCTTCGATGTGTAAATCGTCTCATCTGTGTCGTTAAGCACGATTTCAAATGTAAAGTAACATGGGTTTCCTTCCGGATTCATCAAGTTCATCTGCACGTCTTTTTTGTCTGCCTCGATCGTAATGGACGGATAGCCCGGTATCCGGATTCCTGTCGGCTTTTCCCCGGTATCGTCTGCCGTCTGGGTCTTCGCATTTGAATCCAGATCCGGCTTAAATGCCGAATCTGAACCTCCTTTTAATTTCATGAAATAAATCAGTCCCGCAATGATGACCGCACACAGACAGATGATAATGACAATAAATATTTTATTTTTTCCTGTATGTTCTTTCATCTGTTTCCTCCTACTCAAATGTAATATCTACATTCAGATTGCTGAGATCATATCGATCCGGTCCTACTCCATGTGCATCAAATTCCAGCGTCAGACTGTCCACATCAATCTTGCTTCCGGTCGTAAGTGTATATTCACAGGTAATCGTTTTACCGTTTTTCTTCTTCAGATCCTCCGTATTTTTCTTCCACTCTGTGTGATCCTTATTATCGGATTTCGTATGGTAGGAAATTCTCAGATCTGAATAACCATCTTTTACCATTTTAATCTTGTAACTAATCCTAATCCTCATCTTTGAATAATTCTGATGTACTGCATTATAGGAAATATTCTTCATATTCAAATGATATCTTGCCGGATTCAGTCCACTGTCTCCGGTTGTCTTTACAGAAGTCTGATTACCGTCTACATAATAAGTAAATCTGGTATACTCATGTTTATCTGTCACACGATATGTATTGCCGGAATTTGATGGTCTGTAAGAATATTTTTGGTTCGCTTTCCAGCTTGCGTATAAGGTAATATTTTTTGCGTCCTGAAGCTGCAGCTCTTTCGTACTCATGTCAAATGCTGTGTTGGCTCCTTCTTTTTTCCAGCCTTTGAACTCCCAGCCGTAACGAGTCGGATCTGACGGGAACTGGTATTTATCACCGTATTTGGTCTTTCTAACTGTCTTCGCTCTTCCGTCACCATAGTCAAATGTAACATTGTACACATTTGCCTCCCATTCCGGATAGAGTGTCACAACGCCTCCATTCACATCGGTCAGCTTCGACACCTTCTGCCGGTCAGAGTAATAAGTCTTCTTGCCCTTCTTATCCACGGTGTACCATTTCTTAAAGGAGTGGCCTTTGCAGGTGAATCCGCATTTTGGAAGTGTTACATTTTCCGTGTAATTGACCGTCTTGGCTGCCATGGAGCCTTTTGCCTCCGTACCGCTTAAGATAAATGTAATCTGATATGTATTCTCTCTCCAGTTCGCCTTATACTCCCGTTTTTCTATAGAGCCCTGTTTTACAGACACATTGTCACTTACTCCTGTAATTTCGGTTCCACTCCAGCCTGTAAATGTATATCCGGCGCGGACTGGATTTTTCAGTTTAAATACGGTGGTGTCCACGTTGTAAGTCGTCGGATTCTTCTCCCCGGACTTCATGCTTCCGCCATTTAAGTCATAAGTAATCTGGTATGTCTCCCGCTCCCATATTGCTGTGTAAATATGACTTTCTGCCGGCATAGTCGTCGGAAGGTTATCGACTTTCTTGCCATTCTTACTCCAGTTTTTGAAAATGTATCCTTTTCTTGTCGGATTTTCTGGTGTATTTATCTTGTCACCATAATTTCCTTTGATTGGCTCAATCGTTGTTCCTCCGCCTGTCTTGAACTGAAGTGTGTATTCCATCTTCAGCCACTGTGCCTTATAGGTAAGGTCTTTATCCGGTATCGTCATTTCAACGTCTTCGTCCCAGCCAAGGAACTGGTATCCGGTTCTTGCCGGCGCTTTCGGCACTGTGATATTTGCACCATAGCGTCCGGTCACGACAATCTTACTGTCGTCCCCGCCCTTTTCTGCAGCGAATGTTCCGGAATCTGCGTCAAATGTGACTGTATGTACCTTTCTCTTATAGTAGTACTTCACTGTCGTCTGTCCGTCTCCGGAAATGGTAACTTTCTCTGTCTTCGGTTCCTCGAAGCCTTTATATTTCATGACTTCTGGTGTCACTTCGCTATCCACAGCCGCCCGTGCATGACTGCTTTCTTTCAGCGTATAACCGTCACCTTGTACATTTTGCTGATAATGTTCTACTACATAGTTGACGATGTTTGCTTCCCATTTTGCATAGAGTGTCAGATCCTGATCCGGCATATTCGCTTTGTACTCTTTCGTACATTTTGCATCTGTATACCAGCCTGCAAATGCATAACCGGCTCTTGTCGGCTTCGGTATGGACATCTCATATCTTGCTTCTACCGTCTTATCTGTCTTACCATCGTAGTTCTTAAGCGTCAGCGTATGCACATTTCTTGTGTAACGATAAATGACTGTAGTTGTTCCATCACCTTCGACTGTCACCTGCTGTTTCTCCGGTGCTGTAAATTCATCAAAGTTCTTTACTTCCGGTGTGACAACCGTATCCGTATCGGCATTGAAGTTCTCCTGTGCTCCCAGCGAATATCCGTCATCATTGGCATTTTGCAGACAATGCTTAACCGTGTAGTTTACACTCTGCACATCCCATTTTGCATAAAGTGTGATGTCACGTGCCGGAACCACTCCGTCAAATGCTTTTTTAAACTCTGCGTCTGTATACCAGCCTGCAAATGCATAACCGGCACGATATGGTTTTTCCTCCCATTTCTCACCATATGCAAGTTCTTTTGTCTCGCTGTCATTACCGTTATTGTAATGGATCGTTACCTGATGGCGGTCACGCGTATATTTGTAATCTACATACGTAACCTCTCCATCGTCTACCACATCATAGCTAACCGGCTTTGGTGCTGTAAATCCTTCATACGCTTTTACTGCCAGCGTAAGATGTTCTCCTGTTTTAGCTGTGACAGTTTCTGTCTCTGCCAGATCATACTACTCTGAATTGCCAATAGACTGTTGATAATGTCTCACCTGATAAGTCTTCATTCCGGCTTCCCATTTTGCATAGAGTGTCAGGTCATGTGCCGGCATGGTCGTCTGTACGTACGGCTGTGTCAGTGCTTCATCTGTGTACCAGCCTGCAAATGCATAGCCTGTCCGCGACGGAGTATTTGTAATCTCTGCCTCATAGCGGACTTTTGAAGTCTTGTTATCTTCTCCATTGTTCAGGACATAAGTCAGATTGTAGCTGTTCCGCTTATAGTGATACCTGATATCCGGTCCGCCCCAGCCATTTACCTGTCCTGTTTTGGCCTCCGGTGAAGTAAATCCTTCATATTGTTTTGGCTGCGGAGTCACTTCTGATTCTGTCAGACCGCTTAATACTTCTTCGTCCGTTAAGCCAAAGTAAGAACCATCTACAGATTCTTTATAATGATAGACAGTATAGCTGCTCATCACCGGTGTCTGTTTTGCATAGAGCGTCAGATCTTTGTCCGGCATGGTTCCATCGAATCGATTCTTGAAATCCTTATCTGTATACCAGCCTTCAAAGAGATATCCTTCCCGGATCGCTACTTCTGTAATTGCCGCACCAAATGGCATTCCGAATCCTTCCATATTATTTTCATCGCCCCCGCGGTCTACCAGCTTCAGCTTATGGACATTTCTCGCATACTTGTACTCAATAACTGTGTTGCCGTTTCCGTCCACTGTCGTGGTCTGCGCTGCTGGTGAAGTAAAGCCTTCGTAACGCTTCACGTCCGGCGTCACTTTATCTTCCGGATATGCCGCAAAGACTTCCTCTTCATATAAGATATATGAATTTTCTTCCTCAACCGGTTTATCTAAGTCCGGATACTCTTCTTTATCTCCACCCGGATTTTCTTTTTCTGCATCTGGCAGTTTTTCCATTAGATGCCGGACTGTATAGTTGACTTTCTGCTTCTCCCATTTTGCATAGACCGTCATATCTTTTGCCGGCATCGTCTGGCCAAATGCGTTCTCACATGCCTCGTCTGTATACCAGCCTTCAAATACATAGCCTTTTCTTGTCGGCATCGGTGATGCAATCTTGTCACCATATCTTGCCGTCACTTCTGTCTGGTCTGATTCTCCGCCTTTTGCATCGAAGGTCAGTTTGTACTCATTCAGATCATAGTACACTTTCAGTACAAGACTTCCATCTGCCTTGATCGTTCCCTTCGGCAGTTCACCTTTTAAGTGATAGACTTTCTCGTCAAAATCTGCTGCTTTTGCTGTGACTTCCTCTCCCATCTGTCCGGTCAGAGCCGCAGTCTCACTTAAGCTGTATCCGCTGTTATCCGTATTCTGCACGTAGTATTTCACGGTATAAGTAATACCTTCCAGTGCTTTCCATTTTGCAATGTAGGTCTTATTCTCAGATGGAACTTTCTTTGGAACCCCAGCGCCTTCTTCGTCCTCCCAGCCAAGGAATTCATATCCCGGTCTGTAGACTGCCGGTGTCGGCATCATGGTTCCATATCGGTAATTTCCGTCTGCGATCACTTCTGTCTCCGTTCCATTCTCCGTCTCTTTTTCGGACTTGAATGTCTGTGTATATTTATTTCTTGCATAATAGTAATTGATGACCAGGCTGCCGTCTGCTTTTACAGTCTCCGTAAGCTGCGGCGGTGTTACAAATCCCTCCCGCTCTTTTGGAACCGGGCTTACTTCCTCTTCCGTCCTGCCATTCATTTTCACCGGAGTCTGCGCTTCATAGGTTCCATTCGTTCCTTCTATATAATCTACGACTGTATAACCCACATCGGCTGCTTCCCATTTTGCATAGACAAGTCTGTCTTCTTCCGGCATGGTTTCCGGAATTGTGTATGGAATGGTGAGATCCATGTCCTCATACCAGCCGGCAAATGTGTATCCGAGTCTTACCGGATCTTCCGGCCTCTTGATCTCTGCGTTATATTTTCCGGTAATTGCATCGACGAAAGATCCGCCATTACTCTGGAATGCAATATAGTAACCATCTCGCAGGCGGTCCCAGTGAAGCTTGATCTTTCTTGCACATGGCTTCGTATTAAAGGTACCTTCCTGGTTTTTCCATGTAATGATCATCTCGCCGTCCTGCTCCGGCTCATCACCTGGATTTACACGGATAATATTGGTCGCCGGATCATACGTAAACGCACTGTTCGTCATGGAAATGTTGAAATACTTTGTATCATCTTCGTAAATCTTCTCGTAATATTTTCCGTCGTCCAGTCCGGTCTTCATATCCATGTACTGCATCTTGAAATATTCATCCGGGATCTGAACCGACTGAATCTCCCGCTTCATATTAATCTCGGCAACCTTATCCTTGGTATAAGCAAAATCCAGTACATTTTCCAGAACACCTACCTTATAAAGCGGCCACTCATTTTCGTAAAGTGTTGGATTATAGGTAAATGCATTGGACAGTGCCTGTGCCTCGAACTTCACTTCCAGATAAATACCGATTTCCAGATACATAGCTCCCATAGCACGGCTGCTTCGTCCTGCCGATGCCGTATACTTCAATTCGTAGTAGAGGTAACCCCAGACCTGTGCATAACCGCCCACATCCGCCGAGATACCGACACTGGCGATGGACGTTGATAATAATCCCACACGCACCGTCAGTCTCACACCGGCTTTGATGCCAAGAGTTCCCATAGCATATGCCGTAAATTCATACTGCTCCTCTACCAGATCTATCGTATCATTGGTCGCCGTCCGCTCTTTGACCCGTACACAGAAGACATACTCTTTCGCATTCTTATACCAGTACGTCATTCCGATGGAAATGTTCACATTTGCGGAAACAACGAATTCCAGCTTCACCTGAATATCAATGATCAGAAGCACACGGAAATGCTGGTCTACCAGCGGACGCTTGTAGATTTCCACCCAGTCTGCCTCGTCTGCCAGAAGTTCCGAGTACCTCTCTGCCAGAGACTTGGATACGGATATTTCATCTCCGCCACTGACGAGACCTGATGCAGAATTTAGATAATCTTCGCCATTCTCCATCATATTCTTCAGCTCTTCGGTAATCTTGTTGACACCTTTTCGTAATTTCGAACTGGAATCAGATACTGGGTTTCCGGTTTCTGCAGTCTTGAAGTTGACATTCAGTCCGATTCCTGTGTATTCATATAATTCCAGAGATGCCGTTACGCGGTAATCTGCAATGTACGGAATAAATCCCCATGTTTTCCACACGGCTGAACCGTCCACATCGATGGATACTCGCACTTCCTGTTCAAATGTCGCCGTGATCATGATCTCGATGTCTGCGCCCCGGTTCACATGAACTGTAATCGGCACGCCGATCTCCAGTGCAAGCCTTAGTCCACTCACATCTCCATCAAAATGTTTTAGTGTCGTGCCGAGATTTGCTTTTACCGTCGGTACTCCTAATTCCACACGGGAACCGCCTGCCCCGCCTGCGGCTCTTGCCTTTCTCAACTGTCCATAGCCCTGGCTCTGAACCATGATGTCTGCATTCATATCTTCCTTGAGAGATTCCTGAAGCTCCTCAAAAGATTCTGTCTCCATTGCCGCATCGGCAACTCTTTCTGCCACTTCGGATGCAAATCCGCTGTCTACTGCCTGTGTCTCAATATCCTCTTCCAGCGCCTGCACATCGGTATCTTCCAGAAGATCCTCCCCTTCTACATTTTCCTTTTGGTACACGTCCATAGTCTGGCGCATATCTTCTTCGCTCACAGGTATATAGCTTACTATGTATTTCCCTTCTGATAACAGAACACTCGTAATCTCTCCATAGAGAGACACGGTTCCGCTTTCATTTTCTCCCATTGTACCTGTGTAAATTGCCAGATAATCGCCCTCATCTACGGTTGTCTCACTGTCCAGATCCATAGCCTGGCTCATAGCATCATCACCAAAGGTCAGGTCACTGACATTAATCGTTACACTGTTATTATCCGGGTCACCGTCCTGATCTTTGTCCATAGAAAGCGGCAGCACATCCGGCATAAAGAGCACGTCTTCCGGTCTGGAGCCGCGATATGTATACTTGTCCCCATCCGCTCCTGTAATCTCGATAAATGACACATCACTGTTGTCACCAGAGGACATATCCATGGTCGGGATCACATCACCGGAATAAATTGCGACCTGGTCGCCGACTTCTAACTGCTTCTTATAAGTAAATGTTCCGGTCGTATCACTGCCTTCTTCGGTCAGGGAACCGTCTGTTCCAATCGTCATTGCCGCGATTGAAACTTCCTCTACTTTCTTTCCATTTACAGTCAGATTGGAAAGCTCTTTCTTATGAATATACTTGATCTCTTTATTTAACTCTACATTTTTGACTTCTTCGCGGTAGACCGTAAAATCATAGACACGGATCGTCGGGTCAAATCCTGTAAAATATAACGCCTTTTCCTGAAGCTCCAGCTTATAGGCTGCCCCCGGTGTCCATCCGTTCGGATTGCTGATCGTAAATGTATGGTCTGCTCCTTCGGTCACATCTACCGTAACCGTTTCGGAAGAATCTGTCACGTTTTTTATCGTGAAATTTTTCCGCACCTGGTCAGGCGTCATAGCAGCACTTGTATCCGTCACCGGAATCGTAAAATCTGCTGCCACATCATTTGCTCTGGCATAAGTCGCCATGGACACTTCTTCCATCGGCTGGTTGTCTGCATAAGAGGCATACAATGTCACATCACTCAGAAGACGGTCCTTACTGTCCACATATCTGGTGCATGCTTCATCGTAACACCAGCCAAGAAATGTACTGGACTTTTTCACCGGTGCCGGCAGATCCTTCAGAACGGTTCCTGCCTGGTACTGCTCCTGTGTTACTGTGATCATCTGATCTGCCTGCTGCGGATTCTTCTTCGTGATAGTCCCGCCATTTGTCTCATATGTAATGTTGTACGTTGTATCCTGAAATGCAATGTCAAAAGTCAGGTGATCTGTATAATCACCTGTATAGTTCGGTTTGTCCAGAATGTTGCAGTCATATTCCTGCTGCTTATGGCTCTCATCTTTCGTAAGACTTGCGACAACCGAACCATTTTCCAGTGCCGAACCACTCTGCGGATTTCTCAGTTCATATGCAAGACTATGTAATCCACTCTTTAATTTCCAGTCATTTTCAGACTGGACTGTCACGCTCACATGATCCTTGTCATATAATCCACCTGCATCCGCTTTTATCGTAAGCTTATCCCCATCCGCATTAACCGTCTGTGGAATATCCACATAGTAGTAGCGTTCCGTCCACTTTGCATAGAGGACAACACTGCCGGAATGATCCGCAGTGCTAAGCGAAGTAACCGGCTCTCCATTAAACTCCTCATTATCATACCAGCCGGCAAATTCATATCCCGCTTTTGTGATCTGCTCCGCTCCCGGAAGCTCTGTCACCGGCTCATCGTAATTAGACGGAGCCGTGTAACCTTCCGCAAACGTTCCTCCATTTTTCTTATAGTCAATGCCGAATTCCTTCCGCGCATTCGAACCCTGAGACGTTCCTTCCTCCGAATGCACAACCGGATTCTGCGTATTCGCATCTTCAGCAAATGCTGCGACCGGCACTGATGTTGCAAACAGCACCGCGCTCAAAATCATACTGACCAGACGTTTCTTCATATGTATTATCCCTCCTCATTTTTTTCTCAAAAATAAGTCTCTATACATATTATATCAAAAAAAATACATTCCTCACATGCCCGTTGAAAGCCCAAAAAGTGCCTATTTTACAATTTCTTTTGTAAAACAGACACTTTTTCGTATCCTGTTATTCTATTGATTTACGAATTCTTTAATCTTATCGCGTTTATCAATCTGTAGTTTTTCCAGAATTCCGGAGACATAGTGCTTGACCGTATTCACTGACATTCCCATATGTTCTGCGATTTCCTTGTTCGTCCAATCCCTGCACGCCAGCATGGCTATGGAAAATTCCAGCGGAGTCAAAAGATCCGTCACTGCCTTTTGCGTCTTGGGATTGTGAATTTTCATCCAGCCACGGCTAAATGCAAGTACACCATCCACCAGCTTCTTGTACATTTCCGGCTCTTTTTTCCGGATACAGACTTCCATAGTCCCCTGAAGCAGACCATGATACTCGATAAATGGTTCCATGAATTTATCAAGTCTCGCCCGCTCCCATGCCTGGGTCACCGTCTGAATCGCCTCCTCTTGTTCTTTCAGATTAATCTGACACATTGCCTGTACGCACCCCAGATAAATCATGGAAATCGGATAAACTCCATCTGCCATCAGAAATGCCCCCTGTACAACACCTTTTGCCTTTGCATAATCCTGTCTCAGATAAATCTCATGTGCTAAAAGACTTACTGCAAATAATCGTTGCCCAATTGGAAGATACGGAATGTACTGCTGAAGTGGCGGGGTTCCTTCCTCCGGCGGTATATGAAGAAATGTGCTGATTACATAAAATGCGAACAGACACGCCGCCTTTACATTTACAGGCGTGTCCTCCTGCATTGCCCGTGTCAGACACTGATGCACATCTTCCCTTGTATGCTGTGCTGCCTGAGAATCTCCAAGTGTAAGATTCGCAAATGTGTAAAGCATATCTGCCGATAGCCGGAGCATCACATCATCGTGATCCAGATAATCTTTTACCGTCTCCACACATTTTTCCGCCTGCGCCGAGAAGAAATAATATTCTCCCTGTGCAATCTGCGCCAGTTCCTTATCTTCTATTTTCTCAATTGCTTCTGCTGCCTTTCCCGGTTGAAATGCACTTCCAACCAAAGGAAGGATGACTCTGTCAGATATTTTCATTTCTTTCACCACTTCTTATAAAATTATATTTTCCGTCAATATAGTCTTTAATGTCGACAGCAGCTTATCAACCTGGATCGGCTTTGCTATATGACCATTCATTCCGGCCGCAAGCTTTGCGACAGCTTCTGCTTTTCTTGCCTTTTGTAAAAGTACAAGGATAATGCTAATTATGCTAAGTACAAATAATCCTACAGCGACAAAAAAAGCAAGCATATTGTCTTTTACAAAATCAGAAAATGTTACTCTATCTGCAGTACTGTCATAGAT
>OLNV01002103.1_pt1 | contig 11700 bp, 10 predicted proteins | sample 1672891 | NCBI WGS metagenome assembly OLNV01 (sample SAMEA3136734, study PRJEB25190) | human gut metagenome | biome: human gut; feature: human-associated habitat; material: faeces | place: Austria | collected 2013 | reverse complement strand
TCTTTTCCTGCTTCGTTTCATTTTTATCTCTTTTTTATCTCTCCATATATAGTACACTTTCATCTATCTTATCATTCATTTTTAAATGTCTTTTGAAGAGATTCTTATATTTTTATGAAATTAGCAGAATTTGTATACAGTTGTCGTATCATATACTTCTCCGGCCTTTGTGATCGGAGATTCAAAATTTTCTTTATGAATGGCATCTGGGAAGTACTGTGTTTCAAAGCATATACCATATCCTTTTTCATACACAGCTCCCTCTTTTCCTTTTGATCCTGCAAGGAAATTACCGGAATAGAACTGTATTCCCGGAAGGTCAGTATACACTTCCATCTTAATACCTGTCTCTTCAGATTCAGCAGAGGCTGCTTTTCTGAATCCTTTTCCATTTAATACCCAGTTGTGGTCATAGCCGCCTGCCAGCTTCAGCGGTGTATAATCTGCTCCGATTTCTTTTTCAACGACTTTCTCTTTTCTAAAATCCATCGGTGTTCCTTCTACCGGAACTACCGTTCCTGTCGGAATCAGTTCTGCATCTGTTTCAGTAAATGCATCTGCATCTATCCACACCTTTGCGTTCCATGCCGTTCCGGAAGCATGTCCTGATAAGTTAAAATAGCTGTGATTTGTCATATTCAGAAGAGTATCCTGATCCGGAATTGCATGATAATGAATCTTTAATTCATTTTCTTCTGTGATTGTATAAGATACCTCTATTTTCACTTCTCCCGGGAATCCCTGATCCCCATCCGGACTTACAAGTGCAAATACCACATGTGTATCATCCTCTTCTTTTACATCCCACATTCTTTTATTATAGAAATCAATTCCTCCATGAAGTGTATTTTTCCCATTATCGTTCTTTGTCAGTTCATATTTCTTTCCGTTCAGTTCGAATTCGGCCATTCCAATACGGTTTGCCACACGACCTACTGTAGCCCCCAGAGAATCTCCTCCATTCTCGTAATCCTCCAGTGTCTCATATCCAAGCACAACATCCTGCGTCTTTCCATCTTTATCCGGTACATAAAGTTTCAGTAAAGAAGCTCCAAAATCTGATACCACTGCCTCCATTCCTTTGCTGTTTTTCAGTACATATCAGCTTGCTTTTTCCCCGTTCTTTGTTGCTCCAAATTCTTTTTTCATGTCCAGGTATCTCCTTTTTTCTTTATATTTTTTAATATTACTTGTATATTTATTATTCTCATTTATATACCAAGTACACTATCTAAATCTTATTATACTCTATATATTCACCGCTGAAAACCTTGATGCAAAGAAAATTTTATTATATTTTTTATATGCCATATCTTTCCAATTTTTTCAAATATGTAGTTAAAAAGGCGCCGTTTTCACGACGCCTTAATCTTTCTTTATTCATCTACACTGTAGTTTGGTGCTTCTTTTGTAATGTGAATATCATGTGGATGACTTTCTTTTAATGAAGCAGAAGAAATCTTTACGAATTTACCTGTCTGTTTCAGATCTTCAATTGTCGCTGCTCCGCAATATCCCATACCGGAACGAAGGCCTCCCATCAACTGGAATACTGTATCTTCAACGCTTCCTTTATAAGCAACTCGTCCTTCTACACCTTCCGGAACCAGCTTCTTCGCATCTGTCTGGAAGTAACGGTCTTTGCTTCCATTCTCCATTGCTGCGATAGATCCCATACCACGATATACTTTATATTTTCTACCCTGGAATAATTCGAATGTTCCCGGGCTCTCATCACATCCTGCAAAGATACTTCCCATCATACATACATTTGCTCCGGCTGCGATTGCCTTTGTCATATCTCCTGAATACTTAATTCCTCCATCTGCAATGATTGGAATTCCGTATTTATCTGCTGCTTCGTAGCAATCCATAACCGCTGTAATCTGAGGAACACCGATACCTGCGATAATACGTGTTGTACAGATTGATCCAGGTCCGATTCCAACTTTTACAGCATCGACACCAGCTTTGATCAGATCCTCTGTTGCAGCTCCTGTAGCAACATTACCTGCGATCACCTGCAGATCAGGGAATTTACTCTTGATCATGTCTACTGTATGAAGCACGTTTGCTGAATGTCCATGAGCCGAATCAAGAACAACCACATCAACCTTTGCATCTACCAGTGCCTGTGCTCTTTCAAGGCAATTTGCTGTGATTCCGATTGCTGCTCCACAAAGGAGACGTCCCTGAGCATCTTTTGCAGATAACGGATATTTAATCTGTTTTTCAATATCCTTAATTGTGATCAAACCTTTCAGGTTGAAGTCTTTATCTACGATCGGAAGTTTTTCCTTTCTGGCTTTTGCAAGAATCTTCTTTGCTTCTTCCAGAGTAATTCCTTCCGGTGCTGTGATCAACCCTTCCGAAGTCATTGACTCTCTGATTTTCTTTGAAAAGTCTTCTTCAAATTTCAAATCACGGTTTGTGATAATACCAACTAATTTTTTTCCCTCTGTGATCGGCACACCTGAGATTCTGAACTTTGCCATCAGATTGTTGGCATCTTCCAGTGTATTATCCGGTGATAAATAAAATGGATCTGTAATAACACCGTTTTCTGAACGTTTTACCTTATCCACTTCCTCAGCCTGCTGTTCAATAGACATATTTTTATGGATAATTCCGATTCCCCCCTGTCTGGCCATTGCAATTGCCATGCGGTGCTCTGTAACGGTATCCATTCCAGCACTCATCATCGGAATGTTTAACTTAATTTTTTTAGTCAGGTAAGTAGATAAATCTACCTGGTTCGGAATTACTTCTGAATATGACGGAACCAAAAGCACATCATCAAATGTAATACCTTCTCCAATTATCTTTCCCATGATTTCTTCCTCTCTTTCTTTTGCATATTCATATTTAACAGCTATCTTAGCGAATCATACCCATATTTGTCAACAGCTTTTAATATGTTTTTATTTTAATACAATCTTTTTTACATTTTACGTATTATTTTCTGATTACTTTTCTTGGTGCTTTTACAAAGAATCCTTCTATGATCGTCTCATTTGGCTCAAACAAAACTTTACACAGTTCTCCTTTGTTCGAAGCAATCAATGCATAGATTTCTGCATGATTTTTTCCTGATGTATAATCATATGTCCTGACCTTCTTATACTGCATTAATTCTACAGCTCCTACCGGTGCAAGAAGTTCCATCTGATCTGCATCTACAGAAAACATCCTTTTTCTTCTGGCCTTATTCATGATTTTGTCAATATCAAGATCACCATTTACAAATACATACTCATACTCCACATTCAGATTGCGGAACATCAGCACATCGATCACGATCATCACAACTGGTAATATAATTCCCACCGGTATAACAAAAACCAAAAGCACTGACACAACAGTTAATGCTATCAGTCCCACTTTCTTAAGTGTATCCTTTGAGTCCGCCTGTTTTTTTATCAGCTGCTCTGTGTAAAAATCATCCATTTTTTCTTTCCTCCAAGTCTGCTTTAAGCTATGTCTATTGTAGCACACCTGGCAGTAAAAAGAAAACTCCTCTGACGAGGAGTTCTCAAAAATTTAATATTCTGTTACATCATACCCATACCCGGATTTCCTGCCGGTACAGCCGGTGCATCTTCTTTGATATCTGCTACAACAGATTCTGTTGTGAGAAGTGTAGAAGCAACAGATGTTGCGTTCTGCAGTGCACTTCTTGTAACCTTAGCAGGATCCAGAATTCCGTTTTCCACCATATCTACGTACTGTTCTGTCAGAGCATCAAATCCGGTTCCCACTTCTGATTCTCTTACCTTGTTAATGATAACAGCACCTTCCAGTCCTGCATTGGCTGAGATATGGAACAGTGGTGCTTCCAGAGCTTTCAGGACAACCTTTGCACCTGTTTTCTCGTCACCTTCCAGTCCGTCAATCGCTTCAGCAACTGCTTTGGACGCATGAATGTATGCAGATCCACCACCGGAAATGATACCTTCCTCTACTGCTGCTCTTGTGGCGTTCAAGGCATCTTCCATACGAAGTTTTGCTTCTTTCATCTCTGTCTCCGTTGCTGCTCCGACACGGATAACAGCTACGCCGCCTGCAAGTTTTGCAAGTCTTTCCTGAAGTTTTTCTCTGTCAAAGTCAGATGTTGTCTCTTCGATCTGTGCCTTGATCTGGGCAACGCGGTCTGCGATTGCATTCTTATCTCCCATACCATCAACAATTACTGTATTTTCTTTCTGTACCTTTACAGATTTTGCACGTCCAAGCTGATCCATGGTTGTATCTTTCAGTTCCATACCGAGTTCCTCAGAAATAACCTGACCACCTGTCAGTGTAGCAATGTCTTTTAACATTTCTTTTCTTCTGTCACCGTATCCAGGTGCTTTTACAGCTACAACATTGAATGTTCCACGCAGTTTATTAACGATCAGAGTTGTAAGTGCCTCTCCCTCAATATCTTCTGCGATAATAAGAAGTCTTGCTCCAGCCTGAACAATCTGCTCCAGAAGCGGAAGGATTTCCTGAATATTAGAAATCTTCTTATCTGTGATCAAAATATATGGATCATCCAGATTTGCTTCCATCTTATCCATATCTGTAGCCATATATGCAGATACATATCCACGGTCAAACTGCATACCTTCTACAAGATCCAGCTCTGTCTTCATAGTCTTAGACTCTTCGATCGTAATAACTCCGTCATTAGATACTTTCTCCATAGCATCTGCCACCATCTGTCCGACTTCAGCATCACCTGCAGAAATTGCTGCCACTTTTGCAATCTGATCTTTGTCTTTTACTTTGCTTGACATCTTCGCAATGGCTTCTACTGCCACATCTGTTGCTTTCTTCATTCCTTTACGGAGAATGATCGGATTTGCTCCTGCTTCCAGGTTCTTCATACCTTCATGAACCATTGCCTGTGCAAGTACAGTTGCTGTTGTAGTACCGTCTCCTGCTACATCATTTGTCTTAGAAGCAACTTCTTTGATCAGTTATGCTCCCATATTTTCAAATCTGTCTTCCAGTTCAATCTCTTTTGCAATTGTTACACCGTCATTTGTGATCAGTGGTGCTCCGAAAGATTTATCCAGAACGACATTGCGTCCTTTTGGTCCGATTGTTACTCTTACTGTATCAGCGAGCTGATTAACACCAGCTTCCAGCGCTCTTCTTGCTTCTGCACCATATTTAATTTCTTTTGCCATTGGTATCTACCTCCTGAAATATATGAATTAATTGTACAATTACTCGCAGATGGCCAGAATATCATCCTGTTTTACAATGATATATTCCTCGTCATCAATCTCAACATTCGTTCCTGCATATTTGGAATAAATTACCTGCTGTCCTGTTGTAACATGCATCTCAACTTCTTTACCATTCACCATTCCACCTGGTCCTACAGCAATAACCTCTGCCTGCTGCGGTTTTTCCTTAGACTGTCCAGGAATCACGATTCCCGACTTTGTAGTCTCCTCTGCTACACACTGTTTTAATACAACTCTGTCACCTAATGGTACTAACTTCATATCTATTCCTCCTTAATTATTTCTGCATTATTAGCACTCAACAAAAGAGAGTGCTGAAAGATTCTAGATATAAAATAGCACTCTCCTTTTGGTTTGTCAACACACTTTCTATTTAGTTTAGAACTTTTTTATAAAATCCATTTTGAATTTTAAATTTCATAACCCTGCCTGCCTTGTTCCAGTAACGTTCTTTTAATATTCCTTTGCAGACCACAGGATCTTTCGGATCCTCTATGCTGCACTCATAGATTCCATCCAAAGAATAAAAGGTGAGTTCCGCCTCTTCCGATACCAGATACAACGTCTCCTCCTCTTCATCATATGCTATGATCTTGCATAAATATTCCGTTTCATCAAAAAAACTGTCTTCCAGAATTACGCGGTCCATTCTGAGTTTTGCCGTACATCCTCCATATTTCACTATCCGCATCCTCCTTTATACTGTGAAAAGGGTATCAGTTGCCCGATACCCTTTGTAGTTCTTATTATTTTGTACGTTCTGCTTTAATGCGGTCAAGTTCCGTAAATACATAATCATTGATTACTTTAATATACGTTCCTTTCATGCCGGAAGAACGGGATTCGATCACACCCGCACTTTCGAATTTTCTCAGAGCATTGACAATTACCGATCTGGTAATTCCGACACGGTCTGCAATCTTACTTGCGACCAAAATTCCTTCCGCACCATCCAACTCATCAAATATATGAATGATTGCTTCTAATTCCGAATACGACAATGTACTGATTGCCGATTGTACAATATGCTCTTTTCTGGTTTCTTCTGCACTTTCTTCATTCACAGATCTTAACATCTCAAGACCAACAACCGTTGTTCCGTATTCACTCAAAATGATGTCATCAATCTCATACACTTTATCTTTTTTATAGATAAACAGTGTCCCGAGTCTTTCCCCTGCAATGTCAATCGGCGTAATAATCGCCTGATAACCTTTGACAGCTTCTTCGGAAAATCCCAATGTCTGAAGATTTACATTTTCTTTTGTTGATAAGATACTAAGCAGCCGCTCATTCAGCATATCATCTACATGTTTTCCGATTTCTCTCTCGATCAATTCGGTAATGTAAGGCACACCTTCGCATTTGCTTCCGCCAAGCACTTTTCCTTTTTTACTGATCACTAATACGTTCGAATTTAAAATTTCTGTAAGGACTTCGCAGATATCATTGAAGACAACTTTACTCGAACTATTGTTATGCAGTAATTTGTTGATTTTTCTGGTTTTATCCAACAATTGTACGCCCATTTACATTCCTCCATCCTTATGAATGTATATTATCATACAATTCTGAAATATTCAACGAATATCATTAATTATCCTTATTATTTTCAATATTTTCTACATATCCGCACTGTTCATCGCTGCAAACCAGTTTATTTCCTTTTTCCAGCATGTATTTACCACATCTCGGACATTTTTTTGTCGACGGCTTCTGCCATGACATAAATTCACATTCCGGGTTATCCTCGCAGCCGTAATATCGTCTTCCCTTTTTCGTCTTCCGGATTACCACATCCTTACCACAGACAGGGCATGGTACACCTATCTTTTCCAGATATGGTTTCGTGTTACGGCAGTCAGGGAATCCCGGGCATGCAAGGAATTTTCCATGCGGGCCATATTTGACAACCATATTGCGGCCGCACTCCTCACAGATCACATCTGTCACTTCATCTTCAATCTTCACCTGTTCCAGCTCTGTCTCGGCTTTTTCCACTGCGGCCTCCAGATCCGGATAAAAATTCTCGATGATTGTCTTCCATCTGACTTTTCCTTCCGCAACGCCATCCAGAAGGCTCTCCATATTTGCCGTAAAGTTCACATCCACAATACTCGGGAAGGACTGTTTCATAATATTATTCACCACTTCTCCGATTTCCGTCAGATACAGATTCTTATTCTCTTTTGCCACATAGCGTCTTGCAATGATCGTAGAAATTGTCGGCGCATATGTACTTGGACGCCCGATTCCAAGTTCTTCCAGTGTCTTAACCAATGTTGCCTCTGTATAATGTGCCGGTGGTTGTGTAAAATGCTGCTTACTGTTCAGACTTTCTTTCGTAAGGACAGAATCCATATCCAGCCCTTTTAACAGCACATTGTTCTCTTCTTTTGTCTCGCCGGCTTCCGTATATACACTGCGGAACCCTTCAAAAACAATCTTGGATGCAGCGACTGTGAAACGATACTGTCCTGCGGCAATCTTTACAGAAGTCGTCTCGTATCTGGCCGGCTGCATTCTGCTGGCAATAAAACGTTTCCATACAAGCTGGTACAGACGGAACTGGTCACGGCTTAAGAATTCTTTCACTGCTGCCGGTGTTCTGGTTACATCTGTCGGACGGATCGCCTCATGTGCATCCTGAATGATCTTCTTGTCTGAAGATTTCTTAACGTCTCCGTCGGAAACATACTCTTCACCGAAGCCTTCCCTGATATATTCTCTTACTGTTGCATCCGCTTCCTCTGAGATACGGGTAGAATCCGTACGCAGGTATGTGATCAATCCCACAGTACCACTGCCTTTGATATCCACACCCTCATATAACTGCTGGGCAATACGCATGGTCTTGGCTGTTGCAAAATTCAATGCCTTGGATGCTTCCTGCTGCAACGTACTGGTTGTAAACGGTACCGGTGCCTTCTTGGTACGTTCTCCTTTTTTTATATCGGCAACAGAATACTCCGCATTTTCCACTTCTTTCATGATCTCGTCCAGTTCTTCCCTGGATGAGATTGTCATCTTATTCTTTTCTGTACCATAGAACTTAGCAGTCAGAAGTTTTCTTTCTCCTTTGACCTTCAGATCCGCATCCAGTGTCCAGTATTCTTCCGGAATAAAAGCATTGATCTCTTCTTCTCTGTCTGCGATAATACGCAATGCAACCGACTGTACACGTCCGGCACTTAATCCTCTCTTAACCTTTGCCCACAGGAGCGGACTGATCTTGTAACCTACAATTCTGTCCAGTACACGGCGTGCCTGCTGCGCATCCACCAAATTGATGTCAATATTACGTGGCTTCTCAATAGCCTTTAGAATGGCGCTTTTGGTGATTTCATGGAAAACGATACGCTTGGTATGTTCCGGTTTCAGCTTCAGCACTTCATATAAATGCCATGCAATTGCTTCTCCTTCGCGGTCCTCATCGGATGCCAGCCATACGGTTTCCGCTTCTTTGGCTTCGGCTTTCAGCTCTTCTACAACCTTTTTCTTATCTCCCGGAATTTCATAATGCGGTTTGAAGTTCTTATCGATATCAATACTGAACTCTTTTTTCTTCAAATCGCGTATATGGCCATAGCTGGAAAGTACTTTATAGTCCTTTCCGAGGAACTTCTCAATGGTTTTTGCTTTTGCCGGAGACTCGACAATGACAAGGTTTTTCTGCATAAATTTCTGTTTTATAGTGACTCCAGCCACTGATTTTGCCCGCAAAAGTAGGAAAAAACAAACTTACCACCTTATAATATAAGGAGAATTTAGCAAAAATGACCTTTTTTGTTCAAATTAGAGCTTCGGCTTGTGCTACCTCTATTAAAAGAGGAAGCTTACTCCACCTAAGAAACTGAGACCTTCTGAAGGGTATCCCCAGTAGTACTGGTAATCTTTGTTCAGCAAGTTGTTCACGCGCGCATACACGGAGATTCCTTTGAAGAGTTCGTAGCTGCCGTTTAGATAGAGATTGCTGACGGGGTCTGCCTTGTTGCCCTCCACGCCTTGGCGTGAGATGTGCTGATAGCCGATGCCGACAAGCAGTGGGGAGATGGGGCGTACCTTGAGATTGAGATTGCCTTCTACGGCCGGTTTGAAACTTACTACGACATCAGAACCGTCTGAGTCCGTTGTCCAATGGCGATAGACGGCATTGGCGGCGAGATAGAAAACATCCTTGTAGTTGTAGCTCAGGTCGGCTCCGGCATAGAGGTTCTTGGTGTCTTCTGTGAGGAAAACATTGCTTATCCCGTCGGACTTGACAGTCGGAGTGTCAATCAGGTCGTTTTTCAAATCTTGATATCCGCCGTATAGGTTGAACCACAATCCGCTGACCGGGCTTGCCTTGAAGCCGATGGCTGCGTTGAGCTGTTCGTAGGTATTGTCAAGCTGCTGGTTTGTAATGCCATAAGGCGTAATGGTTTCCAGACGGCGGAAATCGTTCTGTAGCCGTCCTCCCTTACCTTGTGCGTAGAGGATGTAGCTGTCCGAGAAGATGTATTGTATTTCTACGTCGGGAGCGGCGCGGAACTTCTTGCCGAAGCCGAAAGCCAGGTCGACGTGTGCGCCGAGACGTATTTTCCAGTCGTCATTCTGAAAGAGATAGTATGGATTGAAGTCTACGTCGGTGTGATTCTCGAAACGTCCGTCGCTGTAGAATGTATTGTCCATGGCAAAAGCCATGCCGATGGTCTGCTCATCGGAGATGGAACCGGTGACATCGGCTTTGGTACGCACGATATTTTCTTTGATATTGCTCACCATGAGGTCGTGTTGGCGCTGGTAGACCAACAAATTGGTTTCGGCACGGAATTGGAGAGGCATATCGTCGCTCGTGGAACTTACCCCGAAATGTACATCACCCGAAACGAATTTCTGCTTGTTGCTGACGAAGTCGGGCAGGAAGTTGAAATTGCTTTGGTTGAACTTTCCGGCAATATTCAAATCGACTTTGCTGAAGGCATGTACATAATCCATGGCAGCATGGGTACGGTAGTAGAATGAATTCCACTTCCCGCCATTATCCGGCAAGTCCAGTTTGCCATCCATGCCATCCATTGTGAATGTCAGGTTGAGGCGGTCTTTGGGGGATAAAGAGAAGAGGTAGTTGGCGCGTACATCGAGGTTACCGTAGTTACCGTATCCCAAGCGTACATATCCGGGCAGCGCTTTCGCCTGCGTCTCTTTTCCGGTATAGGCTTGCATGATACCTGCCGGGATATGGGTTGCCGGCATCAGGGTGGCGTCATATTCCACCGCCTTTTTGCTGACGGTAGGAGGTTCCACCCTGGGAAGCACGTTCACTTTGGAGGCATCCATGATGTCCGGATTATATTCTTGTTCCACGACTACCGTACGGTTCATGGTGGTGTCTTGGGGTTGTGTCTGGGCTTGTGCTCCCAAAGAGAGGGAGACAAGCATAGTTCCTGCGAGGATATATTGTATCTTTTTCATAATGTGCTATATTTCTTACTTCAATTTCTCCAGTCTTTCGTTAATCATGCTTGCTATATCGTCGTCGGCCTGGTAGTTCTGCTGCAGGCTCAATAGGTATTGGCGTGCATCGAGCTTCTTGTCCATGGCTACATATACATCAGACAGAAGGATGAAACTGCGTGCCAGCCAGTAGGCATACGGTGTGCTTTGGTCGATGAAATTAAGGATTTCCTTTTCTGCAGAGGCATAATTACCGGCATTGTACCATTGTAATGCCACCAGATATTTGGCTTCGGCTCCATAAAGGGTACGGGTGTCTTTGGCCAGCAGCTGAAGGTCATCCATTGCCTTCTTGTCGGCTTTCTGGTTGAGGTATGCCTTGGCACGGTAGTACAACGCCTCGTTCCGGAGCTCCGGAGACAGCTTGGCTTCGGCAAGCAAGGCTGTGGCGGCGTTGATGACTTCCGCATCATCATGCATCAGTGCTCCACAGCGCAGTACACCGATAGCGCCAAGCTGGCGGCGCTCTGCCGTGGTGGCTTTGGCCTGCAATTTCTTGTAGTCGGCCAATGCCAGGTCATATTGCTGGCGGTTGAACAGAATTTCTCCATGCATCAGCAAAGCCTCTTCAGAATATGGGTTATCGGGGTATTCCAGCAGTTTTCCGGCATGTTCCAATACCGCCTCGTCATCTTTCTGCTCTTTGCCTATGACGCAGAGGTAGTAGTGTGCATTCAGGCTGAAAGCGCCTCCCGGATAACTTTGCAGATAACGGGTGAAGCTCTCTTTGGCAGGTGTGGCTTCGCCTTTCATATATACTTTTTCGGCAGCGATGTAAGTCAGCGAGTCTTGCTCACTGGGTTCGAAGCGGATTTCTCCCGGCATCTGGGCGGCAAGGGCGGCAAACTCATCCACGCGGTTGGCATCTACGTAGATGGACTTCAAGTCGCGCATGGCAAGGCGGGCTTCCTCGCTTCCGGGATATTGGGTGACTACATGTTTGTAGGCTTCTATGGCACGGTCATAG
>OLNV01002097.1_pt1 | contig 11718 bp, 9 predicted proteins | sample 1672891 | NCBI WGS metagenome assembly OLNV01 (sample SAMEA3136734, study PRJEB25190) | human gut metagenome | biome: human gut; feature: human-associated habitat; material: faeces | place: Austria | collected 2013 | reverse complement strand
AAATTGCCACCGATAACTGATCCCAAAGGCATGGCACAGAAGTAGATATTCTTGCCTAACTGAACTGCCGGAGCATACCATGCCCCAAAACGCAGTTTCTTATAGCGCAGCTTGCGACAGTTCAAATATAAATCTCCTTCTTCACTTCGCACTGCAAAACAACGTTTCTTCAAGCGGCGGCACATAGACTCATCATCGCCTGCCGTTATACGGTAGTCAGCCCCGCCTGTCAATAGAATCTGGCTTCTGGAACGCTTCTCTACTCGCAACACCGCAAGGGTATCGCCATCTTGAGCCATCAACTCTTTCAAGTTCGAATAAATGATATTCTGCGCAACTACCGGAAGGATAATCACGCTTATCAGCAACCACAAAACATATCCTTTCTTCATAAGCCATCCTCCTTTCTTCATTCAACGCCTTTTCGAGTGGAAAGTTATAAATTTTAGCGGATAAATGCAAGAATGAGAAAAGAAATATTGAAAATTTCTTCCAGCTAACAACAACATTATCAAGACGAGTTATAATCCAAGCCCACACATCTTCCTACTTCCGTTAATAAACAGTAAATCTACTCTTGACAAAAACAAGCTCCTATCCCGACCGTTATGAATTATATTACCTTTGCGCAAAAGATTTAAATTTGTCATGGAAAAACTAGAACAGATCATTACCACATATCAGCAAATCATTCAGAAAACAGAACTGGAGTTACAGAATGCACGGAAACGTATCTATTATATAAGTCTTCTTCGACTTATCTTATTCGTAGGAGCCGTAGCAAATGCCATTATTTTTTGGTCTGACGGTTGGCTATGCCTCTCTGCATTCGCTGTCCTACCCTTTATCTTATTCATTTGGTTAGTAAAACGCCATAATTTCTGGTTCTACCGGAAAGATTTTCTGAAAAGAGTAGCGGTGAGTCCGGAATGTCCGAAGTCTTCCTGTCCTTCGCCGGATGCATATATGGAACTTTACGGCGGAGCGGAGAAGAGGGTTTATGTGGTGACCTTGTCAGCGGAATTAAGCGGATCGTATAATAGCGCTCAGCTTGGAAAAGAGCTGTGGAAGGAAGAAAACGAAGACGGGGATAAACAAATCTATGTATTTAATTCGCGTTCGGCATCGGTAGGTGAAAGTTTGATCGCATTGAAAATACAAGAGTGTGAAGAAAAAGGGTATTCTTTTGAAGAAGTGATAGAGCATGTGGAAGCATATATCGAAGAACAGCACACATATTTTGTTCTTGAAAATCTGGATACACTTCGGAAGAACGGAAGGCTTACAGGAATTAAGTCGTTGATGGCAAGCGCTCTTAATATCAAACCGGTGATGGGGTCAACTCCGGAGGGAACGATTTGTCAGCTTGGTCAGGCGAGAGGAGTTAAGAAAGCGATTGCGAAGATGGCAGAGCATATTGTGGCAGATGGCAAAAATACAGAGAATAAAGTGTTGGCGATCGCTCACTGCAACTGCCCGGAAAGAGCAAGAGAGATAGAGCGTATGATTCTCGATAAGATAAAAGTAAAAGACAGTTTTATAGTAGAGACAGGCGGAATCAGCACAATGTATGCAAATGACGGTGGAATAATAGTTGTACTGTAGAAGTGTTTGTGATAAAATGTCCTCATGCGTAGTATCTTATCTGAAAGGAGTAATACGGGATGAGTCAGGAAAAGGTTGACCGTTATAAACAGGAAAAAGTAAACAGAAAACAGATCATGCGTAAGCAGAAGCTGATGAATAATATGCGTAAAGGGGTGCTTGTGGTGGTAGCTCTGGCATTGATCGGATGGCTTGGTTATTCTGCTTATGATATCTATGAGTCGGGAAAAGAGAGAACTGTCTCAGAGGTGAATTATGACGCCGTATCTGATTATTTGAACGGACTGAATGCAGAAGGTTCTGCTGAGTAAATGGTGTGGTGTGGGGAGTGAGCGCCGAATTTGAAGAGCGCACACCCTTGCACCCAAATTTTTTTTAAAACTTTAAAGTGAATAAATTCATTAAAAACACAACATGTAGGGTATTTGGAACATCAATGCCATACATGTTCTTTTTTTGCGAAAAATCCTGTTTTTTGATTCGTTTTTAGCCGAAAAAAGGACACAAAAAAATCTCAAAAAAGGGTTGAAAAAGGGGGAGTGGTGGTTTAGAATGGAGTCAAGTGGTAAAGAGTGGAGGCTAGTGGAGTAAAGTAGGGGCGATGTGGAGCTCACATTAAGAGAAAGGATTCCAGATGTTATTAGGAGAGTTTAACCATAGTATTGATGAAAAGGGAAGACTCATCATTCCGGCAAAACTGCGGGATGATCTTGGTGACAGTTTCGTTATTTGTAACGGACTGGAAGGCTGCCTCTTTGTTTACTCTCAGGAAGAATGGAATAAATTCGTTGCTGAACTTGAGACTTTGCCACGCATGAGTAAGGATGCCAGAATTTTCAAGCGTTATTTTTTCGGAAGCGCTTCGGAGGGCAGTTTCGACAAGCAGGGGAGAGTTCTTGTCCCGCCGTCGCTCCGCAAAGCAGCCGGATTAGAAAAAGATGTAGTCTTAGTGGGAGTTCAGGATCGCATCGAGATATGGGATAAGGCTCTTTGGGAGGAACGCAGTCAGATCAGCGAGGAAGATCTGGACGCGATTGCAGAGCGTATGGAATCCATAGGAATTCGTATTTGATAAGGAGAAGACAATGGCATTTGAACATGTGTCTGTTCTACTGAACGAAACAGTAGACGGGTTGAACGTCAAACCGGATGGGGTTTATGTAGACGCTACGCTTGGCGGAGGCGGACATGCCTATGAAGTGTGCAGAAGGCTTGGCAGTAAGGGGAGATTTATAGGAATAGATCAGGATGCCGATGCAATTAAAGCAGCGGGAGAACGCCTGAAAGGCTTCGGGGAGAAGGTTACGATAATTCGGAGCAATTATCGTGATATGAAGCCGCAGCTCCAGAATATAGGTGTTGACAAAGTAGATGGTATTGTGATCGATCTGGGAGTTTCATCATACCAGCTTGATACCGCCGAACGCGGATTTTCTTATCGGGTGGATGCGCCGCTTGATATGAGAATGGATCAGAGACAGAAAATGACGGCGAGAGACATTGTCAACGAATACAGTGAGTCGGAACTTTACCGTGTGATCCGCGACTATGGGGAAGATAAATTTGCTAAGAATATTGCAAAGCATATTGTGGCGGAGCGTAGGAAAAATCCGATTGAAACAACGGAACAACTGAATGAAATTATCAGTCATGCGATACCGATGAAGTTTCGTAAGACGTCAGGTCATCCGTCGAAAAGGACATTTCAGGCGATTCGGATCGAGTTGAATCACGAACTGGATGTTTTGAGGGAGTCGTTGGATGACATGATCGAGATGCTGAATCCGGGTGGAAGGATATGCATTATTACATTTCATTCGTTAGAAGACCGCATTGTGAAAAGTGCATTTAGGAAAAACGAAAATCCATGCACTTGTCCGAGTCATTTTCCTGTATGTGTCTGTGGGAAGATTTCAAAAGGGAAAGTGATCACGAGAAAACCAATTTTGCCGTCGGAGGCAGAAACGGAATCAAACAGCCGTTCAAAAAGTGCGAAACTCAGAATATTTGAACGGGCATAAATTGGGAGTGTATCATATAGAAACGAATTTCCGAGGGGAGGGGAGAACCCTTAGGAAAATACAAAAAAGGAAGGGGCATTTGTCATGGCAGCAAACTATCGTACATCCAAATACAGAACGACAAGTCTAAGTGAAAGAGACAAAAGTGGATTTTATGTATATGGAAATACTGTACGTCAGGCAGAAACTCTTCCGAGAAAAACGAAGAGTCCGTATTCGCAGCAGAGGGAGCAGACGAAACGGACAAGCAGCCGGGTTGTTAAGAACCGAAACCGCGCGATGAGTATTAGTCCGGCTTATGCTGTATTTCTTACGGCAGCGGCAGTCTGTGCGGTATTGATTTGCGTTTTATACTTAAATCTTCAGTCGGAGGTCGTAAGCAGATCGGAAAATGTTACGGCAATGCAGGAACAACTTGCAGATCTGACGGAGGCAAATAATACTGCATATAATTCGGCGGCAGACTCGGTGAATCTCGAGACGGTGCGGGACAGAGCGATGAATGAAATGGGGATGGTTTATGCTGCTCAGGGAACAATCGTAGAATACGATAGTCCGGAAGGGGATTATGTAAAGCAGTATAACGATATTCCGGAAAGCGGTGTGCTCGCAAAGTCCAGCGATGTATTAAAGTAAGGAAAAAATTATGGCTGTAAAGAAAAGAAAAAAGAGTAGATTTGAATTTTTGACAAGAAAATTCCCGCTCAGAATGCAACGGAAGCTGGTAATGCTATTTATGGCAGTAGTACTGGCTTTTGTTGTTCTTATAGGAAGAATAACCTATATAAATGTAACGAAGGGAAGCAAATATACAAAAGTTGTTTTAGATCAGCAAAACTATGACAGCAGGGTGATCGCTTTTAAAAGGGGCGATATTGTCGATCGTAACGGAACAAAGATGGCGACAAGTGAGCGCGTATATAACGTGATCCTTGACGTGGCGGTTATGATGGACAAAAAGGAGTATATCGAACCGACAAAGGAAGTATTGAAAGAATGTTTCAATGTAGAGGGGGACGTTGTTGATAAATTGATCAAAGAGTCTCCGGACAGTCGTTATGAAGTGCTTGTGTCAGATGTGGATTATGCGACTGCTCAGAAGTTTAAGAAGATTGATGAAGATGATAAAAAATATCCGAATGTGAAAGGAATCTGGCTGGAAGAAGACTATTTGAGGAGTTATCCATACGGTTCTATGGCGAGTGATGTGCTTGGATTTGTATATGGAGGAAATCAAGGGGCGCTTGGAATCGAAAGCGCGTATAATTCAATTCTCAACGGAACGGATGGAAGAGAGTATGGGTATTTTGACTCCGATTCTTCGGTAGAGCGTACTGTCAAACCTGCGAAGAACGGAAATACGGTCGTGTCTACCATTGATGTGACATTGCAAAATATTGTGGAAAAATGCATTTTAGAGTTTAACAGTGCGCATGCAGATGGAAATCCCGGCAGTAAAAACACAGCCGTTATCATTATGAATCCGAACACAGGAGAAATACTGGCGGAAGCATCGTACCCTAATTTTGATTTGAATGATCCGAGAAATCTATCTTTGCTTTATACAAAAGAGCAGTGGGATGCGATGAGTGAAGAAGATCAGGTCGAAGCGATGAATGATCTTTGGAGAAATTTCTGCGTAAGTGACGCTTATGAGCCGGGGTCTACTGCGAAACCGTTTACTGTGGCGGCCGGCTTGGAAACAGGAACATTGACCGGAAACGAAAGCTATTACTGCGGAGGTTCTAAAGACGTTCTCGGAACGAAGATCAGCTGTCACTATAAGTCGGGACACGGACAGGAAACGATACAGGATGCCATTGCAAATTCATGTAATGTAGCTCTTATGGATATGGCAGCGGTGATCGGTCCGGAAAATTTTACAAAATATCAGCATATTTTTGGGTTTGGAGAGTATACAGGGATTGATCTTCCGGGAGAGGCGGAAACGTCAGGACTGCTTTATACGGCGGATACGATGGGAGAGATCGATCTGGCTACCAATTCATTCGGACAGAATTTTAATGTAACGATGACACAGATGGTTTCTGCATTTTCTTCTCTTGTGAACGGAGGATATTATTATGAACCCCATGTTGTAAAACAGATTCAGGATGAAGACGGCAATGTAATAGAGACGAAAGATCCGGTTCTTTTGAGAAAGACAGTGTCTTCCGAAACGTCTAAGATGTTGAGACAGTATTTGAAAGCGACGATGGATTACGGAACAGGAACGAGGGCAAAGGTGGAAGGGTATGATATCGGCGCTAAAACGGGAACAGCGGAAAAACTTCCGAGGGGAAACGGAAAGTATCTGTTATCTTATATCGGTTATGCGCCGCAGAACAATCCGGAAGTCGTAGTTTATGTTGTGATCGATGAGCCTAATACGGCTGTACAGGATGACAGCTCCCTTGTTCTGGGATTAAGTCAGAAGATCATGTCTGAGGCATTCCCGTATCTTGGCATTACGACTATTGCACAAAGCGGGCAAAACGCTCAGGCGCAAGGTCAGAATTTCGGCAATACAGAATATACGGATTATGATGAAAATTATGAGGATACATACGGAAATGCAGACGGATCGTATGTGGATGAAAACTATACACCTGATTTAGATGATTGGGCGTCGTCTGACGTTTCAGAGTAGAGGAATAACCCTGCAGAAGATATAATAAACTGTAAAAATATCTTCTGTGGGGATTTTTTGTTATGAGAAACAAAATAGAGGAAAGAATAAAAAATAAAACTTATAATAAGAGAAAAGTACTTGTCGTTTTTTTATGTGCGGCTTTCGTGCTTTTTTGTCTGATAGGCAGACTTGTTTATCTTATGATATTTGATGCGGAGTATTATCAGAACATGGCGGAGGAACTGCATGAAAGGGAGAGGGAGATCAAAGCGGCCAGAGGGGAGATCGTAGACAGAAACGGAGTTGTTCTTGCGACAAACAGGACGGTGTGTACGATTTCGGTTATTCACAGTCAGATAAAAGATCCGCAGCAGACGGCAGACATGCTCAGTAAAGAGTTGGAACTTGACAGGGAGGATGTTTTGAAAAAGGTAGAGAAAGTATCTTCTATGGAAAAAATAAAGACGAATGTTGACAAAAAGACAGGCGACCGTATCCGTGAGTATAATCTGCCGGGAGTAAAAGTGGATGAAGATTTCAAAAGATACTACCCATATGACCGGCTTGCGTCAAGAGTGCTTGGATTTACAGGGAGCGACAATCAGGGGATCATCGGTCTTGAGGTGAAATATGAAGACGTATTAAAAGGAACAAATGGGAAGATACTGACGGTTACAGATGCCAGAGGAATAGAGTTGGAAGGGGTTGCGGAGGACCGGATTGAACCGGTTGCCGGAAATACATTAAAAACAAGTCTTGATTACAATATCCAGTCGTATTGTGAGCAGGCGGCCGAAAAGGTGCTGGAGGAAAAGCAGGCAGAAGGGGTATCGGTCTTGCTGATGAATCCGCAGAACGGAGAAATTTATGCTATGGTAAATGTGCCTGAATTTAATTTGAATGAACCTTATCGTTTGAATGACAAAACGGAAGATCAGATGACAGATGAAGAACGTCAGAACAGACTGAATCAGATGTGGAGAAACCGCTGCATTAACGATACGTATGAGCCGGGATCTACTTTTAAGATCATTACGTCGGCGGCTTGTCTTGAAGAAGGCGTCGTCTCTTTAGACGATACTTTCTCCTGCCCGGGGTATCGGATCGTAGAAGACAGGAAAATCCGGTGTCATAAAGTAGGAGGGCATGGAACGGAAACTTTTGTGCAAGGGATTGAAAATTCGTGTAATCCGGTATTTATGGATATCGGACTTAGACTGGGATCAGAGAGGTTTTGCGACTATTTTGAACAGTTTGGTCTGATGAGCCTGACGAACATCGATCTTCCCGGAGAAGCGGGGACGATTATGCATAAAAGAGAAGATATTAAAGCGGTAGAACTGGCCACAATGACGTTTGGTCAATCATTTCAGATTACGCCGATCCAGATGGCGGTGACGGTCAGTTCGATGGTAAATGGCGGCAGGCGTGTAACGCCGCATCTTGGCGTGTCGGTCTTAGATAAGAAAGGGAAAACGGTCAAGACGTTTAAGTATGGGGAAAAAGAAGGGATTGTTTCGGAGAAAACATCGGAGACAATGCAAGAACTTCTGGAGAAAGTTGTTTCCGAAGGATCGGGAAAAAACGCGTATCTTGAAGGATATTCTATCGGGGGAAAGACGGCGACGTCTCAAACGCTTCCAAGAAGCGCCGGAAAATATATTTCTTCGTTTATAGGATTTGCTCCGGCGGACGATCCTCAGATTCTCGGAATGGTCATCATCCATGATCCTCAGGGAATTTATTACGGCGGAACGATCGCTGCCCCGGTGCTTCGGGACATATATGATAATGTGCTCCCCTATCTCGGGATTGAAAAAAAGTAATGGATGGTTTATACTTTATGAGATAAAAGAGATGAAGAGGTGGATTTATGAGTAGTCATGTAGTGATTCCGGTTCTTGCGGCATTTGCGGTAAGTCTTGTGCTCGGACCGATTGTGATTCCTTTTTTGCGGAAACTGAAAATGAAGCAGACGGAGCGTGTAGAAGGCGTTCAGTCTCATTTGAAAAAAGCGGGAACTCCGACGATGGGCGGCATTATTATTCTTGCGGCTGTTATTGTGACATCCCTGTTCTATGTGAAAGATTATCCGAAGATCATTCCGGTTTTATTCCTTACAGTGGCGTTTGGTTTGATCGGATTTCTTGATGATTATCTTAAAGTTGTGTTGAAACGTTCGGATGGACTGATGCCGATGCAGAAAATGGCTCTGCAGATTATTGTAACGGCTGTGTTTGCATTCTATCTCGTGAAAGTGGCGGATATTCCGCTTACGATGCTTGTGCCGTTCTCTAACGGATATTATCTTGATATCGGCTGGATGGCAGTTCCGCTTTTGTTTGTGGCAGTGATCGGAACGGTCAACGGAACAAACTTTACAGATGGACTGGATGGCCTTGCTTCCAGTGTGACCGTTCTTGTCGCAACATTTTTTACAGTTGTGGCGATCGGAACGAAAAGCGGGATCGAACCTGTCACCTGTGCTGTAGTCGGGGCGCTGCTTGGATTTTTACTGTTTAACGTATATCCGGCAAGTGTGTTTATGGGAGATACAGGGTCTTTGGCTCTTGGAGGATTTGTGGCAGGCACGGCTTATATGATGCAGATGCCTTTGTTTATCCTGATCGTTGGAATTATTTACCTTGTGGAAGTGGCTTCGGTCATGATTCAGGTTACTTATTTTAAGAAAACAGGGGGAAAGCGTATCTTTAAAATGGCTCCGATCCATCATCATTTTGAACTGTGCGGCTGGTCTGAAACACGGGTAGTAGCTGTATTTTCTATCGTAACAGCGCTTCTGTGCATGATCGCTTACCTGGGGCTGTAAGATAAAAGAGGCGTAGCAAAAACTCCGAGAGAACATCAAAAGAACAGGAGGTTAAAAGCAACATGAACCAGAGCAAGGTATTGGTTGCAGGAACCGGCATCAGCGGCATTGCGGCTGCAAAGCTGGTTCTTGAAAGAGGCGGCGAAGTGGTGCTTTATGACGGCAACACAGCGTTAAATACAGATGAGATCCGGGCAAAGTTCGGAAAAGATGCGAAAGTGGGGATCGTCCTTGGTGAGATCAAGCGCTCGGATCTTTTAGGGGTGGAACTTTGTATCATCAGTCCGGGAATTCCTTTAAACAGTGGGTTTGTGGCAGTGGTAGATGAAGCAGGGATCCCTGTTTTGGGAGAGATCGAGTTAGCATATCAGTGTGGTCTGGGAAAACTGGCTGCTATTACAGGAACCAATGGAAAGACCACTACAACAGCTCTTACAGGCGCGATCTTAAGATCCCAGTATGAGGAAACCTTTGTAGTAGGAAATATCGGCGAGCCTTATACATCCAAAGTTTCAGAGATGACAGACCAGTCTGTGACTGTAGCGGAAGTGAGCAGCTTCCAGTTGGAGACTATTATGGATTTCCACCCGGATGTAAGCGCGATCTTAAATATCACCCCGGATCATCTGGACCGTCACGGATCTATGGAAAATTATATCCGCATCAAAGAATGTATCACCATGAACCAGACTGCAAAAGACGCAGTGGTCTTAAATTATGATGATCCTGTTTTAAGGGAATTTGGAGAAAGCCGGATCGAAGAGCCGGAACCTGCAGAGGATGCAGCGGATACAGAAACAGAAGCTGTGGCCCGGGAAGACGGACTAGATGGTGCAGAAGATCTTAGGGAGCCAGATGAGACTGCAGGTGAAGAGCCAGAGCAGTCAGAGACAGAAGTTACAGAAACTGTTTCTGAGTCAGAAGCTGAAGAAACGGATCCGGAGGAAGTTCTTTCCGGTCTTAAGGCCCGGGTATTCTGGTTTTCCAGCCGTGAGCGTCTGAAAGAGGGATTTTTCTTAGATGGAGACAATATTGTCTATGCAGACGGAACAAAAGAGCAGATCCTTGTAAATGTAAAGGAACTGCAGCTTTTAGGACGCCACAATTATGAAAATGTAATGGCAGCTGCCTACATCGGCCTGTTAATGGGAGTACCTTTTGAAAAGATCCGGGAAACAGTCCGGAAATTCAAACCGGTTGAGCACAGGATCGAATTTGTAAGGGAGCGTACAGGTGTGCGCTATTACAATGACTCCAAGGGAACCAATCCGGATGCGGCGATCCAGGCACTTAGAGCTATGCCGGGGCCTGTTCTTCTGATCGCAGGTGGCTATGACAAAAACAGCACCTATGATGAGTGGGCAAAAGAGTTTGCCGGCAGGGTGAAGTATTTAGTCCTGATCGGAAAGACCAGGGATAAGATCGCAGCCTGCGCGAAAAAATATGGTTTCACAGAGATCATGTATGCAGAGGACTTAAAAGAAGCAGTCCAGGTGTGTGCTGTTTATGCAGACACAGGAGATTATGTGCTTCTGAGCCCGGCATGTGCAAGCTGGGATATGTTTAAAAATTATGAAGAACGCGGGCGCGTCTTTAAAGAATGCGTCATGGCGCTTTAGGAGGTAAAAGACAATGGCGGGAAAGAAACGGCGAAAGAACCGCCCCGCCCCTGCGCAGCAGGCAGTTCCTGTAAGGAGGGGCAATGAGCAGGTGCGTTATGTACAGCCGGGACGGCCTGCTTCTTATCCGGGAGCCGGGCAGGCTTATGAGCAGCCGGTTGCCCAGGAGGGAAAGAAAAGAAAACCCCGTCATTTTTATGATTACAGTCTTCTTTTCATCATTATTTTCCTTACTGTATTTGGGCTGGTCATGATCTACAGTGCCAGTTCTTATACTGCGCAGTTAAGCTCCAAATACAATGGAAACAGTGCCTATTTTATGCAGAGACAGGCGATGATCGCAGCAATCGGATTTTTCATTATGCTGGTGATCTCAAAACTGGATTATCATTTGCTGGCAAAGGTAGCAGTTCCTTCCTATGCACTGTCATATGCTTTGATGATAGCAGTTTCACTGGTGGGAAGAGCTGTAAACGGAAAGAGAAGATGGCTGGGTGTGGGACCTTTCAGTTTCCAGCCTACAGAGTTTGCAAAGATCGCCCTGATCATTATGCTGGCGTCCTATATCACCGTGAAAGGTGATAAGATCAACCAGTGGAAGTATATGAGGAACGTGACTTTTATGACGCTCCCGATTGCCGGACTGGTTGCTGCCAACAACTTGAGTTCCGGTATCATCCTGGTAGGTATTGGCTTTGTCATGCTGTTTGTGGCATGTAAGATCAAGTGGCCGTTTTACAGTCTGGCAGCATTAGCAATGGGCATTTTAGCAGGTGCCGGACCCATCGGTAAAGCGCTGATGCAGATCAAATTGTTGCAGCCTTACCAGTACCGCCGTATTGAGGCATGGCTAAATCCGGAGCTTGACCCGGAAGGAAAAAGTTTCCAGGTGCTTCAGGGATTATATGCCATTGGTTCCGGCGGCCTTTTCGGACAGGGCTTAGGACAGAGTATCCAGAAGTTAGGTTTCCTTCCTGAGTCACAGAATGATATGATCTTTGCTATCATCTG
>OLNV01002081.1_pt1 | contig 11798 bp, 10 predicted proteins | sample 1672891 | NCBI WGS metagenome assembly OLNV01 (sample SAMEA3136734, study PRJEB25190) | human gut metagenome | biome: human gut; feature: human-associated habitat; material: faeces | place: Austria | collected 2013 | reverse complement strand
GTGTTTAGTTACGCTTGTGATTATATTGCTGATTATGCCTGGATTGATTGATTATTTACATAAAATTAAGTTTGGACAAACAGAAAGAGAAGAGGGTTTGGCAAGCCATAAAAAGAAGAATGGTACGCCTACGATGGGTGGCTTAGCCTTCATTATTGTACCGACACTTGTTTATATTATAGGTTCTTTCTTTACTCCATTCAAACTGGATATGAATACAATGATTATTCTACTTGCCTTTGTAGGGTATGGTGTTGTTGGATTTATTGATGATTATATTATTGTTGTACAAAAGAATAATGAGGGGCTAAAACCAGCTCATAAGTTTTTATTTCAGTCTATTTTAGCGGTTGTGTTTTTCTTCTTATATCGTACAAGTTCAACTACAGATATTTGGATTCCTATTTTGAATGTGACAATCGATTTATCATGGTTCTACTTTATTTTAGTATTCTTTATGTTTACAGCTGAAACGAATGCGGTGAACTTAACGGATGGTTTAGATGGATTGTGTGCAGGCCAGATGGTCATTACGCTTGTTCCATTTGTGGTATTCGCATGGATGCAAGGATTATATAATGTGGCATGTTTGATTTGTCTCGTGATCATTGCGTTACTTGGATATTTGAAGTTTAATAAGCATCCAGCTCAAATCTTTATGGGGGATACCGGATCATTGGCTTTGGGTGGCTTGATTGCTGCTGTCGCAATGGTCTTAAAACAAGAAATTTTATTGATTATTATTGGTTTTGTTTTTGTTGCAGAAGTTTGCAGCGTAATTATACAGGTTACGTATTATAAAAAAACACATAAGAGAATTTTCAAGATGGCGCCTTTGCACCACCACTTTGAAATGTGTGGATGGTCTGAAGAAAAGGTTGTTACACGTTTTAGACTTGTTGGTGTTATCTTTGCGGTTCTTGGACTTGTTTTGGGGGTAATGTAGATGGAAACTGTATTGGTCATTGGGGCTGCCCGTAGTGGGATTGCCGTTAGTAAGCTTTTATTAAAGAATGGATATCATGTTGTTTTAACGGATTCGAATGCGATTAAAGAAAAGTCGGAATTAGAATCAATAGGTATCGAAGTGTTTGATGGGGGGCATCCAGATTCATTAAAAGAAAAGAAGTACGCGTTTATTGTGAAGAATCCTGGTATTCCTTATCGTGTTCCTTTCGTACATTATTTTGTAGAACAAAACGCAAAAATCTATACAGAAATTGAAGTGGCGTATCGGTACGCCAAGAACTTTAATTATGCAGCCGTAACAGGTACAGATGGTAAGACAACCGTAACGACGTTATTATATGAGATGTTGAATCGACAAAAGAAGAGTTTGGTTGCTGGAAACATTGGTACGCCTTTATGCGAATTGGCTTTAGAATATACGGATGAAGACTATAATGTAGCTCTTGAATTAAGTAATTTCCAATTGTTGGGAATTGAAACATTTAGACCTCATGTATCAACCGTGACAAATTTGGCACCAGATCATTTAGATTATATGGATAGTCTTGAAGCGTATTATGAAAGTAAGATGCGTATTTATGAGAACACAAATGCGGATGATTACTTTATTCGTAATGTGGATGATGAAAATGTTATGAAGTATGCTCAAAACATTCCTTGTCATGTGATTGATTTTTCTTTGAAAAGAAAAGATGTCGATTTATATAAAGATGATAAGTATGCTTATTATAAAGATACGCAGTTGTTTACTTTATCGGATTTAAAAATTGTTGGTGAATTCAATTGTGGGAATGCGATGATGGCAAGTTGTATGGCCTATTTGATGGGTGTTTCTTTATTTAATATTCAGGAAGTGATTCGTGAATTTAGTGGTGTAGAACATCGTATTGAATATGTGGATACAGTGAAAGGTGTTGCATACTATAACGATTCTAAAGGAACGAATCCAGATGCAGCGATCAAAGGAATCAAAGCAATGAACCGCCCAACATGGCTGATCGGTGGTGGATATGACAAGAAATCTACATATGATGAGTGGATAGAAGCATTTGACGGAAAAGTTAAAGAACTGATCCTGATGGGTGTAACAGCACCAAAGATCGCTGATTGTGCAAAAACACATGGATTTGATAAGATCAAGTTTGTTGATTCTATGGAAGAAGCAGTTTCATACATTGCAGGAAAAGCCCAAGATGGAGAAGCAGTTTTATTATCACCTGCATGTGCAAGCTGGGGAATGTTCCCGAATTATGAAGTCAGGGGAGATATCTTCAAAGATTGTGTCAGAAAATTAAAGGAGAACTAAAAAGTGGCAAATCGCATCAAAGAAAAATATATGGCCGGCAAAAGATACTTTGATTATCCGATGTTGTTTCTGGTAATATTTCTGATATGTTTTGGTCTGGTTATGATCTATAGTACAAGTTCATATAAGAGTACTGTCACATATGGAAATTCCTATCACTGGCTGTTAAGGCAGGCAGTTGCGATAGTGTTAGGTGCGGTTGCAATGGTTGTATGCTGTAAACTAGATTACCACATCATAAAAAGTGAGAAGTTTGGAAATGGCTGTTATTGGGCTAGTATCGTACTGTTAGTTCTTGTGTTGATCATAGGTGCAGCAAAGAAGGGTGCAGTCCGCTGGATCAGCATCGCAGGATTTCAGTTTCAGCCATCAGAAGTATCTAAGATCCTGGTTGTGATCTATCTCGCGAACAGATTATCAGCAAATGCTCATAAGATCCGAACATTCAAAGATAGTATCGTGATCGTTCTTCCAACGGTCCCGATCATTGCTCTGATCGTTACACAGAACTTAAGTACAGCACTTGTCGTGTGTTCGATGATCGGTGTCATGCTGTTTGTGGTAAGTCCGAGGATGAAAGAACTTATATTAACAGCAGGCGGTGGAATAATACTCTTGTTCGTGTATCTGTTGACGGCAAATAGTTATCGAAACGAGCGTGTACAGATTTGGCTGCATCCAGAAAGTCACAAAAAGGGATTTCAGACGATGCAGGCATTATATGCGATCGGTTCCGGTGGGATTTTTGGAAAAGGACTTGGGCAGAGTATGCAGAAGATGGGATTTATTCCAGAATCACACAATGATATGATCTTTTCAATCATTTGTGAAGAATTAGGATTGTTCGGGGCAGTTTGTCTGATCCTTGTGTTTGTGGCACTGATCTTTCGGATGCTCTTGATCGCACTGAATACAGAAGACTTATTTGGATCACTGATTGTGATCGGTTTTATGACACATATCGCAATTCAGGTATTTATCAATATTGCTGTTGTAACAAACACGATCCCACCGACAGGAATTCCACTTCCATTTATCAGTTATGGAGGTACATCGATCCTTGTTGTCATGATCGAAATGGGAATCGTATTATCAATTTCTAAGAAAATTCACATAAGATAAGGGTGAGTGTGATGGAAGAAAAAAAAGTCATCCGTATGGATGAGCATAAAAACAAGAATAAAGTACATAAACTGTCGGGGAAGAAAATACTGCTTGGTATCGTTGCAGTTTTGATCCTTACGGTTGTGATCATTGCAGGGACGTGTAAAACAAAACAGATCAAAATTTCTGGATTAAGTTATTATACAGAAGCAGAAGTTAAAAAGGCAGTTGTAGAGAATGGATATATTGATAACTCGGTTGCATATTTCTTAAAATGTAAGATTGCGTCACCAGATCTTCTGCCATTTATAGATTCGATTCATGTAAGGATCAACCGGCCAGATACGATCACGGTCGAGGTAAAAGAAAAAAAGAGGGCTGGATGCCTTCTGTATAATGGAAAATACGTCTATTTTGATAAAAATGGTTATGCATTGGAAAGTTATGAAAAGAAATATGACGATGTTCCATTGGTTACTGGACTTAAATATGATGAATTGGTCATGCAGGAGAAGATTCCAGTCAAGAAAGAGAAAGTTTTTTCTTATCTTTTAGAACTTACGACTGCAATTGATAAATATAATCTTCCGATCGATCAGATTTATATCAAAGAAGATGGAAATGCCTTATTGATCAGCGATAAGATAACGGTTGATCTTTATAATAAAAAGGATATTGATATCAAGATTTCTGAATTAGCAGGGATGCTTAAGAAAGTAAAAGGGAAAAGTGGAACTATTGACATGAAGTACTTTAGCGAGGACCACAAAATTGCTGTTTTTCAACCAAAAAAGAGTTGAAAAAACTTAGTAAAGAAGGTATCATTAAGTTAGTGTACAGAATTTAAGGGAGTCATTTTAACATAGATGGCGTGAAGGAGGAACAACGTGGTTGAGATTATGCCTAGTGTTGAGAACACACAAGCAAGGATTTTAGTAATAGGAGTCGGTGGAGCAGGAAACAATGCGGTAAACCGAATGGTAGATGAGAATGTCCAGGGTGTTGAACTCGTGGGTGTGAATACAGATAGACAGGCTTTATCTTTATGTAAAGCAGGAACAAAGATTCAGATCGGGGAGAAACTGACAAAGGGACTTGGAGCAGGAGCAAAACCTGAGATCGGGGAAGCAGCGGTTGAAGAGAATCGTGAAGAGATCACAGAATTGGTTCAGGGATCAGATATGGTATTTGTAACATGTGGAATGGGTGGAGGTACCGGTACAGGTGCAGCACCGATCATTGCAGAGATTTCCAAAGGACTTGGAATTTTAACAGTTGGAGTTGTGACAAAACCATTTACATTTGAAGGAAAGCCTCGTATGAACAATGCAATGTCAGGAATTGCACGCCTTCAGGATCAGGTGGATACAATGATCGTCATTCCGAATGACAAGTTGTTACAGATCTGTGATAAGAGAACAACGATTCCAGATGCACTGAAGAAAGCAGATGAAGTACTGCAGCAGGGTGTACAGGGAATTACAGATATGATCTACAACCCAGGATTGATCAATGTCGATTTTGCTGATATTCAGACAGTTATGAGAGATAAAGGTATTGCACATATCGGTATGGGTGTTGCAGACGAAGAACTTGAAGCAATCAAGACAGCGATGGAAAGTCCATTGCTTGAGACAACTGTTGCAGGAGCTACAGATGTGATCGTCAACTTCGCAGGAGCGGTTGGAATGTTAGAAGCACAGCAGGCTGTGGAATACTTAAAAGACGAAGCAGGAGACGATGTCAATGTCATCTTCGGTACAGTCAATGCAGATTTTGGAGATCAGATCAGTGCAACGATCATCGCAACAGGAATCAAATCCGCAGATATTACAGGGAATGCAAGAACTGGATTTGCTGCAGCGAAGAAGCCAGTACAGCAGACACAGCAGGCTCCGGAATTTTCAGGGCAGCCATTACATAATGGAAAGGTCATGGAGGAAGAACAGCCAGTACAGACAACAAGCTATGTTTCTGAACCTGAGATGAAAGAGATCGAACAGGAAAGCTCTAAGATCAACATACCAGAGTTCTTATTAAAGAGCAGAAGAAGATAATTTCTTAACAGATAAAAGACAGAATAAAAGCGTGTAGGATTTCAAAGATTCTACACGCTTTTTCATGTCATAGGAAATTCCGATGGAATTCCCTATGCAAGGATTTTTTCTTAACTGCTGATAAGCAGGTTATTCGATATAATCTCCACGGCTGAATACAAGCTGATAATCAATACTGGCAAGACGTCTTCCAAGACAGCCAGCACATTCAGCAGCTTCCTCTCCAGTGCAGATCTTATTGTCATATAAAGAATAATCTTTTCTTACTGCAACAGGAGAAAGGTTCGGCATAACAACATTTGCACCTGCAAGAATTCCTTTTTCCCTTCCACGAGGATCAATCGTACCAAGTGCTGTTGTGGAAGGAAGCAAAAGATGAGGATTCATCAGACGAAGAATACTCACAAGGTATGTGGTAAGTTCCACACTTCCAGAAGGGAATTCCTTAAATCTTGTATCGTGATGTGGAACAAAAGGACCGATTCCGACCATCTGTGGGTCAAGTTCTTTGATAAATAGCAGGTCGTCTGCAAGATTCTCAACCGTCTGATAAGGGGCTCCAACCATAAATCCAGTTCCTACAGCATAGCCGATTTCTTTTAGATTCCACAGACACTGGATCCGGTTTTCTAAAGAAAGACTTTCTGGATGGAGTTTCTGGTAAAGCTCTGGGTCAGCAGCTTCATGTCGAAGCAGATAACGATCAGCACCTGCATCATATAATTTTTGATAACTTTCTTTGGAGCGTTCCCCAAGAGAAAGTGTGATGGCACAATCAGGGTAGCGCTTTCTGATCTCTGTCACGATAGGAACCATAACTTCATCTGTATAATGAGGATCCTCACCGCCTTGAAGAACAAAGCTTCGATATCCAAGCTGGTAACCATTCTCACAGGCAGAAAGGATTTCCTCTTTTGACAGACGGTAACGATTTGCATTCGGATTGCTGCCTTGAATTCCGCAGTAATAGCAGTTATTTTTGCAGTAATTCGTAAATTCTACTAATCCACGTGGGAAAACACCATTTCCATAGATATTTACAGCTTCTTCTCTGGCAAGAGAGGCAAGATAAGATGCGCTTTCTTCGTTCCGTTCTTTAATAAGTGTGATAAATTCTTCTTTTGTCAATGTATGCTCTTTATGCAAACGATCAATTAGTTCGTGTAAATTCATAATGTCCAACTCCTTTTCTGGTCTATAAGAAATATAACATATAATAGAAGAAAAGCCAAAGAATATCGTTGGTACAAAATAATAAAATTGCAACTTTTCATTGAGTGTGATAGAATAAAAAAGTTAATCTTGGCATGCTTTATAAATGCCATGGAAACTGATACAGAAAGATACTAGAAAGAAGGATATAAATGAAGCGCGAAGATGTGAGAAATATTGCAATCATTGCCCATGTCGATCATGGTAAGACAACATTAGTAGACGAGATGTTAAAACAGAGCGGAATCTTCCGTGACAATCAGGAAGTCGCAGAGAGAGTCATGGACTCAAATGACATCGAGAAAGAAAGAGGAATCACGATTCTGTCTAAGAATACAGGAGTTATGTATAATGGAATCAAGATCAATATCATCGATACACCGGGGCATGCTGACTTTGGTGGAGAAGTAGAACGTGTACTGAAGATGGTAAATGGTGTTGTATTAGTTGTTGATGCATTTGAAGGACCAATGCCACAGACAAAGTTTGTATTAAAGAAAGCATTAGAGCTTGATCTGTCTGTGATCGTATGTGTCAATAAAGTAGACCGTCCAGAAGCAAGACCAGATGAAGTTGTCGATGAGACATTAGAACTATTAATGGAATTAGATGCAGGGGATAAACAGCTTGACTGTCCATTTGTATTTGCATCAGCCAAAGAAGGATTCGCAACATTAGATCTTGATGGTGAGAAGAAAGATATGAAACCATTATTTGAGACGATCATTGAACATATCGAAGCACCAGAAGGTGATCCAGAGAAACCATTACAGGTATTGATCAGTACGATCGACTACAATGAATATGTTGGACGTATCGGAATCGGTAAAGTAGATAATGGTGAGATCGCGGTCAACAAAGAATGCATCGTAGTGAATGCTCATGACCCAGAACGTAAAGAAAAAGTCCGCATCACAAAATTATATGAATTTGAAGGACTTGATAAAGTAGATGTAAAGAATGCACAGGTAGGATCTATTGTAGCGATCTCAGGAATCTCAGATCTGTCAATTGGAGATACGATCTGTGATGTGGATGGAGCAGAAGCAATTCCATTCCAGAAGATCTCAGAGCCAACGATCTCTATGCAGTTTATGGTAAATGACAGCCCTCTTGCAGGTCAGGAAGGTAAATATGTTACATCAAGACATATCAGAGACAGATTGTTCAGAGAATTGAATACGGATGTCAGCCTTCGTGTGGAAGAAAGTGAGAATCAGGACAGCTATAAAGTATCTGGACGTGGAGAATTACATTTATCTGTATTGATTGAGAATATGCGTCGTGAAGGATATGAATTTGCAGTCAGTAAAGCAGAAGTATTATATCATTATGACGAGAATGGTAAGAAATTAGAGCCAATGGAGATTGCCGTCATTGATGTTCCAGAAGAATTTACAGGGGCAGTTATTGAGAAGTTAAGCCAGAGAAAAGGTGAACTTCAGAATATGACAGCAGCCAATGGAGGTTATGCAAGACTTGAATTCTCTATCCCATCCAGAGGACTGATTGGGTATCGTGGAGAATTTATGACAGATACAAAAGGAAATGGTATCTTAAATACACTGTTTGATGGATATGGACCATACAAAGGGGATATCCAGTATCGTAAACAGGGATCATTGATCGCATATGAAGCAGGAGAAACGATCACATATGGTCTGTTTAATGCACAGGAGAGAGGTACTTTATTTGTAGGACCTGGTGAGAAAGTATACGGTGGAATGGTCATCGGACAGACTGGTAAAACAGAAGATATCGAGATCAACGTATGCCGCAGCAAGAAGCTTACAAATACACGTGCTTCAGGATCAGATGATGCATTAAAATTATCTCCTCCAAAGATCTTAAGCTTAGAGCAGGCATTAGAGTTTATCGATACGGATGAATTACTTGAGATCACTCCAGAGAATATCCGTATCCGCAAGAAGATCTTAGATCCAACAATGAGAAAACGTGCAAAATTCTCATAAGATCATGCACGGTATGAAAGCCGTTTAAAACATGTCGAAAAAGTGTGACTAACTTTGTCGAAGGATTTTTCTTCTAATTGTGTCAAAATTGGAATACGATTTAAAGTATACTAATAGAACACAAGAAGGGAGAAAGAGTATGACAGAGCAGGGAATCAATCATAATCAAGTGGAGGTTTGCGGACGTATCAATTCAGCGTTTGAATACAGCCATGAGATTTTCGGAGAAGGATTTTATACAGTCAAACTTTTAGTAAACAGATTAAGTGAAGCAACAGACGAGATACCATTATTAATATCAGAGCGGCTCGTTGATGTGACAAAAGATTACAAAGGAATGCTTGTAAGAGCTTGCGGTCAATTCCGTTCCTTCAACAAGCACGAGGAGAATCGTAATCATTTGATCTTATCTGTATTCGTCAGGGATCTGGAATTTATAGAAAGCATGGATGGAGTCAGACCGAATCAGATCATTTTAGATGGATTTATCTGTAAGCAGCCAGTATATCGGATGACACCGCTGGGAAGAGAGATTTGTGACATCTTGCTTGCAGTGAACCGTTCCTATGGCAAATCCGACTACATACCATGCATCTGCTGGGGAAGGAATGCGAGATTTGCAGGGAATCTTGAAATCGGTTCAAGAATTCAGCTGATCGGAAGAATTCAAAGCAGAGAATATCAGAAAAGAGTTTCAGAAAATGAACTGATCAGACGAGTTGCATATGAGGTATCAGTAAACAAACTGGAGTTTCATGAAAAGGATGAAGAATAGTTGTATTTATAGTATCAGAAATGATATAATATCCTAAACCAAATATATTACTACAAAAGGAAGATTCTTTGAGGTGAAAAGATGGAAGGACGAGTGGAAATATACTGTGGCCAGGGCAGAGGGAAGACATCCTGTGCGATCGGCCAGTGTGTGAAAGCAGCCGGGCAGGAAAAGCAGATCATTATGGTTCAGTTCCTGAAAGGAAAGGAGACCGAAGAATTAAGCTTTTTCAAACGTTTAGAACCAGAAGTACAGTTGTTTCGTTTTGAAAAGTACGAGAGATTGTATGAGGATCTGAATGAAGAAGAGAAGAAAGAACAAGATCATTTTATTTATAATGGATTAAAATATGCACATAAAGTCATAGATACAAGACAGTGCGACATGGTCGTTTTAGATGAAGTGCTTGGACTTTTGGATCTTGGACTATTAAAGACCGAAGAACTGGTGGAGATGTTAGAAAATCGTAGTGATGACCAGACGATCATCATGACAGGACGGCAGATTCCAGAAGCATTGATTCCATATGCAGATGCAGTATATGAGATCAGTACGATCAAAGAATCTTAATGTTGATGCTACATAGGATGATAGGAGGAAAGAAAAATGTCAATTTTTACAGGTGCAGGTGTTGCATTAGTGACACCATTCAAAGAAGATTTATCGGTGGATTATGATCAGTTAGAGAAATTTATTGATTTCCAGATCGATAACGGAACAGACAGTATCGTTATCTGTGGAACTTCAGGAGAGGCTTCTACAATGTCTCATGACGAACAGATCGAAGTAGTCAGTGCATGTGTTTCTCATGTCAATGGAAGAGTTCCAGTTATTGCAGGAGCAGGAGCAAACTGCACAGATGAAGCACTGAATCTTGCCAAGAGATCAGAGAAAGCAGGAGCAGACGGATTGTTAGTCGTAACACCATACTATAACAAAGCAACACAGAAAGGTTTGGAAGAATATTATACAACAGTTGGTAATTCTGTAGACATTCCAATCATCATGTACAATGTGCCAGGAAGAACAGGAACAAACATCCAGCCAGCTACAGCAGTGAAGATCGCGAAGAGTGTTGATAATATTGTAGCGATCAAAGAAGCAAGCGGAGATATCGGTCAGGTAGCAACTCTTGCAGCATTAGCAGACGGATGCTTAGATATTTATTCAGGAAATGATGATCAGGTTGTACCTCTTTTAGCATTAGGTGGAAAAGGTGTCATCTCTGTATTATCCAATGTAGCACCAAGAGAAACTCATGATATGGTAATGAAGTTCTTAGAAGGGGACGTCAAAGGAAGTTTAGATATCCAGTTAAAATACATGGATGTGATCCATAACTTATTTAGCGAAGTAAACCCAATTCCTGCAAAACGTGCAGTAGCAGAGATGGGATATTGTAAAAATATCGTTCGCCGTCCATTAACAGAGATGGAAGAGGATCACGCACAGGTATTAATTCAGTCAATGAAAGAAGCAGGAATTCTTTAAGGAGTTACAAAAGATGGTTAAGATTATGATGCATGGCTGCAATGGAGTCATGGGACAGGTGATCAGCAAGATCGTAGAAGAGACAGAAGGAGCTGTTATGGCATGCGGTGTTGACCGTGTGGATGATGGGCACAACGATTATCCTGTATTTACAGATATCAATGCGTGTGATGTAGAAGTTGATGCGATCATCGACTTTTCCGCAGCACCAGCCGTTGATGGCTTACTGGATTTTGCAGTAGAGAGACAGATTCCAGTTGTGTTATGTACAACAGGATTAAGCGATGAACAGTTAGAAAGAGTTCATGAAGCAAGTAAGAAGACAGCAGTTCTTCGTTCTGCGAATATGTCATTAGGAGTTAACACATTATTCAAAGTATTAAAATCTATGACAAAGTTATTAGCAGATGCAGGATTTGATATTGATATCGTGGAGAAACATCACAGAAGAAAGTTAGATGCACCATCTGGAACAGCAATCGCGCTTGCAGAAGCTGTCAATGAGCCGTTGAATAACGAATATGAATTCGTATATGACAGAAGCCAGAGAAGAGAACAGCGTCCAAAGAAAGAGATTGGAATCTCAGCAGTCCGTGGTGGAACGATCGTTGGAGAACATGAGATCATTTTTGCAGGACAGGATGAAGTTATTGAGTTAAAACATACTGCATACAGCAGAGCTATTTTTGGAAAGGGAGCAGTCAGTGCAGCTCTTTATCTTGCAGGAAAAGAAGCAGGTATGTATGATATGAGTGATGTGATCGGACTGTAAGCAGAAAAAGCTTTTGTACAAGAGGGAGGAAGTTATGAAAGCATTAGAGGAGAAATATCTGGAAGGGCTGTCGGAATTATTTCCATCAATCGCAGCTGCGTCCACAGAAATTATTAACTTACAGGCAATCGTGAATCTT
>OLNV01002078.1_pt1 | contig 11811 bp, 12 predicted proteins | sample 1672891 | NCBI WGS metagenome assembly OLNV01 (sample SAMEA3136734, study PRJEB25190) | human gut metagenome | biome: human gut; feature: human-associated habitat; material: faeces | place: Austria | collected 2013 | reverse complement strand
CTGAAGATTGGGCTGCTTTGAGGCATATGTATAGATAAGAAAGCCCAATAAAATACCACAAATCAATCGAAAACGGGAATTGCGACACGCCGAACGTGCCGTAGTTCCCGTTTTCGTGTATTCTTGCAAGTTGGTGTGTCTTCGGGCACGCATAGTAATCGCCAAGGAACGGAACGAGGCTCATGGCTAAAGACGGTGTGATTGAAGTCGAAGGACAGGTAGTGGAAGCACTGCCGAACGCGATGTTTCGTGTTGAACTCGAAAACAAGCATATCGTGCTCGCAACCATTTCGGGCAAGATGAGGAAGAACTACATCCGCATCCTGCCGCAGGATCGTGTTGTGCTGGAGATGAGCCCCTACGATCTGAACCGCGGCCGTATTACGTACCGTTACAAGTAAAGGTACACAAGCAAAGGAAAACCATGAAGGTCAGCCCTAGTGTGAAGAGGATCTGCGAGAACTGCCGCGTGATCCGTCGTCACGGCCGCGTCATGGTGATCTGCGTCAACCCGCGCCACAAGCAGCGTCAGGGCTGAGAGCAGATTCTCCAGCGGCACTAAGTAAATAAGGCACTCTCTCACAGTGCTTCCCGCAAGGGAACGACACTGAACCACGGGTACGTAGGCCCGTGCCGGGTAACCGGGCGAGCGGGTGCAAGACCTACGGCAACAAGAAGGAATCGCAATGGCACGTCTTGCCGGAGTCGACATCCCCAATGAGAAGCGCATCGAGATCGCCCTCACCTACATTTTCGGTGTGGGTCGCACTCGTGCCAAGGAAACGCTTGCCGCGACCGGTATCAATCCGGACATTCGCGTCAAGGATCTGACGGATGAGCAGCTGATTACGCTGCGTGACTACCTCGAAGCCAACTACAAGATCGAGGGTGACCTGCGTCGTGAAGTCGATGCAGATATTCGTCGCAAGATTCAGATCAACTGCTACCAAGGCCAGCGTCACCGTAAGGGACTTCCTGTGCGCGGTCAGCGCACCAAGACCAATGCTCGTACCCGCAAGGGCCCGAAGCGCACGGTCGCCGGAAAGAAGAAGGCCACCAAGTAATCGGTGGCTGACAGTTCAAGCCACGAGGTGTGAGCCTCATCGTTTGAACATCAAAGCAAATTCGTTATTAGGAAACGAGGGTCAATGGCAGCTCAAAAGCAAGCCGCGCGCAAGCCGCGTCGCCGCGACCGCAAGTCGGTCCCGGTTGGGCAGGCGCACATCAAGTCCACTTTCAACAACACCATCATTTCGATCACCGACCCGTCCGGCGCAGTTGTGTCCTGGGCGTCCGGTGGCGATGTCGGCTTCAAGGGCTCCCGTAAGTCCACGCCGTACGCCGCTGGTATGGCTGCCGAGTCCGCCGCCCGCAAGGCGATGGAACACGGCGTCAAGAAGGTCGACGTGTTCGTGAAGGGCCCGGGTTCCGGTCGTGAAACCGCCATCCGTTCCCTGCAGTCCGCCGGACTCGAAGTCGGTTCCATCACCGACGTCACCCCGCAGGCACACAACGGCGTTCGTCCTCCGAAGCGCCGTCGCGTCTGAGCACTAGAAGAAATCATCAATCCAACGCCGCTTATGGCCGGTGAGTGCACCACCGGCCTGAAGCTGAAAGGATAACCACAGTGCTTATCGCACAGCGTCCGACACTTACCGAGGAATCTCTCAACCCTCAGCGTTCCCGCTTCACCATCGAGCCTCTTGAGCCTGGTTTCGGCTACACGCTTGGCAACTCGCTGCGCCGTACCCTCCTGAGCTCCATTCCGGGAGCGGCTGTGACTTCGGTGCGTATCTCCGGCGTCCCGCACGAGTTCACCACTCTGCCGGGTGTTGAAGAGGACGTTACCGAAATCCTGCTGAACATCAAGGGCATCGTGCTCACCAGCGAATACGATGAGCCGGTTGTCATGTATCTGCGCAAGAGCGGCAAGGGCGAGGCCACCGCGGGCGACATCACCCCGCCGGCCGGCGTCACCATCGCCAACCCGGACATGCATATCGCTACCCTCGCCGAGGATGGCGAACTCGAGATCGAGTTCACCGTCGAGCGTGGCCGCGGCTATGTGCCCGCCCAGATGAACAAGCAGGATAACGCCGAGATCGGCCGCATTCCGGTCGACTCGATCTACTCCCCGGTGCTCAAGGTGAGCTATCGTGTGGAAGCCACCCGCGTTGAACAGCGCACTGACTTCGACAAGCTCATCCTGGACGTGGAGACCAAGCCGGCTATCTCCCCGCGCGATGCAGTCGCATCCGCAGGCTCCACCCTGGTGGAACTCTTCGGTCTGTGCCGTGAGCTCAACACCCAGGCTGAGGGCGTCGAGGTTGGCCCTGCTCCTGTGGCAGAGGAAACCAACCCGGAGATGAACATCCCGATCGAGGACCTGAACCTCACCCAGCGCAGCTACAACTGCCTGAAGCGCGAGGGCATCCACACGATCGGCGAGCTGGTCGCCCACACCGAGCAGGATCTGCTCGATATCCGCAATTTCGGTATGAAGTCCATCGATGAAGTCAAGGAGAAGCTCCAGTCTCTGGGACTCGCCCTCAAGGCTTCCCCGCTGGGTAACTTCGATACCAATAATCTCGAAGGTGGCACCTTCTTCTCGCCGGAAGACGAGTGATCCGCCACTTTTGACCTAACCGCTTCGTTGGATTCGGACGTTCGGGCAACTGCCCACCTGAATCCAACGGGGCTTTCAAGGAGAAACAATGCCTACACCAAAGAAGGGTCCGCGTCTGGCCTCCAGCCCGGCTCATGAGCGTCTTATGCTCGCGAACATGGCCACCAGCCTGTTCCAGAACGGCCGCATCACCACCACCCTGCCGAAGGCCAAGCGTCTTCGTCCGCTGGCCGAGCGTCTGATCACGCTCGCCAAGCGTGGTGATCTGCACAACCGTCGTCGCGTGATGCGCGTCATCCGCAACAAGTCCGTCGTGCACAAGCTGTTCACCGAGATTGCCGAGCAGATGGAGCAGCGTGAAGGTGGCTACACCCGTATCGTCAAGATCGCTCCGCGCGTTGGCGATGCCGCTCCGGCCGCTGTGATCGAGCTCGTCACCGAGCCGGTGAGCCCGAAGCAGGCCGTGGTGAAGGAAGCCGAAGCCGCAACCAAGGTTGCCGCTGCCGAGGCTCCGGAAGCCGCCGCTGAAGAGGCTACCGCTGAGAACGCCGAGTGAATCGCTCTTAGCTGATTGAAGGCCGGGAATCGCAAGGTTCCCGGCCTTTGTCATATCTGCTGCCAAGACTGTCGCGCCACATGCCTCACTATGCCAGCCATTTGCTATGCTCAATGCCGTGAGACTACGCATCGATTTGGCATATGACGGTACCGGCTTCTACGGATGGGCGAAACAGCCCGAAATACGTACGGTACAGGGCGAAATCGAACGCGTGCTGCATACCATTCTTCGCGTACCGGAAGGAGACCCGACCGAACCGCTGCGCCTTACCGTGGCCGGACGAACCGACACCGGCGTGCACGCCTCGCATCAGGTATGCCATCTGGACGTCAACGAGGACGTGCTCAAACGCTGCGTCGGCCACATGGACGTGCCGCCCGTCATCGCGCTTACCCGCAGACTTCAGCGCATGCTGCCGGCCGATATCGCAATCCGCGGCATCGCACCCGCTCCGGACGGTTTCGACGCGCGTTTCTCCGCGTTGGAACGTACCTACGTGTACCGAATCGCCGATAGGTCAAGCGAGGTGGACCCCCGTACCAGAAACTTCGTATTGCATATCGACGATGAACTTGACCTCAAATCCATGAACGAAGCCGCTGCGATGACGATCGGCCTGCACGATTTCGGCTCGTTCTCCACCCCAAATCCGGGCGGCACCACCATACGCGAGGTGAAGACCGCGTATTGGCGTCGCGTGCCGCAGCGGACGCTTATCGACGACGGCATGACGATGGGGGAGCGGTACCGTACGCCGACCGTGGAATCGGGCCTCGTCTGCTTCGTGATCGTCGCCGACGCGTTTGCACGCAATATGGTGCGCTCCCTCGTCAACGGCTGCGTGCAGGTCGGTATCGGCAAACGTTCCCTCGACTGGTTTGCAGGAAAAATGGCGGCTCCGCTGCGCGAAGGCTCCACAGGACCGATCGCGCCGCAAGGACTGACGCTGGAGCATATCGAATATCCGGCCGACGACCAGCTGGCGGTCCGCGCCGAAGCCATTCGCGCCAAGCGCACACTGTAACTTTATTGCGATTGTCATAGCCATGTTACGGGCGATTGTCATGTCCATTGCCGAGACATTGTCGTAACAGACCGTTTCGTTTTCCGGAAACGCTGGTTCGTTAGGTTTTTCTTCCATCAAGGCACGATGCCTCAGATTGGCATGCGTTCGCATGGGGTGGAAGGGAGCGTGGAACGATGATTGAATCCGCCGCACGAAGGTTGGCTTCGGAACTGGTCGATCGTCGGGAGTCGATCAACCGGGAGCTGAGCCGTAATGGCGTACGGTTCGGCATCTACAAGAACGGCGAGTACCATGACCGGCTGTTTCCGTACGATCCGATTCCGCGCATCATCGAATCGGACGAATTCGACAGAATGGAAGCCGGACTGAAACAGCGCGTCAACGCGTTGAACGCCTACCTGCGCGACATCTACTCCGACAAGCAGGCCATCAAGGACGGCATCGTGCCGGAAGAATACGTGTACACGTCCGCGGGATACTTTCCGCAAGTCAACGGCGTGACACCTCCGGGCGGCGTGTTCGCGCACGTCGCCGGCGAGGACCTGGTGCAGGGGCAGGACGGGCAATGGTGGGTGCTGGAAGACAATCTGCGCATTCCATCCGGTGCCAGCTATCCGCTGTTCGCCCGCGATATCGAACGCAGAATCACGCCCAGCCTGTTCCGCAACGTACGTGTGCGCGACAATCGCGATTATCCACGACTGCTGCGCCAATCCATGGATTTCGTCTCCACCGACGGCATAGCAGTGGTGCTCACCCCCGGCAGGTACAATTCCGCGTTCTTCGAACATGCATACCTGGCCGAGAAAACCGGCGCGGCGCTCGCGTTCCCCGAAGACCTCGAAGTCGTGGACAACAAAGTGTACTTCCTCGACTATGCCGGCAGGAAACACCGCGTCGGCGTGGTCTACCGCCGTCTGTCCGACGAATATCTCGACCCGTTCGCGTTCAACCCGGATTCCGTGATCGGCGTGCCGGGAATCCTGTCCGCCTACAGGTCGGGCAATGTGGCGATCGTCAACGCTCCGGGCAACGGCGCGGCCGACGACAAGGCCATCTACTATTTCGTGCCGAACATGATCCGCTATTATCTCGGCGAAGAGCCGATTCTGCACAATGCGCCGACCTACATGCCGATGTTCGACAAGGACCGCAAGGAGGTACTCGACAGGCTCGGCGAACTGGTCATCAAGGATGTGGCGGAAGCGGGCGGCTACGGCGTCGTGTTCGGCTCATCGCTCGACCGGTCGCGGCGAGAGGAACTGGCCGAACGCATCAAGGCCGAACCGCGCCGGTTCATCGCGCAGGAGGTCATCCAATTCAAGGACATCGACGTGGTGGACCCCGAAACCGGACAGATGAGCCCACGTAAATGCGACCTGCGCGCCTTCGTGGTGACCGGCAAGAACACGCACGTATGGTATTCGGGACTGACACGCTACTCGTCCATACCGGGCCAGATGATCGTCAACTCATCACAGGGCGGCGGTTTCAAGGACACCTGGGTACTGGCCAAAGAGACCGGCGTGGAGCATGATTACGCACCCGGCTCGGAGGTCGTGCGCGTGCTGGAGCAGTCCCGCAAGCACTCGCTGGCACTCGTCACCGCGTCGAAGGCCGACAACCTGTTCTGGCTCAGCCGCTACACGGAACGCGTATTCACCACGCTGAGCCAATTCTTCCCCTTCTACGACCGTGTGATGGACACGGATGTGGACGCGTTCCGACCGTTCGCCCGTGCGCTCGACCTGCCGGAGGATTTCGAGGATTTCGACGCGTTCATCCACAGCTTCCTGTACGACGAGAAGAATCCGGATTCCGTACGCAGCGCCATCGTCTACGCGTTCAACAACGCGGTGATTCTGCGCCCCGAACTTGGTTCTCGTTCGTTGCAGCAGGTGGAGTTGGCCATGAGCTCCATAGTGGAGGCATCCGAATACGGCGGCACGGACGCGGACATCTTCAAACACCGCGACATCGCGGACAACATGCTCGCCTTCTGGGGAGGTGTGGAGAATTCCCCCCGTCGAACCGACTCTGAAATCGTTCATTTTCGTGGGCAAATATCTGGAACGTCTGGATCTGTACACACGATTCGGATATTCCGTGGAAGAGCTCAAGGCGCCGCTCGCCAAACTGGGCAGCTACATCCTGCCGTTGAACGGTCTGCCGGTACCGCAATGCTTCGCCGAAGGATTGCGCTGGCTGGTCGGCCAGCTGCCGCAGCGGGGATATGCGGAGCTTGCGGAAAAACTGGGGATGCTGCTGAAAGATTTCGATGGGCGCATCTCCACGAAGGATCTGAAGGATCTGGGCATGCTCAACACGATGGACATGGACGCCGCGCGACTGTGAAGAATACGTGCCACAGCCATCGCACGGTGCGTGTATAACGGCTGGAACAAGGCCCACGGCGTGGAAAACGCCGAAGGAACGACAATAATCGCTGAGGAGACGATGTGAAGAAACTGGTGTTTGACTATGAGATGAAGCTCTCATTCAGCTCGCCCGTGACCGACCATCGCTTCCAACTGCGCTGCATTCCAGCCACCGGCCCACGCCAGCAGGTGATCGACGTGGCAGTCAAAATCGAACCGGATGTGGAACTCGAAACCACCATCGATTCCTTCGATTCCGTGGTGATGACCGGATTCATTCCCGAACCGCACACCATGTTCAACTACTCGGTGACCGGCATCGCCTTCGTGGACAACGCGCATATCAAATCCGAAATCTATAAGCCGCTGTACCGCTTCAATTCGGCGTTGACAGTGCCGGGGCCGGCCATCGAAGCGTTGATCGGCATCTGCCGTGAACGCATCGCGTCCCTGCCTGCCGACTGCACGCCGATCGACCAAGCCCGTGAGGTGATGGACGAGGTGTTCAAAACGTTCGTCTACACGCCGGCCTCCACCACCATCCGCACCACCGCCGAGGAAGCGTTCGCTCAACGCAAGGGCGTATGCCAGGATTACGCGCACGTCATGCTGTCCGTGTGCCGGCACGTCGGACTCACTGCCCGATACATCGCGGGATTGCTCGGCGTCGAGGGCGCCACGCACGCATGGGTCGAAATCTACCATGATGGACGTTGGGTCGGTTTGGACCCCACACACAACCGTATGGTCGACGACAACTACATCACCATCGCCCATGGCCGCGATTACCGCGACTGCATGCTCGACATCGGCATCTTCTCCGGCTGCGACGTCAAGCAGGACCAGTGGGTCAACGCTTCCGTGCACGAGCAGGGATACTGATTCCCCGACGTTTTCTCGATGCCGGATTCCGTATTTCGGCAGATGCAAAGCAGATAAACAAAAAAGGCCGAAACGCCATTGTTTCAACCTTCATTGCATGCGGATAAGGCGAGATTCGAACTCGCGGAGGGGTTCGCCCTCACACGCTTTCGAGGCGTGCTCCTTAGACCGCTCGGACACTTATCCATTCGTCACCTGAAAACAAGCAACTTGATAATTGTGCCACAGTGGTGGCGATTGTCAAATCGGACTGGCTGCAACGGTGTGATTTCCGGCGTGTCTTGCTTTGCGCCCGACTGTGCGTCCTTAGACGAACAGCGCTTCGTCGAAGGAAGGATAGCCCCAATCAAGCGCCAATTCGACACGGTCCGCAATCAGACCGGCAAGCACGCCCAGGGATTGCGCTCGCGAATCCGTCGACTGTTTTGCATTGGTGACGCGTGACTGGGAATGATCGTTCGCGGCATTGGAGCTTCCGGCGATTGCCGTTATCTCGCTTCGCGCGCAGTTCATTTCGATGGTGGCGTCGGTCGGTGCCGTAAGGCCGGTGGCGGAATCGAGCATCGTGTCGGGGTGGGCGAGCAAGGCGGTGGCCTCGTACGTTTTCCTACGATCGTCAATGGTGCCCGAGAAGGATGCGAACCGTTGCGATGTGGTCTTATGACGATCGCTGATATCCAGCGTCGCATGGCCGCTGTTGCGGGCCGCCAGCACTTCCATGGCGAATCCGGCACGGTCTTCGGCCTGCGCGGCGGTGGCAAGGGACTTGGAATCGACGTCAAGCGATTCGACATCGTCAAAACGCGACAGCGTGATCGGCGCGACGGCCACCGACAGTTGATCGCCCAGTGCGCGAGCCATATGACGTGCCTGCGCGCTGCGCAACGCGCCTTCGGCAAAACGCGCCGGACATTGCGCCGCGGTATTCGTCCATGCGGAGACCGCCTGCTGCGCCGAGAAATAGCGGCGGATGATGTGCTGATGCTGGTCGTGTGCGATCTTGTTATCGGCGGTGGCATCGAAATAGGCCTTCTCGCACGGGCTTTGCCGTTGTTCGGCTTCAGCCCTGCCTGCGATCCTGGGCATGGAGCATGCCGTCAGCGCCGGCATGAGGATAGCGGTGCAAAGCAATGCGCAGACGCGTTTCGCGATAAAAGAAACCGAGCGGAAAGAAGGGGTACGTGTCTGCATGAATCATTAGACTAATATCTGACTGTGACCATTGGGCCATGCGCTCGGAATAACTTCATATAGGAGGTCTTGGAAATATGGAACTGGACCTGGCAGGAATGCACCAGCTCGCCGCTGGGCAGGGAATTGATCCCGAGACGCTGGATGCCGCACTCTCGGAAGCATTGCGACTGGCATATCTGAAAACCCCTCACGCTGCGAAGCACGCTCGCGTCGAGCTTGATCCGCGTGCGGGAAGCTTCACCGTATGGGCCCAGGACGAGATTCCTGGCGAGCCGACTGAAGACGATCCCCACCCCGCGCCGACTCTGGGCGAGGAATACGACGACACTCCGCACGATTTCGGCCGACTGGCCGCTGCGACCGCTCGTCAGGTGATCAGCCAGCTGTTCCGCAAGGCCGAGGATGACAAGGTGTTCGGCGCGTTCTCCGGGCAGAAGGGCAAGCTGATCACCGGCATTGTGCAGCAGGATGTGAAGGACACCTCCAATGTGCACGTGGCCGTTGGCGACGTCGAAGCGTTGCTGCCGCGTCGTGAACAGGTGCCGGGAGAGCGTTACCGCCATGGTGAGCGCATCCGCGTGTATGTGGTGAATGTTGCACGTGGCCTCAAAGGCCCGGAAATCGTGGTGTCCCGTTCCCATCCGGAGCTGGTCCGCCGCCTGTTCGAACGTGAGGTTCCGGAACTGGTTTCCGGTGCCGTCTCGATCATGGCCATCGCGCGTGAGGCCGGTGCCCGTACCAAGCTGGCTGTCTGGAGCAAGAACCCCGATGTTGATCCCGTCGGCGCCTGCATCGGTGCCCGCGGCGTCCGCGTGGAGAAGATCGTCCAGGAGCTGAACGGCGAGAAGATCGATGTCATCCGCTGGAGCGAGGACATCACCGAGTTTATCTCCGCGGCCCTGTCCCCGGCCAAGGTCGTCAAGGTCGAACTGCTGCCCGGCGAGACCAAGAGCTGCCGCGTGACCGTGCCCGACCACCAGCTGAGCCTGGCCATCGGCAACAAGGGCCAGAATGTGCGCCTGTGCGCCCACCTGACCGGCTATAATATTGACATCCGCCCGGAATCCGGCTACTATGGCGAGGAGGACGAAACCCCGGCTGAACAGCCGGCCGAAGCCCCCGCCGCCGAGACCGCCCCGGAAACCGGCAAGGAATAATGAGCACACGCCGTGCAATGCGGCGCTGAGACTGAAAAGAGGTCAGCCATTTGCAACAAAAACCGCAAAAAAAGGTGCCGGTGCGCCGGTGCGTTGGGTGCAACACCCAAAAACCGAAAAAAGAACTGGTGCGCATTGTGCGCAGCCCCGAAGGTGAAGTCAGCGTGGATCTGACCGGCAAGCGCTCCGGCCGCGGCGCATACCTGTGCCCGTCGGCAGCGTGCCTGGCCAAAGCACGCAAGGCCAAGCGGCTGGAACATGCCTTTGGGGTGCCGGTGCCGGATGAGGTGTTTGAGCGCCTGACCGAGGAGATGGCCTGTGCCGAGCAGGCAGTAAAGGAGGCGATGCCCCGTGGCGAATGATAAGGACCCATTGTTGGGTGCATTGGGAATTTGCCGCAAAGCCGGCAAGCTGCTGCACGGCTATGACCGTGTGGAAGAAGCTGTGATGCGGGGCAAGGCATGCCTGGTGCTGCTGGCCTGCGACGCCAGCAAGCGCACCACGCAGCATATGCAGGATACCTGCCGCGGGGTGATCCCCTGCGCGGTGATGCCGCTGAAAGGCGAGGACCTGCGCATGCTTACGCCAAAGCCTGCTGCTGTATTTGCGGTTACGGACGAAAACCTTGCACACCTGTGTGCAGGCTACCTCAAAAAGCAAGTGAAGGAGGATTCAGCCAATGGTTGATTTCAAATACAAAGTTACGGATATTGCAAAAGATTTTGGCATCAGCACCAAAAAGGTTATCGAGACTTTTGCGGAGCTGACCGGCGAGACCCGCAAGACGGGCGCGACCTTTGAAGAAAACGAGGTCAACGCCCTGATGGAAGCCCTGACCCGCGAAACCGCCGTCAAGGACCTGGGCGAGTATCTGGCATCCGGCAAGGAGCCGCAGCCCGTTAAGCAGGAGACCAAAAAGCCCGAAGCAAAGCCCAAGGCAAAAAAAGAAGAGCCGAAGCCGGAGGCCGCTAAGCCCCAGCCCAAGCAGCCGGAAGCCCCCAAGGCAGAGCCGAAAGCGGAGCAGGCCAAGCCCGCCCAGAATGCGCAGCCCAAGGCAGCACAGCCCAAACCGGCCCAGCAGGAAAAGCGCAATGATAAGCGCAATGATAACAAGCAGGCCGAAAAGCGCAGCGAAAAGCGCGTGACCATGCAGGAGCTGGCCAGCGAGACCGGCATCAAGGAGCCCGTCGCCACCGAGCAGGTCAAGGTTGACCGCGCCCAGGTGTCTGTGGATACCCGCACCGTGGATGTGAACGTGGATAAGTTCAGCGCACGCTATGATGACCTGGCCGACAGCCGCAATATGCCCAGCAAGCGCAAGAACGCCCCCACCGGCAAAAAAGAAAAGTTCAACAACCGCAATAACCGCCGCGGCCAGCAGTTTGGCCGCCGCCGTGAAACCGAAGCCGAGCGCCTGCAGCGCATCCAGCTGGAAAAGGCCCGCAACGCCCAGCTCAAGATCTCCATCCCCGATGAGATCACCGTTGGCGAGCTGGCTACCCGCCTGAAGCAGAACGTGGCCAAGGTTGTTGCCAAGTTCATGCAGATGGGCGAAATGCACGCTGCTTCCGATGTGATCGATTTTGATTCCGCAGCCCTGATCGCAGAGGAATTCCACGCAAAGGTGGAGCATGAAGTTCATGTTTCTATCGAAGAGCGCCTGTTCACCCAGGAAGAGGACAGCGCCGATCAGTTGGTCGAACGTCCGCCGGTCGTTGTTGTTATGGGCCACGTTGACCACGGCAAAACTTCCATCCTGGACCGCATCCGTTCCACCAATGTCACCGCAGGCGAAGCCGGCGGCATTACCCAGGCCATCGGCGCTTACCAGGTCAATGTCAACGGCAGCCCCGTTACCTTCCTGGATACGCCGGGCCACGAAGCCTTTACCGCCATGCGTGCCCGCGGCGCGGATATGACCGATATCGCGGTTCTGGTCGTTGCTGCCGATGACGGCATCATGCCCCAGACCATCGAGTCCATCAACC
>OLNV01002074.1_pt1 | contig 11822 bp, 13 predicted proteins | sample 1672891 | NCBI WGS metagenome assembly OLNV01 (sample SAMEA3136734, study PRJEB25190) | human gut metagenome | biome: human gut; feature: human-associated habitat; material: faeces | place: Austria | collected 2013 | reverse complement strand
TCAGCGTCATGTTCCAGCAGATATACAACATCGCGGACAGCATGATCGCGGGGAAATTCGTGGGCGAGGACGCCCTGGCGGCGGTGTGCGTGGTGGCGCCCTTCACGCTGGTATACGGCCTGTTCACCGACGTACCCGGCGATTATATTAAGAAGCCCATGAAGGATTGTACCGGTAAGGAGATCACTGAAGAGTGGCTGTATCACTTAGGTGTGCCCGTAGAAGATATCGAGGATCTGGCAGAGCACAGCGCAGTCTGCGTACCTACCATGATGCCTTATATCACCGCATTCTTCATGCCCAGAACCAAGGGTGACCGTCCCGATGTCATTCCCGACGGCTGCGTGAACTTCGCTTTCTTAGGTCAGTTCGCAGAGACCCCGAGAGACACTGTATTCACCACAGAGTATTCCGTGAGAACCGCTATGGAGGCTGTCTACGGACTGTTAGGTGTAGACAGAGGTGTGCCTGAGGTATGGGGCAGTGTCTATGACGTCAGAGAACTGCTGGACAGCAGCGTGAAGCTGATGGATGGTATGTCTCCTCTGGAGATCGAACTGCCCGGACCTTTAAATGCACTGAAGAAGCCGCTGCTTCGCGTAGTGAAAGGCACTGTAGTAGAAAAACTGCTGCGTGACCACAATGTGATCAAAGACGGCATGCTGGATTAGAATTGTATATGGAATAAAAGTGCGAAGACTCCCATCGGAAAAACCGGTGGGAGTTTTTTAAAAATCATACAAAGAAAGTTGAACAAATGTAAGCGTTTACATAATACTAAAGTACTAGACAAAACAAACAAAAACATTATGTCAGTTTTCAACATTGTGCACGAAAATCGGTACTCTGTCAAAAAATTATCAATTTCGTCTTGATATTCCTTTGGCAGATTGTTACAATATCAAAGTACTAAAAACCGAAGCCGAAATGCTCCGGTAGTGGTTTGGGTTACAAAGTTTTGTCAAAAATATTATAAAAAGGGAGACAAAGAAGTATGAAGAAATGGGTATATTTGTTTACCGAAGGTAATGCAAACATGCGCGAACTGCTTGGTGGTAAGGGTGCGAACCTGGCTGAGATGACCAACATTGGTCTGCCGGTTCCTCAGGGCTTCACCATTACAACAGAGGCATGTACACAGTATTATGAAGATGGACGCGAGATCAATGAAGAGATCCAGGGTCAGATCAACGAGTACATTACTAAGATGGAAGAGATCACCGGCAAAAAGTTCGGCGACCACGAGAAACCTCTGTTAGTATCCGTTCGTTCCGGCGCGAGAGCATCCATGCCCGGTATGATGGATACCATTCTGAACCTTGGTCTGAATGAGACCGTTGTTAACGTAATCGCTGAGAAGTCCGGCAACCCCCGTTGGGCTTGGGACTGCTATAGAAGATTTATCCAGATGTATTCCGACGTTGTTATGGAAGTAGGTAAGAAGTACTTCGAGCAGCTGATCGATGCAATGAAAGAGAAGAAGGGTGTTAAGCAGGACGTTGAGCTTACCGCTGACGATCTGAAGGAACTGGCTGGTCAGTTCAAGGCTGAGTACAAGGCTAAGATCGGTGTAGACTTCCCTGATGATCCTAAGGAACAGCTGATGGGCGCTATCAAGGCTGTATTCCGTTCTTGGGACAACCCTCGTGCAAACGTTTATCGTCGTGACAACGATATCCCTTATTCCTGGGGTACTGCTGTTAACGTTCAGTCTATGGCATTCGGTAACATGGGTGATGACTGTGGTACCGGTGTTGCATTTACCAGAGATCCGGCTACCGGCGCTAAGGGACTGTTCGGTGAGTTCCTGACCAACGCACAGGGCGAGGACGTAGTAGCAGGTGTTCGTACACCTATGAAGATCGCTGAGATGGCTGACAAATTCCCTGAGGCATTTGCTCAGTTCCAGGAAGTATGTAAGACTCTGGAAGATCACTACAGAGATATGCAGGATATGGAGTTCACCGTTGAGCATGGTAAGCTGTACATGTTACAGACCAGAAACGGTAAGAGAACCGCTCAGGCAGCTCTGAAGATCGCTTGTGATCTGGTAGATGAGGGCATGAGAACCGAGGAAGAGGCAGTTGCAATGATCGATCCTCGTAACCTGGATACTCTGTTACATCCTCAGTTCGACACCGCTGCTCTGAAGGCTGCAACTCCTATCGGCAAGGGCCTTGGTGCTTCTCCCGGAGCTGCATGTGGTAAGATCGTATTCACCGCAGAAGATGCAGAAGAATGGCATGCAAGAGGAGAGAGAGTTGTTCTGGTACGTCTGGAGACCTCTCCCGAAGATATCACCGGTATGAAGGCTTCCCAGGGTATCCTGACCGTTCGTGGTGGTATGACCTCTCACGCAGCAGTAGTTGCTCGTGGTATGGGTACCTGCTGTGTATCCGGTTGTGGCGACATCGCTATGGATGAGGAGAACAAGCAGTTCACTCTGGCTGGCAAGACCTTCCATGAAGGTGACTGGCTGTCTATCGATGGTACTACCGGTAATATCTATGATGGCGAGATCAAGACTGTTGACGCTACCATCGCAGGTGAGTTCGGCCGTGTAATGGCTTGGGCTGACAAATATCGTAAGTTAAAAGTTCGTACCAATGCAGATACTCCCGCAGATGCTAAGAAGGCTCGTGAGCTGGGCGCTGAAGGAATCGGTCTGTGCCGTACTGAGCATATGTTCTTCGAAGAGGACAGAATCGCAGCATTCCGTGAGATGATCTGTTCCGATACTGTAGAGGAGAGAGAAGCAGCACTGGAGAAGATTCTGCCTTATCAGCAGAACGACTTCAAGCAGCTGTATGAGGCTCTGGAGGGTAACCCTGTTACCATCCGTTTCCTGGATCCGCCTCTGCATGAGTTCGTTCCTACCGAGGAAGCTGACATTGAGAAGCTGGCTAAGGCACAGGGCAAGAGTGTAGAGACCATCAAGACCATCATCGCTTCCCTGCATGAGTTCAACCCTATGATGGGTCACAGAGGATGCCGTCTGGCTGTTACTTATCCTGAAATTGCCAAGATGCAGACCAAGGCTGTTATCCGTGCGGCAATCGAGGTTAAGAAGGCACATCCCGACTGGAATGTAGAGCCCGAGATCATGATTCCTCTGGTATGTGAAGTGAAAGAGCTTAAGTTCGTTAAGAAGATAGTTGTAGAGACCGCTGATGCTGAGATCGCAGCTGCTGGTGTAGATATGAAGTACGAAGTAGGTACCATGATCGAGATCCCCAGAGCAGCTCTGACTGCCGATGAGATCGCTAAGGAAGCTGATTTCTTCTGCTTCGGTACCAATGACCTGACCCAGATGACCTTCGGCTTCTCCCGTGATGATGCAGGTAAGTTCCTGAACGCTTACTATGACACCAAGATCTTCGAGAATGATCCGTTCGCTAAGCTGGATCAGGCCGGTGTTGGCAAGCTGATGGAGATGGCTATCAAGCTTGGTAAGCCTGTAAATCCTAAGCTGCACGTTGGTATCTGTGGTGAGCACGGCGGAGATCCTTCTTCCGTAGAGTTCTGCCACAAGATCGGTCTGGATTATGTATCCTGCTCACCTTTCCGTGTACCTATCGCAAGACTGGCTGCTGCACAGGCTGCTATCGCAGAAAGATAGGCTAAAAGGTAATCATCTGCTTTACCTCTATGAGGTGAAGATAGATTACGAGAAGGCATTGCGATATCGCAAGAATTATGGGGCATATCTCCGCAAAAGACAGTGGTACGATCTTACAGCGGAGATGTGGATAGTAGTATAAATATAGGGTATAAGAACCTCATTGCTGGTAGAAATATCGGTAATGGGGTTCTTTTCGGTTGTGGAGAAGAGAATAGGCAAAAAGATGCATTCCTATGCCTGACGGCACAGAAGGAGCAGGGATGCTTTGAAATTTTTAGAACGGTACAAAGAAAATTCTTAGAATAGTAAAAAATTATAGTAGGAGGATAATAGAATATGTAAAATAAATTTGGACAAGATGAGATATAGATGATATAATTCAATTGTGAAAAGGTGTATTTACATGGTATATAGATAATGATATAATCAATTACCATAGTAAGAGAGAACAAACAAATGTGATATTAGGGAAAATAGAAAATACATGGAAAAAAAGGCTGATGAAGATAAGGTCACAGTAGATGCTTACCATGGAACTGCTGAGGCATACAAAGACAGTATTTTAAGAACAAAAAAATTTAAAGCCAGTAATGAGGCGAATGATTGGGCAGGAAGTGGAATATATTTCTTTGTAGATGAAGCAGAAGAAAAGCTTGTCGAAAAATGTATTTTATGGTCGAAAGTGATTCGGAAATATAAGACAACGGCTATAATAAAGGTTTTAATTGAGATAGATAAGGATAAGCTACTTGACTTGACTAAAAGAGAGCAGCAAGATGTATTTCATAAGTATAGAGCATATCTATTTGATAAGGTAAATGAGGTAGCTAGAAATACTGGACGAGAGCTGAAAGAAAGTTACGCAAGTAAACGAACAATGGATTGCCTTACAATTAATCAAATATGTAAGGAATTTAACTTTGAAGCGGTAAAAAGAGAAGCATATATTAATTTTCATAAAAAGGAAGTTAAGGAGAATGAACTTTATCCGAATTCGGATATACCAAATGTAACAATGATAAGCCTAAGAAATCAAGAATATATAAAAGAATGGGGTGAATGCAATGTTAAATGAATTTTTGAACGGATTTGAGCAATTTAAAAGAAGAATTGATCAATTATCGGATGAAGAAATTATAAAAGAGTGCATAGCGTTGGGGATGGAATTTGAGCCTATTACTGAAAAAAAGTCAATAGTATTAAGCGGTAAGAAAATAACACGTAAAAAGACTTATAATATACGAGTTAGCAACAACAGAAACACTATGCAATTGATTGCCTAAAATGTGGAGATAGTTTATGAAAAAAATGAGTGAAGAAAACGGATCAGTTCTCATACTAAAACGTGTTTATTTTTCAGATATCACTTACACATATAGAGTGGAAAATCAAAAACAGAAAATGGAATATTTGTTTGACTTTGAAAAACAAATAGAAGAGATATCTGAGAATATTTACAGAGTTTCTTTAACATGTAGAATTGAGGATAGTGATAAGGAAATAGAATTAAACATAAAAGAAGTGGGAGAGTTTGAATGCTTAGAAAAAGATGAAAAAATTAGACATACGATTTTGAATGAAAATGCAATAGCCATTTTGTTCCCATATTTGAGAAGCCAAATATGTTTGGTGACGACACAACCAGAACAATTACCAATAAGTTTACCTGCGTTTAATATTATTTCATTGTTTGAATGAGTTTTTTAGAAATTTATTATGTGATAAGTTAGCCATCAGATATATGAAGATAATTAAAGAATAAGCCGCCAGGAAGATGTAGAGCAATCTATTAACATCTTCTTGGCGGCTTTTGCATTTGTCAATGCCGGGAGAGACCATGAAGGAGGTAACGGCAATGAATATAGATGTTGTAGATGTGAGACTGGATGAAAGGAAACTGCCGTATCTGGTCAGCGAGACAGTAGCTGAATACCGAGGGGAATATGTGGGAGAGCAACGGCTGAAAGTAAATTCCCCTGAGAAGGTTGTAAATGTGCTGAATAATGTTTTTCACATGAAAGACTTTTCGGAAGAAAAGCTGTATGTGATGTTTTTATCCGCCAGTCTTCATGTGATAGCTTATGCGGAAGTCAGTCACGGAGTAATTGATTCAGCCACCGTAGGAATCCGGGAAATAATGCAAAGAGCGTTTTTGACCAATGCGGCAGGAATCATTTTGGCACACAACCATCCCGGACTTGGAAGTACGGCAAATCCATCAACGCAGGACATTGATGTGACGCAGGGATTGATGCGAGCCTGTGAAATTATGGGAATTCATATGTTTGACCACATTATTGTAGCAGGAGACGATTATTACAGTTTCAGAGAAAAGCACGCAGAACTTTACGTGAAGCGTGAGGAAAGCAGGAAAAAAGATGGAGGTAGAGAAGGATGTTAGCAGAAGCAGTAGATATGAAAGAAGCGGTAAAGGAAGAAATGGAAAGGCGATACCCGAACTGTAGAATACAGTTGGCAGATGTGAGAAAGAACAACGGACTGTTACTTCACGGTATTTCTATATATGCTCCGGGAAGCACCATGGCACCGACCATCTATATTGATGGATACATTCAGAATGGCTACAGCGTAGAACAGATATGCGATGAAGTCACGGAAATCTACGAAGATAACGGAATGAAGGATATGCCGAAACCGGACTTTGAAGATTTCTCGAAAATCTGTGGGAAAATCTGTATGCAGCTTGTAAATGCAGAAAAGAACAGAGAGCTGTTAGAAAAGCTCCCCCACCGCATAGTACATGATATGGCTGTTATCTACTATATTCTTCTGGGCAGGGATGCACAGAGAACGGCAGTCGTAAAGATTACGAATGAGCTTGTGGCTTTGTGGGGCGTAGATGAAGAGGAATTAAACAGATATGCCAGACATAACACGAAAAGCCTGCTTCATGTTACCGTGACACCTTTGCAAAGAATCTTATTTGAGACGAAAGAAGACAGGGATGCAAGACGGGCAGCGAGTACAGAGGAACTGATGATGGAGATTGTACAGGATCCAGACTGGCAGATTTATATAATGACCAATAAACAGAATTACTACGGTGCGGTAAATATGCTCTATCAGGATGTGCTGAAAATCGTAGCAGAGAAATTAAATGCAAACCTCTACATCCTTCCCAGTTCTGTCCATGAAGTTTTGATAGTTCCCGAAAGCAGAAGCACAAGTGCAGAAGAACTGTACCAGATGGTTTGTAAGGTTAATCGTACAGAAGTAAGTGTGGATGATTTCCTGACAGACAACGTGTATTACTATAATCGTGAGAAAAACACCCTGAATGCGTTTGTAGAAGCAGAGTAATAAAGACCACCTACAGTGATTGATTGCTGTAGGTGGTTGTTTTGTTTTATATACTTAATTTCTTGACTATACTCAACAGATTGACTATAATATAGAAAGCTACAAAAATCTTATTTAAGAGGAGAAATAAAATGAAAAGAAAACTAATGATGGTAAGTATGATGACGATTCTTTCTCTGAGTTTGTTTGCCTGCGGCAGTAAAGATACTACAAGCAGCAGTAATGGCAGCGCAAGAACAAACACAGAAAAAGAAGCTGACACAAAGAATGAAAACGTTGGCACATTTAGCCAGTTGTTTACAAACAATGATGTAAGCGTCTGGTATTCCTGTGAGGCAATTGACAAGGAAGAAACGCCGAGCGTTTATGTGATGTATGGGGATGGAACTTATCTTAAATTGGGCACGACAAAGAGCAAGACATTTGCAGACTTATCGAAAATGACCGATGAAGAGATCGCTTCATGGGTAGAGGAGGATTGGAACAACAGAAATGAAGTTTTGATGTATTATAAGTTACATAAGGATGAGCTTAAAGAAGATGCAAGAAATTCATTACCGGATTCGGTAAACAGAGATTCTATTGTAACAATAGCGCTCGATGATGCATATATGGAAATTACCGGAACTACATCAGAAGGTGGAGAGGAAGTAGACCCAGATTACTTGAATAGTGTGCAGGATCAGGTAAATGCTACAAAGGATTTCATTTTGAATGAAATAAATACGAAATTAGCAGAGCAGGGCGGTTTTTCAAAATATCGTTATGGTTTTTCTATTTATACTGATGCGTCCGGGAATAATGTGGATAGAGAGGCATTGATTACAGAAACACATGGTTGGATAGAGATTTCCAGCACCAATAAGATTAAATCGGGCGATGTCTATGATTCACATTATAGCGGATTTATGGCAAATGATGGAAAATATTACTTGATGAGAATGAGTGATGACATGGCATTTACATTTGATGAAATCGGTGCAGATGGCATTTCCGTAGATGAAGATGTAGTTTTTGAATGATTTTCATAAAATTAAAAAATCGGCAGGGGCGTTAGCTCCTGTCGATTTTACTTTGTCTTATCATGTTCAATAATGTCAGAAACAGAACAATCGAGGATGTAGCAGAGCACATCGAGTGTCTTTGTAGTGATTGCTTCCCCTTTTTTCATACGATGAATGGTATTGGCGGAAACACCGTGCTTAAAAATCAGCTCGTATTCTGTCATGTTCTTACGAAGTAAGGTGTCAAAGAAAGGCTTGTATGATATCATGTTGTTAGATTGAACCTCCTATCAAATATTATAAAAAGAGTATCATACTTAATTTCTTGACTATACCTAATATATTGACTATAATGTAAGAACGATAGAGAACGATCACATGAAAACAAAAGTTAATCGCTCGAAATAAATTCTCTCAACGAAAGCGAGGAAAACCAACTATGAAACACAGAACACACAAGCCTACTGCGAAAGCCGTAGCAGTAATCCTTTGCGCAGCACTGATGCTGACCGCATGTGGCAGTAAAGAGACTGCCAACACAGAGACCACCTCTGTAACAGCTACAGAAGCCACTTCTGTAGAATCCACTGAAATGACATCCACAGAAGCAGCCGTAGCAGAACCCACGGCAGAGCCTGCTGAGACTCCCACGGAATCAGAAGCTGCTCCTACCGAGACCCCTGCAGAATCTCCTGCACCTGCCGTAGAACCCACAGCAGCGCCTGTAGAAACCGCTGACGCAGGATATACTTATTCAGAATTAAATCAGACCATGTATGCAAAGTCCGCAGTAAATGTCAGAGACCTGCCCAGCACCGATGGTAAGAAGATTGGCAGCCTGAAAGCCAGTCAGGAAATCACCGTGACAGGAAAGTGCGACCAGACAGGCTGGTATCGCTTTGAATTAAATAACACCACTGGTTATGTAAGTGACAAGTACATCGTATCCGAAAAGCCTGCTGTGAATACCGTTGCAAGTGTAAACAACAGCAGCAATACTGCTGGAAACACCACAGCTGCCACACAGCAGAATACTGCAGCACCCGCTGCAACACCTGCACCTGCACAGACAACTACCACAAATACCACTACAAACAGCTCAGAACCATACTTCGACAGAGCTATGGCAGAACAGATATTCGCACTGGTAAACGCTGACCGTGTAGCAAATGGCTTGAACGCTCTGGAATGGAGTGAGGACGACTACAACATCGCCATGCAGAGGTGCTGTGAAGATGATGGTCATAACAGCATGAGAGGTGGCACCAGTGAGAACTATGCATTCGGTTACACATCTGCGCAAGATGTTTACCAGGGATGGCATGACAGTACTGGTCACCATAACAACTACTTAAATGCAACCTACACCAAGAGTGCTGTTGCAGCAAGATTCACTCCTCTTGCAGGTGGTGCACTGGGATACGGTACAGTATTCTATCAGGTATTCACCTGGGATACTAATACAACGGCATGCTCCGAGCCGACCATCGTGACAAACACCGAAGCAGCAGCTCCTAAGACTGCCGACGAAAACACTGACACGTCATCCTCGAACGTAGGCTGGTCGATGACCCCGCCCACGCAGGAAGACGGCTTGAAGAAGTGGCAGGAGCAGAACCCTGATGTAGAAGTGTCGTTCGGAAATTAAATAGTAAGTACCAAGGCGGACGCTGATGCGTCCGCTTTTTTTGTTTCTTTCTATACTACATTCTCCATCATATCCTCACAGGTCTGTTGCACAGACCGAGTGGTGACATAACCCATAAAAATTCGCAAAAGGAGTAACCCATGAACAGTATAAAATCTTTGCTTCACAACATATTACACCGAAAACATATTATCGAAACACCTGCAACACCTGCCATAACAACAGGTATCCCACAGACAGGAAAAAGTAGGGATATAGGAACAGATGTAAAAGACTATCACAATAACAGCAAGAAAGGATGAACAGATATGTCAAAATATAAAAGAACCGTAGTATGCTTAAAAGATTACACAGAGAACGGAGTCCTTTACTGGTCTTCTGGTAAGGTATACGGACTGGGAGTATACAAACACAATACCTGGGATATAGAAACCAATCAGGGAGACAAGCACAAAGTCGGTGACGGCTGCCCGTTAGAAGATTTTTACACAGCTTTTGCACTTACGAACAAAATAACCCTCACAGATGCCGTAATACTGGCATTCAACAACGGCTACTTTACTAAAGAGAAAATTCGACAGGGAAATCTGCTGGATTTAGAAAATGCAGACCTTGATGACGAATCAGAATATGAATCCATCTGCGAGGACATAGAAGCCGAGATAGAAGACCTGATTACATCCGGAAGAGACCCCGAACGGGCAAAGAAATATTTAGAAGACATACTGCCAATCTGTGAGTATGACGGCTACAATGCATTCCTGCCAGTTCTTTCCGAGTGGATTGCAATAGCCACGAATAAAATGATTGAGAACGATAGGAAAAAGGATAAAAAACATAAACATAACTGAATTTCTTTCATACAAAAACTTAGACCAAAAACAAGCAAATATGATACTGGAAATGGCAGGAATTCATCGAATGGTACAAAGAGAGATTAGTAAGTTACACCTAAACTCGCAATAGAAAGGAGCGACACTATGAGTGACGAAATTAAAATAGAACTTATCAAAGATGACAGCACAGAAAATTGTATCCGTATTTCATGTAGAAATCTGATTGTAGTAGATAATTCTTTACATGCTGCAATAGAAAAATTCGATACAAAATTAGAACGTAGACTCCGACTCGGCTGGGACCAGGCAGAGAGAATAGAAAAATCCACGCAACAGGTCTATGAAAAGAACGACCAAAATAAAGAATTTGACAAATTCCTGCAGGAGAACCATGACAGAATAAACGCTATGGTTCCCAAAAACCCACCCATTGCAAAAGACGATGAAAGAAGTTTGATTGTGACAGATGATATGAAAAGGAGACGAACATGAACTACACAGAAAAATAGCTTGCCAGAATAGAAGCAAACAGCAAATTGATTGATGTTTGCCAGGGTATATTTTTTAAGAAATTTTACAAAAAACTATTTACTTTTTGACAAAAATGTGTATAATATAATTATAAGGTCAGTAATGACTTTCACTTTTTCGCTTATGTGAGGAAGTGCGTATTGAAAAGAAAAGTAGTAGTACTACAAAGTCACTCTTGCAAAAGAGTGTGTATTGAAACGATGAAATTAGCTTTAAGAGCTAACTAAAAGAGGCGAACGCCATAAGGCGTAAGCCTTTTTTAGTTTCAACCCAAGACTTTTACCATGTCCTTTTGGGTCTGCTGTACAGACCGGGTGCAATACGAAAAAGAAAGGCTGTCGTTAGACAGAATGGTAAAGAATTATGGATCGAGATATGGACTTATGGAATGCTCTACAGAAGCACATGGGACATAATGTAAAAATCACGTTCGAGGGTGAGGAAGACAACCCCGAAAATATCTTACTGCAATGTGAGGACTGCCATTTTGATATTTTGAGTGCTGACATTGAGACCGTGTGTGCAAGAGAGGATTGTTGACGGAGGAATAAGGAAAAGCATACCGCAAAGAATAATAGCATACTCCATTGACTGCATAACAAAATTTGTGTATAATTTTACTATCACAGAAGGAGGTGCTTTTATGCCGACCATTAAATCAAGTGCTGACTTGCGGAATAATTATAATGAAATATCGACCTACTGTCATAATTACCCGGAACCTGTTTTTATTACGAAGAATGGAAAAGGTGACCTTGCTGTAATGAGCATTGAGGCATACGAGGAATTAACCAGCCGATTTGAACTATATAGCCAGATTAAGGAAGGAATGGACGATATTGCCGCTGGCAATACCAGAC
>OLNV01002073.1_pt1 | contig 11831 bp, 11 predicted proteins | sample 1672891 | NCBI WGS metagenome assembly OLNV01 (sample SAMEA3136734, study PRJEB25190) | human gut metagenome | biome: human gut; feature: human-associated habitat; material: faeces | place: Austria | collected 2013 | reverse complement strand
CATCCTCGATATAACGGTCGCTGAATGCGTCGTTATCGTTAGGGTCGTTGATGGAAGCACGTGGGTACATCGAGTTTGGATTGTCAACAGTCAAATTATAGATGTTGTCATACCAGTTGCCTGTGTAGTTGCCATCCTTGGCTACGAGGTGAACTCGCTTGTTGATATCCTTCAATTGGTTGCTCCATGGAGAGTTCATGTGGGTCATCTTCATGTTCAGATAGTTGGCTACCTTGGCACCTACAGAACCGTTGATGAAGATATTCAGGTCGAAGTTCTTGTAGCGGAAGGTGTTGTTCCATCCGAAGGTCCACTTAGGGAGTGGAGAACCGATGTTGGTCTTATCATTCTCGTCAATCTTGCCATCTTTGTTGATGTCCTTGTACTTCAAGTCACCTACGTAGGTGGTGTTGGTGCGATTCAGCTGGCTGGCGTCTTTCCATGAATAGTGCTTGGTACCGTCGGCATCAATGGTCTCATTGTAGTTGTTCTTCTGGAGTGTCTGAACCGGAGAACTGAGGATGTCTTCGAGATCCTTATATACTCCCTCTACTACGTAACCATAGAAACCATAGAGTGATTCGCCTGGGATAGAGCGGGAAACCACGTCGCTCCACTGACCCTTACCGAGCAAGGCGGTACTGCCGGAAAGACTCTTCAACTTGTTCTTGTTGATAGAGATGGTAATGTCTGAACTCCAGTCGAAGTCCTTGGTTACGATAGGGTGGGTGTTGAGGGCTATTTCAATACCGGTGTTCTCGATATCGCCATAGTTTCCGTATGGTGCAGCGAGGGCTGAAGACTGGTTACCGCTGGTACCCATGATAGAAGGCAGGTTGAGCTGCATCAGCATATACTTACTCATCTTCTTGTACCAATCTACGGTCAGGTTCACACGATTGTCTAAGAAACCGAGGTCGAGACCTACGTTCCACTGCTCCTGAGTCTCCCACTTGATGTCGAGGTTCTTCAGGTTGGCAGGACGGAAACTGGTTCCCAGTGCTGTATCCATGGTGCTCATGGCAGAACCCCACTTGTAACCACCGATGTTGGAGTTACCTGTCTGACCCCAACCGAGACGCAACTTACCATTGCTCAACCACTTGATGCCTTTCATAAACTGCTCGTTGGTGAAACGCCAACCCAAAGCCAATGAGTGGAAACCTGCCCAACGGTTGTTAGGACCGAAGTTAGAACTACCATCATAACGATAGGTATAGGTAGCGAGATAACGGTCATCGTAGTTGTATGTCTCACGGGTGAAGAAGGAAGCCATAGATGAACTTCCCCAACCTGCACCGATCTGTGGATCGCCCTGACCCAAAGCAGGATTGTGAACTACATCGTTAGGAAGGTTGGTATTGAATACTGATGTATAATCATATTTTGATTCCCAGCATTCCTGTCCGAGCATGGCAGTGATGCTATGCTTGCCGAGGTTGGTTGTATATTGCAGATAGTTGTTCAATGACCAGAAGGTATTGCTGTTCTTCTGCAGACGGCTCTGGTTGTTCTGACGTTTCCAGGTACCGAGGTCAATCATCGGATTGTAGGTTTCACCCTTGGATGCACCGATGTCGAAACCCAACTGGCTGTGCCAGGTCAAGCCCTTCATCAGGGTAATATCTGCGAAGACACTACCGTTCAAGCTCTGACGGTCGAGCAGAATATCATCTTCCATTGCCATGGCGATAGGGTTAGGGTTGGTGAATCCTTCCTTGGATACGCTGGAATAACCGCCGTCGATATTGTAAATCTGAATATCTGGAGGAGTAGTCAATGAGTAGTTGATCAAACCTTCTGAACCATCAGCCAGCTTCAAGCTCTCTGATGTCTTGGAATAGGTAGCATTCAAACCGAGCTTGAACCATTTCTTCAACTGTGCAGAGAGGTTCACGCGCATAGAATAGCGCTGGAATTCAGAACCGATGATGGTACCATCCTGGTCTGTCCAGTTGCCTGAGATATAATAGTTTACCTTGTCAGTACCACCCTCTGCTGCAATCTGGTGTGACTGCTGCCAGGCTGTCTGGAAGATAGCATCCTGCCAGTTGGTACCGATACCGAGGATAGATGGATTGCTATATACAGCGTTTGGTTTGGAGATTTCGCCCTGGTTGGCGAGGTCGTTGTAATACTCAGCAAACTCGCGCAGGTTCATGATGTCCAGGCGCTTGTTCTGACGGCTTGCAGCAACGCTACCAGTATAGGTAAACTTAGCTTCACCTGCTTTACCCTTCTTGGTGGTAATCAAAACGACACCATTGGCACCCTGGGCACCATAGATGGCGGTGGCAGAAGCATCCTTCAACACCTCCATGCTCACGATATCGCTAGGGTTGATGAGAGAGAGGAGATACGGCTGAGTGAGAACCGTTACCGAGCTTATCACCCAAACCGAGTGAAGAACCACTGTTGCTCTGAGAGTTGAAGATGACACCATCTACAACGTACAATGGTTCTGAGTTGGCGTTGATGGTAGCGATACCACGCACGCTAACGGCTACGGCAGAACCTGGCTGACCGGAAGTCTGGACAGCGTTTACACCGGAAATCTTTCCCTGGAAAGCCTGGTCAACGTTGGTGATAGGAGTTTGCTTCAATGTCTTTTCGTCCATGGAAGCGGAAGCACCAGCGAGGTCGCTCTTCTTCATGGTACCATAACCTACAACCACTACTTCCTGAAGACTGTTGTTGTCTTCGGTCAAAGTAATGTCGTACTTGGTCTGACCGCCTACCTTGAACGACTTGGTGACGTAACCTACGTAGGTTACCTCTACAGTCTGTCCGGCAGACACATTCAGGATGTAGTTACCATCCATGTCAGTTACTGCGGCATTTTTTGTACCTTTCACTTTTACTGTCGCACCGATGATGGGACCCATCGCATCGGATACGTTACCAGTAATCTTTTTGGTTTGCTGTACAGCCTGACTCGTTGTGATCTGGGCTGCAAAAGTCTGTTGTGGTGAGATGCCGAGAAGACTCAGGGCAGCGATACCAGCAAGCAACTTTTCTCTACTGTTCAAATCCATACTTATTAGTTTAATTATGTTGTTTATTTGTTTTTTAGGCTTGAATCATTTGTGGTTGCAAAATTACGATTTTTTTTTCAAAAATGAGTATGCTTATTTTGCTGATTATTGATACTTTGTTGCTATTTACTGTTTTTTATGCGAAAAAAGTGAGGAAAGTACGGATTTTAGAAAATAATGCCATTTTCTTTTTAAATGTTTACAGCCTGGTTGATTTATGTAAACGAATGATGAGTGTGTGCGTATCTATTCTTTTATTTAATAATGTACACGTACATTTTATTATTTATAAGGCTTACAAATATTGTCATACTATCTCTGTTTTGTGGTAAAATATTGATTTTTTTTCGTTTTGCCGTGATAGTACGTTTATTCAGCAAAAAAGTACAAGGGTTATTCAGAAAATAGTGCTAACTTTGCAACCGTAAAACTTAATGGTCCTATTGAGAGGATTGTGAGTGGACAATAACTATTATAATAAGCAATAACTAACAAAATAAACGATTAAAACAATAAAAACGAAATGCAGAAGGTTTATAGGTTAATAATTATAGGTGTTATGATGAGCGTGCTCGGCTCTCTCGGGCTGAGTGCGCAAATCAAAGGTTACAACATCGTAGTGAGTGTGACTCCTGATCATCAGGACTGGAACTACAAGGTGGGCGAGAAAGCCAACTTTACAGTGAATGTCAGAAAGAGTGGTACTCTTTTGACCAATGTGAAGGTAGATTATGAGGCCGGTCCTGCTATGTTTCCGGATGTGAAGAAAAGTACCACCCTCAAGGATGGTATGATGAAATGGAGCGGAAGTCTGAACAGACCGGGCTTCTATCGCTTCAAGGTCATTGCTCATGTGGATGGAAAGGATTACGAAGGACTCTGCACCGCAGGCTTCTCTCCCGAAAAGATTCAGCCTTATGCACAGGAACCTAAGGATTTTGATGCTTTTTGGAAGAATGCGTTGGATGAGGCTCGCCAGACCAATCTGAATATCACCAAGGTGTTGCTTCCTGAGCGCTGCACTCAAGATAAGAATGTATATGAGATCAGTTACAATAACAACCGATGGGGCTCTAAGATGTATGGCATCCTGAGTGTTCCGGTAAAGGAAGGCAAATATCCTGCCTTGCTCCGAGTTCCGGGTGCGGGTGTCCGTCCTTATGCGGGCGATACCTATACCGCACCATCCAAGTGTATTGTTTTGGAAATCGGTATTCATGGCATTCCTGTTACGATGGAGCAGAAGGTATATGATGATCTCCTGAATGGCGAGTTGAACGGCTATTGGGATACCAATCTTGAAAATCCAGACCGTAACTCGTATAAGAGAGTCATCACCGGAGCTGTGCGTGGAGTGGATTTCATTGCTGCTCTTCCTGAATGGAATGGAAAGACCATCGGCGTGACGGGTTCTTCGCAGGGAGGATTCCTCTCTATTGCGGTGGCAGCACTCGATAAGCGTGTCACTTTCCTGGCTCCTGTTCATGATGCTATGTGTGATTATGAAGCTGAAATCCATGGAGTTGCAGGCGGTTGGCCTCACTACTTCTATAAGGAGAACAAAGCTCAGGGAGCAGCCTGGAAGGAGGCTAAACTCACAGAACTGGAGAAGGCGCGATTGGAAGGTGCCCGCTATTACGATGGTGTCAACTTCGCCCGTCGCATCACCGTTCCTGGCTGGTATAGCTTCGGATATAACGATGAAGTGGTTCCTCCAACTTCTTCATACGGCTTATATAATATCGTGAAGGCTCCAAAGACCTTGAGTCTTTATCAGATGACCGGTCACTACTGGTATCAGGAGCAATGGGATGAATGGCAGGATTTTATCATTAAACAATTGACTAAATAAATTTATGTTCGGAAAAAGAATATTGATCAGTGCTGCTTGTCTGTTGGTTATGCAGGGAGCAATAGCACAGGTGGATGGTGTTTCTAGTGCTTCTGTTCAAGCTGCAGGTACATCTTGCAGCAATGGTATAAAGGAATGCTGCAAAACGCCTGCTGGGCAACTGAAAATTCGTCTGCAGAAATTATTAAACAAGGGTATCATGGTGGGTCATCAGGATGATCCGGTGTATGGTACTACTTGGAAATGGGATCAGGGAAAGAGCGATGTGCTTCTTACTACAGGTGATTATCCCGCAGTGATGGGATTCGATCTGGGTAAGATAGAACTCGACAGTAAGGAGAATCTGGATGGTGTTCCGTTCGACAGAATGCGCCAGGAAATCATCGCTCAGTATAAAAGAGGTGGAATCGTTACCTTGAGCTGGCATCCTTGGAATCCAGCAACAGGCGAGAATGCCTGGGATCCAAAGGGAGATGCGGTGGCTGCCGTCCTGGATGGAGGCGCCCAGCAGCAGAAATTTGACAGCTGGCTCAAAAAAGTATCAGACTTCATCCTTTCTCTCAAGACTAATGACGGCAAACTCGTTCCTGTAATCTTCCGACCATGGCATGAAATGAATGGCGGATGGTTCTGGTGGGGCGCCAACAGTTGCACACCTGCACAATACAACCAACTTTATGCAAATACCTATCACAGACTTACTAAAGCAGGGTGCAGCAACATCGTTTGGGCGTGGTCGCCAAATCTTGGAAGCGAGAAGACTGTCGAAGCTTTCTTGGAGCGTTTCCCTGGAGATCAGTATGTGGATATGGTGGGCATCGATATCTATGAATTTGATAACAATGATGCTGCCTATCAGCAGAATCTATCTGCCAGTCTGGATGTTATGATGGCAGCGGCAAAGAAGGTGGGTAAGATTCCTGCCCTCACCGAAACCGGTTGCCGGGGAATCTCTCAGAAGAAAGACTGGTTTACGAAGACTCTCTGGTCTGTACTTCAGAAGTATCAGGTTAGCTATGTACTCTTCTGGCGCAATGCCTGGGACAAGCCGCAGGAGGAAGCTTACCTGCCAGGAGTAGGTGATGGAGACATCGTGAACGACTTCAAGGCTTTCAAGAAAGAGAAGAAGGTACTTTTTGCCAAGGATATCAAGAAGGTAAAGTAAGAAGTAAAGAGTGAAGAACGAAGAGTGAAGCATTCAACGGCTTTGCTAATCATAAAGTTCAAAGTTCAAAGATTAAAGTTCAAAGTAAATAATATTATGACTACATTTCAAGACAAAGTGAAGGCTCTCCGTGCTCATCACGAGGAATTGTTGAGCCGCAAGAATGAACCGGTAGAGTGGGGCAATGGTATCTACGAGAAGTATAAGAATCCTATCCTCACCGCAGAACATACTCCACTGGAGTGGCGCTATGACTTCGATGAGAAGAGCAACCCATATCTGATGCAGCGCATCATGATGAATGCTACGCTGAACTCTGGTGCCATCAAGTGGAACGGCAAGTATCTCCTCGTTGTACGTGTGGAGGGTGCCGACCGCAAGAGCTTCTTTGCTGTAGCTGAGAGTCCAAACGGTATCGATAACTTCCGTTTCTGGGATGAGCCTATCACCATGCCGGAGGATGTGATTCCTGCTACCAACATCTATGATATGCGACTCACCGCTCATGAGGATGGCTATATCTATGGTGTGTTCTGTGCAGAGCGCCACGATGTTGACCAGCCTGGCGACCTGAGTGCTGCTACTGCTACTGCTGCTATCGCTCGTACCAAGGATTTGGTTAACTGGGAGCGTCTTCCAGACCTGAAGACCAAGAGTCAGCAGCGTAATGTGGTTCTTCATCCAGAGTTTGTAGATGGCAAGTATGCTTTCTATACCCGTCCACAGGATGGATTCATCGATACAGGTTCTGGTGGCGGTATCGGTTGGGCTTTGGTAGATGACATCACCCATGCAGAAATCAAGGTAGAGAAGATCATCAATGCCCGTCATTATCACACCATTCAGGAGGTGAAGAACGGTGAGGGGCCTCATCCTATCAAGACAGATAAGGGTTGGTTGCATCTCGCTCACGGTGTTCGTGGCTGTGCCAGTGGTCTCCGTTATGTACTCTATATGTATATGACTTCACTTGAGGATCCTACAAAGGTGATTGCAGAGCCAGGCGGATACCTGCTCGTACCGGAAGGTCCTGAATATATCGGTGACGTGATGAACGTGGTCTTCACCAACGGATGGATTGCTGATGAGGATGGTAAGGTGTTCATCTACTATGCATCTTCAGATACCCGTATGCATGTGGCTACTTCTACCATCGACCGATTGGTAGATTACTGCATGAATACTCCAAAGGATGATTATCGCACCCAGTTCTCTGTAGAAAAGATCAAGGACTTGGTAGCTAAGAATAAAAAGACATTAGGTGAATAGGTGTTAAGGTATTAAGATTGTAGGGATTCTCAGCCTTCGTCCGTATTCTTAATATGGACGAGGGCGGAATCCCTTTTTCGTAAAGTTCAATGTTCAAAATTCAAAGTTCAAAGTAAAAATGGCTAGTTTAAAGGAAAAAATTGCTTATGCTTTGGGCGATGCCGCTGCCGGTGGTATCGTTTGGAAGGTGATGTCTATTGCTTTCCCTCTGTTTTTTACCAATGTCTTCGGGCTCTCTTTTGCCGATGCTGCTGTGCTGATGCTGGTGGCTCGTATGTTTGATGTGGTAACCGACCCGCTGATGGGTAGTCTTGCCGACCGTACACAGAGCCGCTTCGGTACCTATCGTCCCTGGCTGATTTATGGAGCCGTTCCTTTCGGATTGGTTTTCGCGCTCCTGCTCTATACGCCAGATTTCGGTCCGGTGGGCAAGCGTATCTATGCCTATGCCCTCTATCTTCTGATGATGGCGATATATACGATGGTGAATGTGCCTTATGGTTCCCTTCTCGGTGTGATGACCGAGGATGATGATGAGAAGAACCAGTTCTCGTCCTTCCGCATGGTGGGCGCCTATGCGATGGGATTCGCCACCTTGCTCTCTTTCCCATATCTTCAGGAGATGGTGGGCGGTACGGCTACTTATCAGTATGCCGTTATCGGGCCATTCTGGGTGTGGTTGCAGCCGTGATGACCCTGGCATGCGGTCTTCTTACCAAGGAGCGTCTGAAGCCGAAGAGAGCAGAGAAGTTCTCCTTCCGCCAGTTTGCCGACCTGGTACACAACAAGGCATGGCTCTATATGACCGCCATTGCCGTATGTACCAACTTCTTCAATGGTTTCCGCTATGCGGTAGCGGGTTATATGTTCGATTACTGTCTGCATGGTAATGTCACCATCGAGGGATTGATCATCAACTACACGGTGTTCATGGCATTCGGTGAGGTAACCTGTATGATTTTCGGAGGAGTTTCACCTTGGTTCACCCGTATGGTAGGCAGCAAACGGATGGCATTCTTCTGGGCATCAACCCTCTGTCTGGTTCTTTCATTGGCATTCTTCTTTATTCCGATGGATCCAGCTTATATCTGGGTGATGATAGCCCTCGTGGTGTTGACCTCTGTAGGTATCGGAATCTATTCACCACTGTTGTGGTCTATGTATGCCGATGTTGCCGATTATCATACCGAGCATTTCGGAACATCTGCTACCGGTCTCATCTTCTCGTCAGGTACCATGAGTCAGAAGTTTGGTACAGCCATTTCCGGTTCGCTCATCGCCCTTTTCCTGGGTTGGGCGGGTGCCAATATGATTACCGACAAGATGGGTAACACCATGATTGATCCAGCCAGCGTCACCGACTCTGTGCTTACCATGGTATGGTCTTTGTTCAGTCTTTTCCCAGCATTCATCGCATTCCTGCTGATGGTTCTTGCTTGGAAGTTCCCTATAAAAAAGTAAAGGTATGGAAAATCTGAAAAAAACAATGAAGGATGTGTTGGAAAACAACATCCTCAACTATTGGATTGACAAGGTAAAGGATGAAGAGAATGGCGGCTTTTATGGACGTGTCGATGGCAACGACCAGGTACACCCTGAAGCCGAGAAAGGTGCAGTAATGAATGCCCGTATCCTATGGGCTTTTTCTGCAGCCTACCGGGTATTGAAGAAACCAGAGTATCTGGAGGCAGCAACCCGTGCCAAGGAGTATGTACGCGATCATTTCCTGGACAAGGAGTATGGCGGCATCTACTGGAGCCTGGATTACAAGGGTAATCCGCTTGATACCAAGAAGCAGACCTATGCCATCGGCTTTGCCATCTACGGATTCTCAGAGTATGCGCGTGCTACTGGCGACCAGGAAGCGCTGGATATCGCCATTTCTCTCTATCACGACATCGAAAAGCATGCCTTCGATGCCAAGAACAATGGCTATATCGAGGCGCTGACCCGTGAATGGCAGCCTATCGCCGATATGCGACTCTCTGATAAGGATGAGAATGGTTCCCGTACCATGAATACCCATCTGCATATCATTGAGCCTTATACCAATCTCTATCGTGTGTGGAAGACCGAAGAGCTGGAAAAGAGCATCCGCAATCTCCTGGATATCTTTACCGACAAGTTGCTCAATCAGGAGACCTTTCATCTCGACCTCTTCTTCAATGATGAGTGGGAAGGTAAGCGAAACATCGAGAGTTACGGTCACGATATCGAGGCTTCCTGGCTGCTCCACGAAACTGCGCTCGTCTTGGGCGATAAGGAAGTGCTCCATAAGATAGAACGCATCATCCGCCGCATTGCCGATGCTGCTGATGAGGGATTACGCCCTGATGGAAGTATGGTATATGAGCATTGGAAGGATGGTGATCAGTTCGATCTCCAGCGCCAGTGGTGGGTACAGTGCGAGAATATCATCGGACATATCGATCTCTATCAGTATTTCCGAACGGATGAGAATCTCGAAGTAGCCATCCGTTGCTGGAACTATGTGGCAAAGCATCTCCTGGATCAGCAGAATGGTGAATGGCATTGGGCTATTCTCGAAGATGGTACGGTGAATAAGGAAGATGATAAGGCGGGCTTCTGGAAGTGCCCTTATCACAATTCCAGAATGTGCCTCGAACTGATTGAGCGTGATTATTAGAATATTCATAGGTGTAGTTGATTGTTAGGTGGAGTCTTGCAGCTTTCGCGGATTACGTGGTTTTTCTTCTTTCCGGAGAATAATTTGCGTAATTTGTGAAAACTGTGAGACTTTTTTTGTTTATTCCAAATATTTGTTGTATTTTTGCAGAATGTAGAATTGAGGGCGGCATCGCATCAATAATTCAACATTTAACATTTAACATTAAATATTCAAAATAAATGTACATAGCAGTAGCAGGAAATATCGGTAGCGGAAAGACCACGCTTACCAAGATGCTCTCCAAGCATTATGGCTGGAAGCAGTTTTTGGAACCAGTGGCAGAGAATCCCTACATCGATGACTATTACAAGGACATCCCCCGATGGGCTCTCAATATGGAGGTCTTCTATCTGAAGCAGCGATTCAAGAATCTGCTTGAGATTCAGCATTGTAAGGATACCGTTATTCAAGACCGCACCATCTTTGAGGGAGTGTATGTCTTTGCAGCCAACAATAGAAAGATGGGCAATATGGACCAGCGCGACTTCGATACCTATATGGAACTCTTCGAGTCGATGATGGAAGTGGTGAAGATGCCGGAACTGATGATCTATCTCCGTTCTTCCGTACCTCATCTTGTGAAGAATATTCAGAAACGAGGCCGTGATTACGAGCAGAAGATGCCTATCGATTATCTCGAAGGAATCAATCTTCTCTACGATGATTTCATCATGAACAAGTATAAGGGTAGGGTGCTGGTCGTAGAGGTGGATAACCTCGACTTCGAGCATAATCCCAAGCAGTTTGGAGATATCATCGACAAGATTGATGCCAAGCTCTTCGGCTTCTTCTCAAAGGAAGAGTAGTTCTCCACGGAAGATCCGTCTTTTTGGTAAGAATGATTAGTATGTTCATCAGCTAATCATAAAGTTCAAAGTTCAAAATTCAAAGTTCAAAGTTAAGACAATGCATATAGCAATAGCAGGAAATATAGGAAGCGGCAAGACTACCTTGACCAAGATGCTTGCCAAGAGATATGGCTGGAAGGCAAACTTCGAGCCGGTAGATAACAATCCATACCTTGCCGATTATTACAAGGATATGGAGCGATGGTCGTTCAATCTTCAGATTTACTTTCTGAACAAGCGATTCCACGATGTGGTGGAGATCTCCCGTTCGGAGCAGAGCATCGTGCAGGATAGAACCATCTTCGAGGATGCGCGCATCTTTGCCCCAAATCTTCACGATATCGGCATGATGAGCGACAGGGATTTCAAGAACTATACCGATCTCTTCGATTTGATGATCAGTCTGGTGAAGCTTCCAGACCTGATGATTTACATCAAGAGCAGTATCCCGACCCTCGTGAAGCACATCGAGAAGCGAGGCAGAGATTTCGAGAAGAGCATCCGCATCGACTATCTCCAGGGGTTGAACAACCGTTACGAGGAATGGATCAAGGATTACAAGGGCCGACTCATCATCATCGATGGCGATACCTTGGAGTTTGCTGATAATCCTGAGGATTTCCGCAAGGTTACCGATTTCATCGACGCCGAATTGTTTGGCTTGTTCAAATAATAGTTTGACTTAATTCAAATAACAGAAACATCGAATATTCGCCAGTGCCGGATGCCTGTCCGTCACTGGCGAATGTGTATCCATTATAGTCGGATACATGCCCGATACAACCTATTTTAGCATCTAATAACCCTTTTTTTGCCCGATATTTAACATTTAACATTAAAAATTATCATCTTTCAGAAATAATTGCTACCTTTGCAGCCGCTTAGAAGCATTTAAACAAAAATAACGTTATAACAATTTTTATGAACTTTACACTATTTATCACCGTTTTGCTGACGGCTGTAACCTTGGTGG
>OLNV01002069.1_pt1 | contig 11860 bp, 9 predicted proteins | sample 1672891 | NCBI WGS metagenome assembly OLNV01 (sample SAMEA3136734, study PRJEB25190) | human gut metagenome | biome: human gut; feature: human-associated habitat; material: faeces | place: Austria | collected 2013 | reverse complement strand
TGCACAATGTATTTGAAAGGATGGTCCGTCATGAAAATCACGATTAAACCAGCTGCAGTGACGTACTTGAACGAGCACGTTGCAAAGGATCAACATTTGTTTCTGGCATTAGATGATGGCTCAAGTAAGTATTCGAAACTAGGCGGCTCCTGTGCTATTGGCAATAAGTACCAAATTGTTGTGACCAATCAGGACGACCAAGACTATGCACTGCCACTGGAAAATGATGCGGGCTTGAAGCTGACCACAGGCGATCCGGAAACCGATTATTTCGGAAGCGGCCTGACGCTTGATTTTAAAAATGCTTCGTTAGCCTTGCGTGATGATAGTGGTATTTTAGACGGTGCCGTTACCCTTAATCAGGTAACTTCAACGCCGCAAAACGATGACAAACGCCGTGAGGAAATGAAATCGCTAGGCGGCAAGATTTGTTAATGTACGATCATAATCCGCTGAACCTGTAAAACGACAAACAATCAAAATAGCAGAAAATTCAAATTAGCACTCTAACATGACGAGTGCTAATTTTTGTGTTATACTAAAGATGTTCGGAAGAGGAAGTCGTAACCTTCAAAATGAAAGGAAGTTTTCGATGATGGCTAATGATCTTATGCGGCGGAATGATTGGTTGAATGATCCATTCTTCAATGATTTGGGACGGCATATTTTTGACAGCTTTACGCCAACTCGTGGGGTTGACAACAGTCGCCTGCTGAAAACGGATATTCAGGAAAATGACGAGTCATATGTTGTGAAGGTTGATGTGCCTGGAATCGAGAAGCAAAATATCAATTTAAGCTATGACCATGATGTTCTCAGCATTGCAGTTAAACATGAGGAACAGGCTGATCATTCAGACAAGGAAGGCAATATGCTAATGTCTGAACGCAGCTATGGCCGCATGAGCCGCAGCTATCGGTTGCCAAGCGTTGATGAAGGTAAGATTAGTGCTAAAGTCAGTGATGGCGTTTTGACCATTGATTTACCAAAGATGGCAGCTGATCAGCAGGAAGGGCATCAGATTACGATCGATTGAATCGGATCTGTTTGTCTAGTATGAATACCTTGAGGAGCCGGATCGGGAAACTGATCCGGCTCTTTTTCGAGCGTGAGCAGGGGCGCTTAGCAACAACTAGCTACCGGTCATTCGATCCTGACGAAGAAAGTAACAGCAGTAGCAGCTTCTTCAGAGCAGATGAGGTCACTGAAAACAGGAAATAAGTTCAAATTAATGATTCGTTTCGCTGTAAAAGCGTATAATAGAAGGTAAACATTTAGGATAATCGAAAAGAGAATTGTCTAGGTGAAGGCCTAGAAAACAGCTCCGAGCTAACACTTGCCATCCTTATCGTTTACTGAGTTAGCCTAGACTGAATTATATCGGTTACAGGATTTGAACGTCCAGATTATATTCGTTCTAAAAAGGGTTGCGTTTTTAAATTGTAATGGTTATAATTGGGGTACTTAGGAAAAGGGAGTGGCAACAATGAAGAAGAACTGGCAGCTTATGATGGTGCTTGTTGTGAGTGCTGTGGCGCTGGTCTTTGCGTTCATATTAAAACAGCCATTGATTGCTCAGGGACTGATTACAGTCATGGGGTCAATTATTGCTTTGATTATGTTCGGCGGCATGGTCAAGACCATTCGTTCAGGTAATTTCGGGGTTGATTTGTTAGCAATTACGGCGGTAGTCGCCACTTTGGCAGTCAGTCAGTATTGGGCAGCGATGATTGTTTTGCTGATGCTGACTGGTGGGGACGCCTTGGAAAGTTATGCTGCGAGCCAGCAGTGAACTGAAGCAGTTATTAGAAAACGCACCAACGACAGCTCATCGGTTGGTTGATGGCCACGTTGAAGATGTTGACGTTGATGCCGTTCAAGTGGGCGAGACGATTTTGGTTAAGCCTCAAGAAGTTGTTCCATTCGATGGTACGGTTTTGGAAGGCGAGAGTTTGGTGGATGAAGCCAGTTTGACCGGTGAATCCAAACCAGTTGCCAAAAACGCAGGTAGTGACATCATGTCTGGGACGATCAACGGGGATTCGGCATTAACCGTTAAAGTTACGCAGCGAGCAGAAGACAGTCAATATCAGGGAATCATTAAACTTGTTAAGGAATCCGAAGCTCGTCCGGCTCATTTCGTCCGGATGGCAGACCGGTATGCGGTACCATTTACGTTAGTTGCTTATGTCATTGCCGGCTTGGGTTGGGTCTTATCTGGCGACCCGGTTCGGTTTGCACAGGTACTGGTTGTCGCATCGCCTTGTCCATTGATTCTGGCGGCACCGATTGCCATGGTTTCGGGTATGAGTCGCAATAGCCGTAACGGGATTATTGTGAAGTCGGGGACCACCCTTGAAAAATTGAGTGACGCTCGGACTTTCGCTTTTGATAAAACCGGAACCGTCACCCGTGGTATTTTGAAAGTCGCGACAGTTTTACCGCAGGCCGGTTTTTCCCAAGATGAGCTTTTGAATCTAGCTGCCAGTGCAGAAGGCCAATCGACCCATATCTTGGCGCGCTCGTTGACAGACGCAGTGCCAGCAGCAGATCGGCTGCCGGCAAGCGAAGTCAGTGAAGCAACTAGTTTCGGTGTTTATGCAACCGTTGACGGGCATAAGGTTAAAGTCGGCAAGGCTGAGTTCGCCGGTGCAAAAGAGACTTTGGATACAACGGCGGTTTATGTCAATGTCGATGGCCAATATGCCGGTGCCATTACCTTTTCCGACCAAATTCGGCCTGAAGCAAAAGAAACCATGACCAAATTGCACGAATTAAACGATGCCAACTTGATCATGATCTCTGGTGACCAACAATCCATTGCCGATAAGGTCGCTCGAGAAGTCGGTATTGACCAAGTGTATGCTGAGCAATTGCCGCAGCAAAAGATTGAAGTGCTGGACAATGTGCCTAAGGATGATCGTCCCGTTGTCATGGTGGGTGACGGGGTCAACGATGCACCATCGCTGGCGATTGCCGATGTTGGGATTGCCATGGGTGCACATGGCGCAACGGCTGCCAGTGAATCAGCAGACGCGGTGGTGTTACGCGATGATCTAGCAAAAGTGGCAGCAGCAACCTTGATTGCCAAAGAAACCATGGTCATTGCCAAGCAGTCAGTGCTGATCGGGATTGCGATTTGTACCGGATTGATGCTCATTGCCAGCTTCGGCGTGATTCCAACGATTATTGGCGCCATGTTGCAAGCAGTCGTCGATACGGTCACCATTTTATACGCGCTGCGGGCACGTAATGGCTTGCATCGGCAGGCGTTGGTTGATCCGGTTCGCGCAGAAGCACGTGCTTAATTAACAATTTAAGATCAAGAGATTTCAGGGTCCAATCAGATACGCGCGATATAAGCGCATCTGATTGAACCTTTTTTTGTACATAGGATGTTAAACAGTGAACAACAGTAACGAGTGCAATGGTTGCAGAAACTAGTTTATTGGAAGCGGTTACTGCAAGCGCTACAATCTTTTTGTAATTAAGGTTTTAATATATCAGTTCACAAAAGTTTCAAGACACCTCATGACAACGGGTGTTCAAGCAATTATTGAAAGCAGAAGTTTAAGTAAGTTACATGAAAGAAGGAGTTGTGTATGTCAAAAGACACCTTTGTTATTTCTAGAAAAACGGATGTTCATACCGATAATATGGCAAATCCGGTTTTAAAAAACGCTGTGGATATTTTACAAAGAGATATTCAAAAAGCAACCACTGGCGAGGCAGATGCGAATCAAATTACTTTGGTATTGAAAAAAGATGCCGATCAAAAAGTTCCTGATACGTTCACGATGCATTATGTTAGCCCACGGAAAGTTGAAATTGTTGCAGCAACGACCCGTGGCTTGATGTATGGTGCCTTAGCTGTTTCTCGTGAAGTGCTTGGAATTGATGACTTCTGGTACTTTATGGATACGCCTATTAAGAAGCAATCGACAGTTAGTTGGACCGACTTCAGTCAACATTTACCCGATTTCCAGACAAAGTATCGTGGTTGGTTCGTTAACGATGAATTGCTGGTTGCAGCTTGGCAGGATCACGATTCCAAAGATTACGTTTGGGATCGCATCTACGAAACCTTACTTCGGGTTGGCGGTAATCTTGTCGTTCCGGGGACCGATAAAGAAAGCCGTTATCATCGTAATGGAGCTCGTGACATGGGTCTTATCATCGCCCATCACCACGCTGAACCACTTGGATCGGAAATGTTTGCCCGTGTTTATCCTACCCTTGAAGCTTCTTACTTGAAATATCCTGAACTCTTTAAAAAGCTTTGGCGCGATAGCATTTTAGAACAGCGTGGGCATGAAGTGGTTTATGGATTAGGGTTCCGGGGTCAGGGCGATCGACCGTTTTGGTTGGATGATGCGTCACATCAGTGGACTGATGAGGAAAAAGCGAAAGTCATTAATGATACCATCAAACTTCAATACGATATGGTTCAAGAACTTGATCCAGGTGCGCAATGCTCAGTTAGCATTTACGGTGAATTGACGGGTTTGTTCAATAAAGGCTTGCTTAAATTGCCACAAGACGTGATTGAGATCTGGGCTGACAATGGCTATGGCAAGATGGTCTCTCGGCGGCAATGGGATGATGATCCGCGTTCACCAGTTTTGACCATTCCTAATAAGGCACACCGCGCTCGGGGTATCTACTATCATGTCACCTTCCATGATTTACAGGCATCCAGTTTCCTGACATTATTGCCAAACAGTCCGCATTTTGTGGCTGAAGAGCTTGAAAAAGTTCGCAAAGCTAAGATGGATACTTTGGAATTAATCAACGTCGGCAATGTTAAACCGCATATCTTATTTATTCGCGAAGTTGCCCGTTCATGGCGCCGAGACTATCAGGTACATAGTGAAGAAGCGATCATTAAGGACTATGTATCACATTACTATTCCGAAGCTCAAAAAGAAATTACAACGATCTACGAAGATTATTTCAAGGCACCCATCCAGTATGGCCCACACGATGACCAAAAAGCCGGCGATGAGTTCGCTACTTATCTAATCCGGAAAGTTGTCAAAGCTTGGATGGGTCATTACCCACAACTTGAAGAAATGAAATGGTTGACAGGCGATGTTTCACTCGATGATCAGCTTACCAAGGTTACAGAGTTGATTGATACAAAATACGCGGAATGGGATCGCCTGTATCGCCGAGCCGTTCAAGTTTACGCAGATATTATGGGTCAACAACCGCAGCGGCTTTTCTATAACGACATGTTGTTGGGAATTGCTGTCCACGCATGTTCACTCCATGCCTTACGTGCTAGCATTCAGGCCTACCGTCATTATCAGCAGGCAGAAATTGTCCATGCCTTCCTTGGTGCAGATGAGGCTGTGCGTGCCAATGATGAAATTATCCGTTTGCGGCGGGACAATCCATCACCAAAATGGGTGGACTTTTTCCATAATGATGCCTATTCAAACATCGAATTGAATGCAATCAAGTTACGGCGCTTGCGTTCTTATCTGCGCGTCTTAGGCGACGGGTCAGATGAGGATGTATGGGAACGTAAATATCTGATGGAGCCAGCAGATGCCCGGGTTATGTTACTTTCTAACACCCACTTGGCACTTTCGGATGATCAAATTGCTAAGAAGTTACGTGAACAACTCATTGACGAAAAGTAGTTAATTGACAAGTAAGTTCTCGGCATCCACATTTTGCCGTTAACTGTACAAACTTTATAAAAGAGGAAAAAAACAATGCAAAATAAAAAAGGCGTTGTCCACGACGGTTGGGACGAATACGCTTCTAAGAGTATTTACCATGCTCGTGGTAAGAAGATCGGAATTGGCCGATCATTAGGATTCGGTGTCTTTTCAATGTTCAGTATTTCCATGCAAGGTTTGGTTGGTGCGTGGTTGCTGTTCTTCTACACCACATTTTGTGGCTTGTCAGCTGGTCAAGGTGCGACTATCTTCCTGATTGGCCGGGTTGCCGATGCAATTGCTTCACTGGTCATGGGCAATATCTCTGATAATATTTACAAGTATAAGATCGGCCGGATGTTTGGCCGTCGCCACATCTTCATTTTGGCAGCTGCACCATCTGTCCTGTTTGCAATCACTTTATGGGTTGCCGGGATGAGTTACTGGTACTATCTGATCACCTACGTCATCACGACTGTCTTGATGTCAGTGTTACAGATTCCTTGGGAAACACTGCCAAATGAAATGACCAAGGATTACAACGAACGGACGACCCTGTCAACAACGCGGATGGTGATTGCCGGTTTGGGTAACATGTTAGCTCAATTTGTGCCAGCCCAACTGTTCCGCTTCTATCCGAAAACGTCCCCGATGCCATATCTGATTATGCAGATCATGTTCTCAGTTGTCACTTTCTTCTTGATTCTGATTACCTATAAGACAACATGGGAACACTTCGTAACCAAGAATGAAGCTAAGAAGTTAGCAGCTCAAGCGCTTGAAGATAACGGCGGTAAGAAGAGTTCACTGAAGTCAGAACTACGCAACTACTTCTCTACCTTCAAGATTAAGAGTTTCCGTACGCACATGGGAATTTATCTGAGTTCTTACTTCGCTTCGATTCTATGGTCCACCACATTTGTTTACTACATTGTCTTCGTACTTGGTAAATCAACAAGTGTATCCGGTATGTTGCAATCGTTAAGTATTGTATCTGTACCAGTTACCATTTTAGCTGGTTACATTGTGACTAAGATTTCACCACGTTCCTTGTACCTGTTTGGCTATTCCTTGATTTTAATCAGTGCTATTGACTGGGTCTTCATTGGTTTAACTAAGCCAGCCGGCATTATGATCTGGCTGATTGTTGGCACGTTGCTTTATGAAATTGGTTTGTACATCCTTTACTTTGTTCCGTGGAATGTCTTTCCGTTCATTCCTGATGTGGATACCTTGGTTACTGGTAAGAACCGTGCTGGCTTGTTTGCGTCAGTCATGGTCTTCATCAACCAGATCAGTCAAGGCCTGGCCTCAGTTGTTGCTGGATACCTGCTTGATGTTTCCGGTTTCCGCCAGTCCACAAGCGGTGCGGTTAGCCAGCCTGCAAGTGCCACAAATATGATTCTGTTTATCGTTTCTGGCGGCGTGGGCATTATGATCCTGATCGCGATGTTCTTTGCGAGCCGGTTCCACCTCAGTAAGAAGACCTTTAATGTCTTAGCCGCTGAGTTAACCCGTTTACAAAAAGGCGGCAGCATGAAGGACGTTAAGCCTGATACCAAACGCGTTTGTGAACAATTGACAGGGGTACCATACGATTCAATTGAATTCTGGCGCAGAAACGATCAGAAGACTAGCACACCTGCTGACACGTCAACTAAATAAGCGTTTGTCAGTCACAAATACCTAATTTAAGGAGGTGATGCTACCCCGAAAAAGCCATTCTTTTCACGCTTATGAATTCGCTTAGATCATCATAAATGCCTAGCAACGTCTACTCCCAGGGTTGCTAGGTTTTTTTGAATAGTCATAGTTGATAGTCGGAACAAACTTAAAAGAACGGCAAGATTGTGTTCGATTTAAAAAAGTTAAAAAGAACGTGATTATTAAAAAATCGATTCTGACAGTAGTATTTAAGCAACTTTCATACTGTCTGGATCGATTTTTGCTTAGCTGCAGAGTAATCAAACGTTGACAGACCTTGAACCAAAGCGACACCGGCTTTGTCACGAACGTAATTGATGGACAACTGTGCGAAATTGCCCTGGTGTCAAGTTTTCCTGGCGTTTAAATGCACGAATCATATAAGTTTCGGAGTTAAATCCTGCTTGTAAAGCGACTTGCAATAATGGTAGATCAGGTTGTTCGATCAGCAATTGTTTTGCCTTAATAATCCGATAGATCGTTAGAAGACGCCGCGGTGTTGTTTGATATAACTCATGAAAAGTTTGCAACATATATTGCACACTATAATTTGTCATTTCCGCAAGCTGGTCATTGGTTAGGTCTTCTTCAAAATGCTGCTGTAATAAAGTTAGAGTCTGTTCAGCTAGTTTTTGCTTGGTAGGATCAGCCTTTAAACGTGCGGTATAAGGTTTTAGCTTGGTTAAGAAATCTTGGATGATAGATGAGGCATGTTCGTCTTGGTAATGATGTTCATGACGATGGCGCATTTGGGTATGGATAAAACCCAACACTTCTGAGCCAAGGACTGGAAAGAAGATTGAATTTGAAGTGTGAATACCCGGGATCATTGCGTCAATGATCGTACCGCCAAAACTAAGATAACTGGTCTGCCAAAGGGATGTAACCGGGTGATAAGCGTAACTAGTGTGAAGATTAATGAGGATGCCTTGACCCGGTCGCAAATGAATTTGTTGGTCGCCAATGGTCAGCTCCCCTTCGCCAATGTCACTTTGCAGCCATTGGTAATAAGCACTGCCTTCAGGTCTTGCCACTGCTGATTGCGTCCAGTGATGGCCCATTTTATGAATCATAAATGCCTGTTTACTAGCGTGGTAGGTCACAGCGGCTTTAGTATCTTTATCAGTGGGGTTATCAATACTGTAACCGCTGATCGTTACATGATTACCGTCACTCCCATAGCGTCGACGCGACTTATCATACCAGTCACCGTGAATGCCCATTGCTTCAATCAATAGTTGATAATGGTCGGGTTGCTCAGTGGGTGAACGGAAACAGACCGTCTCCTCGGTCAGGATACTGTAAAAGTCTGTATAAACTTGAGATCTGATATGCCCTTCTTTATCACGAAGCGTCATTTTAGCAAAACCGCCTTGGGGACTGGTCTGTCCGGTGATCGTAATATTGGTGCCATAAAAAGAAAGGGTTACGCTAGCATCACTTGTCTGGCCAGTCCATGCCAAGGAATTAAAAGTCATCGGTTGGGCATCTTGTTCATACCAATCCCATCTTGGCCAATAATGAGGAATTGATAACTCAGTACCGTTGACCGTTAATGGTAACCAGACATGGGTGCTGTTGTTCAGGTAAGGGTAAGTGTGGCGATCACCTAAATATAAAGGAACCGTTCCCTTTGCAGTCGTGATGAGTGTGACAAAAGCGGTTTGCGAGTTGTAAGTCAATGTTCCTGATGGGCAAAATGGGCCGTGTGGTGTCCAAGGCCCGTTTAAACGGTCAGCGGTAAAATAAATATTATCGTTATGATCCCAGCTGGTTTTTTGTGATGCCAGAAAGAAATAATGATCGTTGAAGTGAAACATTGCAGGAGCCTCGGTGCCAGGAGCAATATTACTAATGACTTTAGCTTCAGCTGTTTTTCCATCAGCAGCTAGGCGATAGATGTCACCTTCATGCGTTAACAGATAATTAGTACCATCATCGTCTGTAAAACTACCGATATGCCACATGCGGATTGTTTGGTTCTCATAACGTAGCGGGCCTTGAAACTCAAACGTATCGGTTAAATGATCGGCTGTAGCATACGCCACAACCGGATCAAATGTACGTTCATCATCGGTGTGCATCAGCATGATATACTGCCCGGTTTTGGCTTGAATCACTTTGACACGGTCACCAATTCGATGCGGACCTAAAAGACCAGACGGCTGAGGAGAAAGTGCGAGACCGGTATCTTTCCAATGTTCTAAGTCGGTTGACACGTACCGTGAGAATCCGGCAAAGGTAATTGAATCAGGTTGATGATATTCACCGAATAAATAATAGTTACCATTTTCTTGAATCAAACAGCCGCCAGAAGCATTAACGACTTGTTGATGCTGATCATACCAGGGAACGCCATTGAAAATGCTTGGCACGATACTACCTCCTCGTCTTAGCTGAAGCGCGATCCTTACATTGGCGAACGCGTTATTCAGAATCTAAACATCCGAAATCATAACAAATTTAATTGCTATCTTAAGCATACGGGAAAAATAGTATAAATAAAACAACAGAACCATTAATCCCTCGTCAGTACTGATAATTGATAGATCCAGACAAAAGAAAAATGCCGTCATCCAAGTCAGATGACAGCATTTTTATGAAAACGAATGATCAATTAATTTGCTTGACTAGAAGCTTGATTGGCATTGGAACTTGGTGAAGAAGCAGCACGACTGGAACTGCTTGAAGTACCGGTACTGCTACTTTCATCGCTACCGCTACTTGAGGCACTACTGCTGCTAGCTTGACTGCCGCTATCACCGTTTGGCCCCCAAGTCCACTGGTAAGAGCCATCACTCATGGTGACTGACTTGACGGTCATGTCGTCAACAGATTTGCCTTGAACCTTAATAGCGGCGACAGCATCATCGTAAGTTTTGTAAAGGCCGCCACTAAGCACGGTTGTCAGGGGTTCAATGCTACCCGTTGAAGCAGGGGTTGATGATGACTGGCCTTGATCATCAGAAGCTGAAGTGCTGCTGCCAGCCGGGTTACTTGAGGACGGCTGGCTTGATTCAGATGGAGTTTGGCTGGAGCTGCTAGATGGCGTCTTTTGACTTGAAGCTGCAGCTGTTGTTCCTACGCCACTAGCTGGTTCGACACCACTAGCAGACGTTTGCTGGTCCGTCTGTTTGCTCTGGCTGCTTGCACTGTTTTGGCCCATCGCAATGTTTGAGTCGTTACTTTCTTGGGAATTTCTCGCTACTTGAACTAGGGGAAGAACGTTTTTGGCAAAATCCTGATTCTCAACATTTTCGACGGCATTGACGGCAAGATCAATGCTGTCGCTGCTGAGGTTTGCCTTTGGATGTTGCATATTCTGATCTTGGTATAATTTTTGAATTTGGGCAATGGCTAGCGACTTCTTGTAAAGCTGATTGACTTGTTGTTGGTAGTCAGCCGCAAATTCAGGTTTGGTATTCGCGATTGCTTTGTAAGCTGCGTTGGCACGGGAACCGTCTTCAGCAGTCTGAGCCAGATTACCGTTTTGTGTTTTTACGGTTTCTTCAATCGTCAGCATATGACTGGCAGCGTCAGCGTCCTGTTTATCTTTGAGGACAACTTTCTTCTGATCGCGATCATCCACATTCTGAGCTAATTGCTCAAGCTTGGATTGCGTAGATGTCACTGCATTCTTAGATAGGTTTTTGGCTGGAAAGGCGCGTTTCGTGGATGTGTATAGTTGGTTAGTTTGTTCCGTTGCCGCTTGGACGGCATGTTGTGTAAATGAGGTATCGATCGTATTCCGCATCCCATAGAAAACGGTCACGTACCCTGCAATCAAGGTGCCGACCAAGACTTGGAAAATATGTTTTCGCTTCATTGATGCCACCTCCAATATCCTAATGGTACGGGCTGGACTTAACAAGACCATTGCAAACAGGTCACGAAATGGTTCTTTTTTGTTACACATTAATATAGTTGTAATATAAGGGGTTTACTAGTTGAATGCAAGTTTGGTAAGGTGAAGCAAAACTTGCGAGCCCTTGACTTTATTAACGTTGTCTAAATTTAAAAAAATTTTTTCAATATTTTGTTGTCTGGCGCTTTAGCTTAAAAAGTTTGTCAAGCTTTTTAGTTAAATATCGCTTGACAAATAACCTGACAAACGGTTAGAGTTGCAAGTAATCAAATAACCGTTCATGCAAACCTTTGAAGTGGAGATCAAGCTGATGGTGCACGCACAGAGAGCCGGCGTTGCTGAGAGTCCGGCCGAACGCAAGTCAGTAAATGGACCACTGAGGGTTCCCCCGAAAGCACCGCAAGTACGGGGAAACGTGTTGGCATACGTCAGTTGTCGCCGGGGTGTTGGCCCCGGGCTAAGCGTGATCAGAAACTGCCAAATGACACAATACCTAGGCGCAGTCTCATGATCAAACTAAGGTGGCACCGCGGGAAACCGTCCTTAACAAGAAGTTTGTTATGGACGGTTTTTTTGTGTGAGCGCGAGCCAGCGCGGTTAGGGATCGGAGTGTAAGTGGCCT
>OLNV01002062.1_pt1 | contig 11882 bp, 8 predicted proteins | sample 1672891 | NCBI WGS metagenome assembly OLNV01 (sample SAMEA3136734, study PRJEB25190) | human gut metagenome | biome: human gut; feature: human-associated habitat; material: faeces | place: Austria | collected 2013 | reverse complement strand
ATTTTGCGGATTGCCTGTTTCTTGCCCGCATGCCAAGACGAAACTGAATAAGAAGACTGTCAAGAGGATAGAGACGGGTATATGCCAACTGATGATTTTCCGGTAAAGCAGATAGGCAAAACCGATTAGTAGGGCGATAGCGCCTACTTCCCCTAAACTACCTCCTTGATTTCCAATCCATAGATTAGCGATATCTATTTGTTCGATCCACTGGCCTCCCTCTTCTTTTAATTTAGAAAGTAGTGTTGCTCCGGTCTCGGCATCGGTATAGTTCCACCGTGATACGATTGGCAGGGGCCATTGGGTCATCTGGGTAGGGAAGGATATGAGAAGAAATACCCGTCCCGCCAAAGCCGGATTGAAAAGATTGTTCCCTAAGCCTCCGAAAGACATTTTGGCAATCCCTATCGCAACGATAGAACCGATGACAACGATCCATATCGGCAGATTGGAAGGCAGGTTGAAGGCCAGCAGCAATCCGGTGAGTATGGCCGAACCGTTACCGATAGAAGGCTTTTCTTTCAGTAAATATTTCTGGATTAGATATTCGACAATGACGCAAGAGAGTATAGACGAGAGAGTAACGATTAAAGCCCCGATTCCGAAAAAATAAAGGGAAACGGCGAATGCAGGCAGCAATGCGATGATGACATTGTACATGCATTTCGAGACGGTTAAATTATCGTGTATGTGAGGAGCTGGCGATACGGTTAATTCCATTGCGAGATAAATTAAGATTGTTTTCTGGATCGTATGATTTGGTTTACTGCATTTTTCCCTATTCGTATATAATCGAGTATAGGACGGTTTGACGGACAACTATAAGCACAACAGCCACATTCCAGACATGCGGTGATGAGGTCTTTTTCCGCTTTCTCGAACAAATGATTTTCTGACAATTTGGCCAAGAGATAAGGTTCGAGTCCCATAGGACATGCAGAAACGCATTTGCCGCATCTGATACAGGAAGAGGTTTCACTCCGGTGCGCATGGGCTTCGTTTAATATCAAGATACCCGAACAGCCTTTGGGAATAGGGGCATCTAGATTGGAAACCGCTTTTCCCATCATGGGGCCTCCGAGAATGACCTTTGCGCTGTCGGAGGGAAGACCGCCGGCAATCTCTATCAGCTCACGGATAGGCATACCCAATCTTATCCGGTAATTCCCCGGTTGTTTAACACCGTCTCCTGTAACGGTGACGATACGCTCTACGAGCGGTTTATTTTTCTGAACGGCTTCATACACGGCAAAAGCGGTTCCGACATTTTGGACGATAGCTCCGCTCGAAACCGGTAACGCCCCGTTTGCTACTTGCTTATGAAGAATGGCATCGATGAGCTGCTTTTCACCGCCTTGCGGGTATCGGGTACGGAGGGGCACTATTTCTATGCCCGGATATTTTTCGGCATGCTTTTTTAGTAGGGCAATAGCGTCTCTTTTGTTATTTTCTACTCCTATATAAGCCTGTTTTACATGGATAGCTTTCATTAGAATGTGACAGCCTATTATAATTTGTTCGGGCGATTCGAGCATGAGAGCATGGTCGTCCGTCAGGTAGGGTTCGCATTCCGTCGCATTGACGATGAGGACCGTAGGCTTGAATTCTTTGGGAGGTGTCAGTTTTACATGGGTGGGAAAAGTCGCACCGCCTAAACCGACAATACCGTTTTGTGCTATTTTTTGTATAATTTCATTTGAAGATAAAGCAATCTCTTTTTCCAAAGAGGGAGTCCGGTCTATATATTCCTCCCAATCATCTCCTTCCGTATCGATGATAATTGCCTGAGAATATATTCCGAATGCATTAGCTATTTTGTCTATTTTCGAGACGGTTCCCGATACAGGGGAGTGTATGTTGGACGATACGAATCCGTTGGCCTCGGCGATGAGAGTCCCCACTTTTACGGTATCGCCTTTCTTGACAATGCAATTGGCCGGCGCTCCGATGTGCTGGTTGAGCATCAGAGAGACTTGCCGGGGAACCGGAATGGCGGTTACCGGGCATTGCGACGTCAGTTTATTCTCTTTGGGGTGTATGCCTCCTATGCGGAATGTTTTTAACATATTGCAGTTTCCTTTCTGGGGGTTGATGTTTCCCTGATATTGTTTCTTATTTCGGCATGTATCGCATGGGTAGGGCATCCGTCGACACACGCTTGGCATGATAGACAGAGGTTATCGTCGATATACGCTAAATTGTCTGATAGAGAAATAGCTTTTTCGGGGCAGGTCTTGACACATTTTCCACAACCTATACAGGCGACGGAACAAACTTTGCGGGCGATGATGCCTTTGTCTTTGTTATTGCAAGCCACATATATCATGGATTCTTGTTTCTTCCGTAGCTCGATTAAATGTCTGGGGCAGGCTTTTACACAAGAACTACAGGCAATACAAATATTGGAGTCGATACGGGGAAGTCGGGTGATGGGATCCATCGTGATACCTCCGAATTCGCAAGCTGCTGCACAATCTCCTTCGCCAAGACACCCATAATTGCAATTACTCTCGCCAGTATAAAGCGAGGAAACGACCGCGCAGCTGTGTGCGCCTTCGTAATGGCTGGTTTGCGGGCGGTTCTCGCAAGAGCCATTGCAACGGATAACGGCGATACGAGGAGCTTTTTCCACAGCATTCAGGCCAAGAATGGGAGCAATCTTTTGCATAACCTCATTACCCCCGACGGGACATAACAGACTGTCTAACGATGTGACCTTCGTGCATTGTTCGGCAAAATTCCGACATCCGGCATATCCGCAACCGCCGCAATTCGCTCCCGGAAGAATAGATTCTATTTCGTCGATTCGAGAATCTTCTTCTACATGGAATTTACGGGAAATGATGTAAAGTAATGTTGCGCTGATGAGTCCGATAATACTTAGTATGATGATTGCCGTTACCATAAGTTATGAGACATGTATTGGTTTCAAGAAAAATCTAAATCGTTTTTTCAGTCGATCGCGATAGAAATATAGTATCGTGTAATATATCGCTAATACAACAAGGGCACATAACCCCGAATATAGTTCGTTTATTCCTATTCGTTCATTGATGACGAGCGACAGCATAATGAGAATTACCGGGAGGGTTGCCGTAAACCATATAGCTCTGTATCCTGCCGAGGCAGAAAGAGCTACCGAAACTTTATCTCCTATCTGTATGGGAAAATCGCATTTTTCAACCTCGATGATTTTTTCTTTTTGGTCGGTTGTCGTGCACAATGAAGCCGCATGACAGCCTGCGCAAGCCGAGTGTTGTATGATGCGCACGAATATATGCGATTCGGAAATACCTGTTATAATACCTTCGTGCTCTATATCAGGTCGTTTCATACGAGAAAAACTTTTTTAATCCTTTGTTTATTTTTATCTGTCAGAAATAAGAATTGTACAGTTTTTTATATTTGTCTTCTTTTTGAATTTCAGAAATCCATTTGTTCAAGCTGTCGAGTAATATCGAGTCGTCTTTTCTGAGGGCCCATGATTGGAACTGAGTAAAACTTATATCGGTATTACAGTCTATTTGGGGATAATCTTTGCTCATTTGCTGGGCTATTGCTTTGTCGCATACGGCTAAGTCGATTTCCCCGGTAGCGACCATCATGATGAGCTGTTCGGCCCCGTATGTCTTTTCTTCTTGTATATATATGGTATCGCCTATTTCACGAGACAAGTTGTGAATGCGTAATCTTGTAGGAGCATCACTAACGATGTATAGAGTTTTTCCGGCCAAATCTAGTTGGTTTCTTATCAGTTTTTTTTTCGCTTTGGGATCTTTTCTTTGAACCAATACCTGTTTGTTCAGTTGAATGGGTATGGTAAAAGCCAATTCTTCCTTGATTTCGGACGTTACGGGTAATTGACGGGCAATGATGTCGTATTGGCCTTTTTTCAATCCGTCGATACTTTTGCTTAGGTTAACTTCTGGGGTTATCTCAATGGAAAGCCCGCTTCGATTGCCTACCATGCGGGCCAATTCGTAGTCGAATCCCGATAGGCTGTCGCCTTGTAAATAGTAAGACAATGGGGTATAATCTGTAACGATCCTCAAAACGCCATCGGCTTTGATTTCCTCGAAAGTTCTCGGTCGGTAAGTGTTTCGGGGACGCAACCATATCATTGTTCCGACAACTATTATCAATAGCGCGGCATATATAAATATGTGTCGTTTGAACTTCATATCGTTAATTAGAAAAATCTATGGATAACCCCATTTGAAACATACTTGGATTTAACGGATAATGTGGTAATGAGAAGTAGTTATTCCCCCCGAATATCCCTTGATTCACATGCGACATCATGACAAAGAAACGAGTTTGTTTCAATTTCATATTTATATATGCGTTCATGAAAGGATAATTTCCCACTTCGATTTCATCTTGGGTATGAAAAGTTAATGTCGCCGGTTGGAAAGCCTCGCTTTTATATTTTGTATAGTAACGGCAATCTACACCTAATTGAACATGCAATACTTTGGCGATTCTGAATAAAAGGTACATATTGCTATATACGCTCAATTCGGGTAAGGGGATTATCGATGGTTTGCTCGATTTTTGGTAAACTATTTCGTTTTCCCAATTAAAAACTCCGAATTTAAAATCCTGATTGAGTTTTGCGTGGAATACTTGTATCATGGAGCTCTCTTGCCGGGGCAAGCTATTATTGTCGAAATAGATATAATTTTGTATATTTTCGACACCGACGTTCAATTTGGTTCTCCACCGTTTTATGTTGAATTCACCTCCGACTCTCATTCGACGTGTTTTCCCGAAATCATTGTCCCAAATGAAGTGATTGGAAGTGTATTTCTTATAGAAATAAGAAGGTTCGGTGTTTTTGAAAAAGCCATAGGCTCTTAGTTGAACGGTGTCGTTCCAAAGCCTGAATCGGCTGCGAATATCGGCAGTGACGTCGATATCACCTATGATTGCTCCGGCAAGTCCGAATTTCCCGTTTACATGATAAGTCAGTAATTCTCCCTTTTGTTTTGAAATTTCTCCACCGACCCATAAAAGACTTTCTCCGTGGCTGCGAGGATTGGATATATCGGGACGTGGAGTCAATCCCTCTATTGTAGTTCCAGCCGAAAGGGTGTCCTGAGGCAGGGAAAAATGGCGATATTCGTAAGTGGCGTAAGCCGCCAATCCCATCTTTGCATACTTATTGAATCCTTCGAGTAATGATATTCCGAAAGTATTTCGTATAGACTGGTATCGGGTTTCTTCATTCGTCCCTCCAAGACCTAAATAGGTGTTCGCGAAGTAGGTAGTGTCTTCGGTCGCCGATTGGTTGACAAACCTATGCTTATTTTCGTTATACTCGATGGTGTGTATAATGCTGGTGACGGGAATGAATGTACGTATCACGGTTGTGTCTTGCTCTTCTTCTTGATAGAACCCGAATTTATATCGTTGGGTGGCATAGTATTCTTTACCGCGAATACGGTTGTACGCATCCGTCAGATTGGTTGGAATCGTTTGGGTGTTTACGCTCGATTGTCCTCCTTGTACCTCTTCGGGACGAAGTATGTATGTATCGTCCGAGATACCTCCGTTTTCTTGGTTTACGAAATTATATGTATTAAGAAAAAATTGAATATCGTATCGGTCTCCCAAATAGCTTCCGAAGATACTGTATGCAAGGTCTTTCGTCGCTTGATGCTGGTAGTGGCCTCTCGATAGGATATAATTGATGCTACCTCCGAATTCCAGTTTCTGATTAAAATTTCCAGAGAAAACAGCTTTTAAATCATCTTGGGCAGTTTGTTTCGAGCCTCCTGTCAGATAAGATAGTTGGGTATAAGGTATGTGTGAATTATAGAATTTCCATGAAGAGGCTGTTTGTATCCAATGGCCGAATGGATCTTTAAATATAAATTCAGAGGGTAAAGGTCTGTCGAAAAATATTTTGGAAAAAGCAGCAGCGCCGAGATTCCCGGTCGTCCCATAAGCCGTTGAATAGCTGGAAGGAATATCCGTGCTGTAAAAATTGTGCATGAGAGTATCCATAGGAACATCATATCTCGACCCTAACGGCTGGGTAATACTCCATGCATAAGGAGCAGGAATATCCTGTTTTTTCTTAGCCTCTGAAAAAAGTGAACAGAAAAGTACGGATAATATGATAATACAGGCCTTTCTCATCGGTTTGCAAAGATATGAAAAAGCCGGCAATTACAAACGATGTGTTTTTGTATATTTTGCCGGCGTTTAATTCTTTTTCTTTTTTAATCCAATGGCCTTTAATGGCTTTGGTAAAGATATCGTTTTATACTTCGTTTAGGTGTTTTTTCGAACTCTTCATAATAGATTTTAAGACGGCTGATTTGGCTATAAGCCGGAAGTTCTTTGTTGAGGGTCGATATGTTTTCTTCCATCAGAGTTTCTAATGCATGGCCGGATATATTCGAATGTTGTGCGTTTTCTATATCGGGGTAAACGAGAGCGACCAATTTGCCGTCTTGTTCGATGATGAGCGATTCGCATACATAGGGCATATTATTCAGTCGATCTTCGATTTCTTCCGGATAAATGTTTTGCCCGGACGGACCCAATATCATGTTTTTATTTCTCCCTCTCAGATATATGAACCCATCGGCATCTATCGTACATAAGTCTCCGGTTTTCATCCAGCCGTCCTCGGTGAATATCGCCTGAGTAGCTTCTTCGTTTTTGAAGTATCCCAGCATGATATTCGTACCTTTCACTTGCAGTTCACCTACGATATTTTCTGAATCCGAAGAGTTTACTCTTCCTTCCATACGGTCCACTATTCGCCCACAAGAGCCGATTCGAGTCTCGTCCCATGGGGCATAAGAGATGAGCGGACCGCACTCGGTCATGCCATATCCTACGGTAAAGGGAAAATTGATACGACGCAGGAATTGTTCTACATCTCTATTTAAAGCCGCACCTCCGATAATCATTTGAGAGAGGTTTCCTCCGAACGTTTCGTAAAGTTTATCGTTGATTTTTGCCAATAACTGAGTGTCTAAGAATGGAACTTTTAAAAGAAGTTTCATCAAAGGTTTCTCTAATAAAGGAAACACTTTGGTTCTGATAATTTTTTCGATGATGAGAGGAACGGCTATAATTAGTTTGGGCTTTACCGTAGCAAAAGCATCCATGATGATCTTAGGAGAGGGAATCCGAGTCAGGAAATGCAAGTGACAGCCTTTTAAAAATGGGTGTATCATTTCTATAACCATGCCGTACATGTGTGCCATCGGCAACATACAAACAATACCGTCACCTGCGGACAAGAACGGTAAATGGTCTAAACAAAATTTGACATTGGACCATAAACTGCGGTAGGGGAGCATTACTCCTTTTGAAAAACCGGTGGAGCCCGAGGTGTAATTGATAACGGCGAGTTCCTCGGGAGAATCTTCGTAATAGCTTACGGCATCAGGGGTAAATCGGGCAGGATATTTTTTCCCGAAGTATTCGTTTAATCGGTTCCGCATATCCGTCAGCTTTTCACTTTTTGATCTTAATAAGGAAAAGTCATTTAATAGGAAGATTCCTTTCAGGTTTTTCATTAGCGTTTCGTTCAGGTCTTCCCAGACAATATCTCCGACAAATAGCAGTTTTGCTTCCGAGTGATTGACAATGTGGTGTATATTGTCTGCTTTGAATTCATGTAAGATGGGGACGGGTACGGCCCCATAGGTGATTGCCGCAAAAAAGGCTACTGCCCAATGAGCTGAGTTTTTACCGCAGATAGCTATTTTGTCTCCTTTTTTTATTTCGGCACTTTCTAATAAGAGATGTATTTTGGCTATTTTGCGGGCAATGTCTTTATAATGATAAGATACACCGTCGAAATCACTTAATGCGATTCTTTCCCAATTTTCTTTAATGGCTTGTTCGATGTATTTATTGAAACTCTCGTTGTTCATAAAATCAAGTTTTTATGTCATGATTTTACAAAGTTACGAGATTTCCTGAATAATCCTAATGTTTCTGTGTCTATTTTGGGAAAAGAGGAATAGGGTTCCTAAACTTTTCGTAATGAAAAAAGAATGTTCAACCCTCCTGATAAACCGTTTTTTACCCATATCTCTCCTTTATGGAAGAGAACGGCGTTTTTAACAATGGCAAGTCCCAATCCGGTTCCTCCGAGTTTGCGGGACCGACCTTTATCAACCCGGTAAAATCTTTCGAATAATCTGTTCAAATGTTCTTCGGGGACACCGATTCCGTTGTCGGAGAAAGAGAAATAATAATATTTACTATCTTCGAGATAGCAGTCTATCGTGATTTTTGTTCCTATACCGGCATAGGCTATGGCATTGTCTGTAAGATTTCTGAAAATGGAGTATAATAAGGAATAATTCCCATTTATAGACATTCGTTCGTGGAGGTTTCTCGTCTCGACGGTCATTTCCCGTTCTGTCAAGGCCGCTTGTGATTCGTTAATAACTTCATTGATGATTTTTTGTAAATCGGTATTATCCGTGTCATAGAGGTCCTTAGATTCGTCCAGCCTATTGAGCATTGAAATATCTCTTAGTAAATCGGTCAATCGTTTGGATTGTGCGTAACAACGCTCCATAAACATTTTTTTCCGGCTATCGTCCATTTCGGTGGAAAGAATGGTCTCCATATATCCGCGGATACTGCTGACCGGGGTTTTAAGTTCGTTGGCGTTTTAACCGGCTTTCTTGTTCTTGTTGGGTAATATCGTTAATGGCTATTTCAAATGTATGGTCTTGAAATATGATACATTCTATGAGGAAAGTTCGGCTTCCTTTGTCTATAACCATAGACTCCGAAATAAATTCCTCCTGTTCGTTTTGTTCATAGAGCTTTTGAGAAATGAAATTATTGATTTTTTTCAGATTGGCCTCTTTAAATAAATAGTCGGAGGGAGATAGGGTATTGTCTGTGATAAAATTGAGATACTGAATAAAAAGATTATTGGCCATAATAATCCTTTTATCTTTGGAAAAAAAGGCCAATCCTTCTTTGGAGAACTGTAAATGTTTGAATAGTTTCTCTTGCTCTATGGATAGTTTCTCTTTGGTTTTTAGTAAGTTATCATAAATATGGGTCAGGCTATGGGTAATATTGCCAATGTCGTCTACCCCTGATTTTATAGTAATGTGTATAGGCTTTCCCTGTTCTGCCTGTTGAGACAGCTGGCTGAGAGCGGCAATGGATTTCCCCAAGCTGTGGCAAAAATAATAAAGCAACAGTATGGCGAAAATCGATATCGCTAACATGAAATATATGAATTCGTTATTAGGACTGAGTATGGAAAAATTTCTCCCGTTCGAAAGGAAGTGAGGAGCGTATGATCCAATCGTCATATCGTTTAGCTGAATAGAAGAAATTTTTTTTGAACGATTGAGAATATCGAATGGCATATCCATTCCCATTTTTTAGAGATGATTTTATTTCGGGGCGGTCCAAATGGTTATTTGCAAGGGAGTCTGGTTCTTTTTCTTGTTGGCTTTCGAGCAACACTTTTCCAGAGTGTGCCGATATAATAGTTATTCTTAGAGGTTTTCGAGTAATACTCTGTATGATGGAGTCGATTGAAATTTGGTCTATCTCTTTGTTTTTAATTTGGGAATATATGAGTTCGTTGTAATCTTGTAAAAGGGCATTTAGAGATTGCTGTCGGTTTTCTTTTTCTAGATTATATTCGAATAGTAAAATAATAGCGATAAAAACGATGAAAAGAGAGCCGATAGAAAAAAACAATTTTCTATCGAACGTCATAGATTTTCGAACCTTCTCGGTAGACATAAATTAAGCTGTTTCAAAACAATATCCGTATCCGAGACGAGTTACGATGCGCTTACCGTATTCTCCTATTTTTTTGCGTAGGCGGGTAATATTGACATCGATAGTTCTGTCTAAAACATATACCTCGTCTGTCCATATTTTCGATAATATTTCTTCACGAGAGAATACTTGTCCCGGGTGGGAAAGCAGGAGGGATAATATTTCAAATTCTTTTTTAGTCAATGGGAGTTCTGTACTGTCTATGAACGCTCGTTTTTTTACAGGGTCTATGTACAATTTTTCAAATTGTAAAATAGCCGGATCTTCTTTGTCTACAATTCGTCTTAGTACGGCTTTGACCCTTGCGATCACTTCTCGGATAGAGAACGGTTTCGATATATAATCGTCCGCACCGATATTAAATCCCATGAGTTTGTCGTCTTCGGTATCTTTGGCCGTTAAAAAAATGATGGGAATATGTTTCAGCTTCTCGTTTTTTCTTAACAGAGAGGCCATTTTGAATCCGTTCATTTCGCCCATCATGACATCGAGCAACAATAAGTTATAATCGGTCAGGTTCATTTGTAGCGCTTCTTCTGCCGAATTTGCCGTATCTACGTCATATCCTTCGACCTCCAAATTGAATTTCAAAATTTCGCATAAATCTTCTTCGTCATCGACGACTAAAATTTTGTAATTGGCCATAGTTTCAATTTTTATGATAGTGCAAAATTGAGAAACAGATATTTCAACAATGTGACAAACATTTTACTTTTTAATCTTCATTCTGCTGTGTTTTGTTGAAAATTGAAAAGTAGAATATAATCTTTCACGTCGTTTCCCTTACGGTCGCTTCGTAGGGTTTGTTCAAAAGTATATTGTTCTCCGTACTTTTCTTTTATATAATTGAAATCTCGTTCGCCAACGAGTAAATAACCATTTTTAGGCATTTCTTTTTCGAAGTCAATGACTCGGTTTTGTGCATAAAAATTAATAATGAAAAATCGCATCATAGAAGACTCTACATAAGAGTATATTTCTCCATTTGGGACAGTAGATACTACTTTGTCTGCAAACGGTTTCATCGATTTTGCATTGAGTATAGCCGGCAAAGTAGAAGCGTCCAACATCAGTTGAATGCCGAAAAACAGGGCTACGACCGAGTAAAGATAACGGTTATTATAGGTTAGGTATCGTTTGCTCTTATAGATGTCATAAATTAAGAATACTATAAATATGGCAGTAATGATGAATATGATATCCCACGATTCGGAAAGGGCTGTTACATAGTGACTGATGTCACTCGTAGAAGACATGACGTATTTGTCTATAATTCCGCTTTTGACGATAGTTAGAACCACCAATAAAAATCCCCCGATAAATGCTATGAAAATTGAAAATATTCTCCATATTCGCGGTCTTTGTTTGAGTAGAAAGAGCATGTATTCTGCCAAAAAATAGGCTATGAATGGGTAAATGGGAAGAATATATACCGATCTTTTACTTTTGGGGATACAATAAAAAACGAATATGATGACAATGGATAGGAGACTGAACAGTCTCATTTTATCCATGTGTGTGATATAGTCTTTGAATCGTTCCCAATATAGTTTGACCGTGCCTTGTGGTCTCTTGTATTTTAAGGTAAATAATGACATGATAACTAAAAGCGACCACGGTAACCAACCCGCTAAGGTAATATAAACGTAATAGATGATGGGTTGCTCGTGTGAACCGTATGACATTTTTCCCAAGAAGCGATCGACGTTTTCTTCCATAACGAGTCGTAGAAATGCCTCGCCCCCCTGTTGATAGGCCGCATAATACCAGAGTAAAGGCAAAATACAGGATAGTAGTGCTATGGGGATAATTTTATAGAAGGCTTTCCATACAGACACTTTTTGGAAAAGAAGGAATATGCCGATTACGGCGCATGGAAGTACGATGCCCACCGGTCCCTTAGTGAGCGTGGCTATACTCATAAATAGTATTGCCCAAATGGGGATTCCTTTCAACCCGAGTTCCCACCATCGATATAATTGGAGCATGGCTAAGACGATGAAGCAGGTCAGTACCATATCGACTCGCGACGCCATTGCAGCCCGATGCACTTCAAATCCCGAGAGTAGTAATAGAGAAGCAAGGAA
>OLNV01002052.1_pt1 | contig 11941 bp, 7 predicted proteins | sample 1672891 | NCBI WGS metagenome assembly OLNV01 (sample SAMEA3136734, study PRJEB25190) | human gut metagenome | biome: human gut; feature: human-associated habitat; material: faeces | place: Austria | collected 2013 | reverse complement strand
CGAACTGAAGGCCTTGCGTAAAGGACGCGGCATGAAGACGATTAATAATTTCGTGACCGAAACTATCAGCAAAATGGCCAAGCTGACCGATATTCAAAGTATTGGCGTATCAACGGCAGGTGCTAAAGAAATCGGTGAAGATATCGGGCGGCGCTTAGCAGAAGTCTTGCCCAACGTCCCGATTCTGGTTCGCCCAACCGATCCGGTCATCGCAACACATACCGGACCCGGTGCCTTTGCCATCACTTATTACACTGATTAATTTTAAAATAAATTTAACCGGCCGGCGTCAGCGTCGGCTTTTTTTAATGACAATGGTATTTGGGTGACGATTGCCTGAAGTCATGCCTCACCGATGAGTCGGGAACCGGTGATAGGGTTGCGATTGTTCGCTCGAAAAATACAGCTGCTGAACCTGATGCGAGTACCGGAGAAAGACTAAAGCAGCAACCTTTGTTTATTCACGAGACCTCAAGTAAAATAATATATTATAACTTGTTATTCATGTATTTATGGGAGGCAACATGCGTACATTAAAAAATTTCTTTATTTCCTGCGGTGTCTTGCTGCTCGCTTGTCTGCTCGCGTTTGGTGGATGGCAATTATTCGGACCGGTCAGTTCACCAAGTGAAGTGAAAGTCGTTGCCAACACCCCCAAACATTTGCAGTTGACGGCACTCGGCGATTCATTGACTTATGGCGTTGGAGATGCGACTAATAATGGTGGTTTTGTCGGACTGACTAAAGGTGAGCTGGAGGCAACCGGGCAATATCAAGTCACCACGAAGAACTATGGCGTCAGTGGCAATACCAGTGGGCAGATTCTCACTCGCGTCAATAAGCAGCCTAAAATCCGGGCAGACTTAAAACGGGCCAATATTATTACGGTGACAGCCGGGGGCAATGATTTAATGCACGTCTTGCAAAAGCATTTTTTGACGTTGTCGGAAAAGCAGGTGACGGCTGGTAGTGTTGCATTTCAAAAACGGCTGGCAACATTACTGACAACGATTCGCAAAGAAAATCCAACTGCACCCATTTATGTTTTTGGCATCTATAACCCATTTTATGTTTATTTCCCGAAGATGACGGCGATGACGAATAGTGTGAAGGCCTGGAACCAAGCAACGCAAAAGACCTTGCAGCAATTTGATCGCACGTATTATGTGGATATCGACAGTGTGTTATCTAATGGCGAAACAGCAGCAAATAAGGCTTCCGCTAAAGAAGCGCTTAAAGAAGCGACTTCCGGTGATGGCAATCCGCTGATTTTTTCACAGGATCATTTTCACCCTAATAATGCCGGTTATGGGCAGATGACAAAACAGCTCATGAAGCAAATGAAAGCAACCAAGAAAGCGTGGGAGTAAGAAGATGCAGGCAAAGAAACGATCGCTTCAAAGAAATGCGGCTAAACAAAAGGCGGTGAGAACCGGAATTAATTGGTGGAAATGGTTATTCCTTATTTTGGTCGGGCTATTGCTTGGAACCGGGATCTGGTTTACGAAGACCGCACTGATGCCAGTCAAGATCAACTCGGCTCCCCAAACGGCCATGACATCCAACGACCCGGTATTTACCGTCAAAGTCACCAAAAATAGCGCCAATCGAATTATGGCGCATTATCTGAAATCATATCTGAAGGACAGCAAGATCAAATATGCCGTCACTTTGGGAACCAATGAAGCAGCGTTAAGCGGATCGTTCAAATTTCTAGGGAATGCCGTTAAGTTCCAGTTAACATTTGATCCGCTTGTGTTGAAAAATGGTGACGTTTTGCTTAAAGCCAAGAATCTGAATATCGGCGCATTGCCAGTACCAATCAGTTTTGTCATGAGCTATATTGGCAACAGTTATAAAATTCCAAAGTGGGTCAGTCTAGATAGTAAGGCTGGTACGGTTGTGCTAAAATTGAGCCAATTTAAACTCCAAAATGGCATGACCCTTAAGGCAAACAAGTTGGATCTGACCAATGATGATCTTGAATTTGCGGTTTACTTGCCTGATGAAGAGTGACCATTAGAAAGAAGTTGAAACAACAATGAAAAAAGAAACGGCTATTTTTGCAGGCGGCTGCTTTTGGTGCATGGTTGAGCCTTTCGAGGAGCAACCCGGGATTTTGAATGTGGTTTCCGGTTATACCGGTGGCCATGTTGCCAATCCTACCTATGAACAGGTTTCTTCGCATACCACGGGTCACACGGAAGCCGTGGAAATCACGTTTGATGCGGATGTGATTGATTATCCGTCACTTTTGAATATTTACTGGCAACAAACCGATCCAACCGATGCAATGGGGCAATTTCAGGATCGCGGCGATAACTATCGACCGGTTATTTTCGTCAAGGATGAGGCACAACGACAGGCTGCTGAAGCTTCAAAAGCGGCGTTGGAAGCTAGTGGTCGGTTTTCTGATCCGATTGTGACTAAAATCGAGTCAGCGAAGCCATTTTATCCTGCCGAACCGGAGCACCAGCAATTTTATGCCAAGAATCCGCGGCGTTATGCAATGGAGCATGCGCAGCGGCAGGCGTTTATCGACAAAAACTGGAAGGACTAATCATGCATCGGACTTTTTACGAGTATCTTATGACGCTGCGTAACCCCAATGACCACAGCGAGGTAGCGGAATTTGCCAAAAATGCTTTCCTGGATCAAAGCTTTCCGAAACATGAAAAAGATTATCATCGGTTAAGTGATTATTTAGAACTCAACGGTAATTATTTACCGACGATGGCCATTTTTGACGAAACGTACCGTGATTACGAAGCCAGTGAAAGCACAGGAGGCGATTCATATCAATAAACACAAGGTGCCATTGTGGGCGGTCATTGTTTTATTCCTAGTTGCGCTTGGTGGCGGTGCGGCAGGTGGTTATGCCCTGTCATATCAGCAAGCACAACAGTCTGTCCTTAAAACCGGAGTTCCCAAAGCCTTAGCACCGGTGATTTCGGCTTATGAAACGGTTACGTATAATTATTATAAACAGGTCAGCACAACCAAACTGACTGATGGCGCGATCAAGGGCATGTTAAGTTCCCTTGATGACCCATATTCGGTTTATTTGCAAAACAATGACAAAACCAATTTAGACGACACCATTTCTGCTTCATTTGGCGGGATTGGTGCAACCATTCAGCAGGATCACAACAACCTTTCTATTGCCAGCATTCTACCGGGAACACCGGCGAAAAAAGCAGGTATGAAGGTCGGCGATGTGCTGCTTAAAGTGAATGGTAAGGATGTGTCTAAAGAGACTGTTACCCAAGCAGTTGCCAAAATCCGTGGCAAAATCGGCACCACAGTAGCAGTGACCGTTAAACGCGGCAGCAAGCAGGCCACCTTCTCCATGAAACGGAAAAAGATTACCGTTGACACGGTGACTGGGAAACTTGCGCCTGCGAATAAACAGGTTGGGGTCATTACGATTTCGACCTTCAGCGAACCGACTGTTAAGCAATTCAAAGCGACTGTTAAGAAATTACGCAAAGAAGGCGCTAAATCCTTTATCCTGGACTTACGGCAAAATCCGGGTGGGATGATGACGGCTGCTTTGTCAATCAGCTCGATGTTCTCCAAAAACGGTCAGACCGTCATGCAGATTGAAGATCGCAATGGTGCAAAGGAAGTCTATAAAGCAGGCAAAAAGCTTGATGGCGGCTTCAAAGTGACTGAAAAAACCGCGGTGCTTATTGATGGTAATTCCGCCTCTGCCAGTGAAATCACCGCAGCAGCATTGCACCAGAACAGTCAAATTCCGCTAGTTGGCGAAAAGAGTTTTGGTAAAGGAACCGTTCAAAATGTCGGCGAGATGAGCAGCAACAAAGAACTCAAGCTGACCGTTGCCAAATGGTTAACGCCAGATGGCACCTGGATCAACCACAAAGGCCTAACGCCTGATGTGAAAGTTGCTTACCCCGCAGCAGCCAAAATAACGTTAATCAATGCAACCCAACTCAAACCCGGTGACAAGGGCAGTGATGTGAAATCGCTGCAACAGATGCTAAAAGCCTTAAAGATCGGCTCAGCTACGGTCAACGGTCAATACGATGATGCGACCCAGGCCGCTGTTAAATCCTTCCAGGAGGCCAACAAGCTGGACGCAAGCGGTACTGCCGATCAGGACACCTTAGCCGCACTGGCACAAAAGCTCAGTGATCAGTTAACGAAGGATGATCCGATGGTAGCGGCTGCTATCAAGGAAGTTACGAAATAGCTCGTTTGAATCAATATCAATGCGCGCGCATGCCTTTGAGGGTGTGGGCGCGTTTTTTAATCTGAGATTTTGGACTTGTTAAGGAGCAACCCCGTACTTATCCCTGAAAATTTATTGACATCATAAATTATAGAAACTATGATTAAAGCACTTAATGAAACCGCTAACATTGCTTGAATCGACTTTTAATCGGTGCGGTAGGAAAAGTATTTAGGTGTTACTGGTTAATAGATTTTAAATAGAAAAGCAGGATTAAATATGCAAACTTTAGATTTTAAGGAAATGATTACTGAGCTACAATCCAAAATACCATTGTATAGGCTGATGTTGTTGAATGCCCCCACAGGTATTGGAAAGAGTTATTCCGTGATCCAAGCATTATGCCAATACGCGGTAGAACAAGAAAACTTTAGGGCCTTTTTTGTAACCGATCAGAAAAAGAATCTGAAATTACAGGACTTTGAAGCTGCTTGGAATCAAGTCGCGGATGAACATAAAGGAACATTCAGTGAACGCATTGGGGTTGTGCGTTCTTTGGAAGATACGGTAGAACGCTTGATTCACGACTGGGATCACAAAAAGATTCCTGGAATGTATCGAGAGACGCCTATATTTAAAAAGAATATTGAAAAACTAAGAAAGACCTTTCAGTGTTATAAGATGCTTCAGAACGATGCTATTGACTCAAAGACATCTTGGAATTTATTGAATAATGCTGAGTACCAGGTTCGTTGTGCAGTTATAGCGGTTTTGGGAGAAAAATCCCATGCCAATATAAAACCAATATTAGATACAAAATCGGACAACTTACAGATTAAACTTAATCCGACTCAGAAAAATACAATTCGAGATTATGTCCTGAAGCAAGCAAAAGCAGATTCTGAATGGCTAAATAACACATTTCCCACAATTGACTTAGATAAAAGAAAAATAATCATTTTAACAACATCAAAGTTCATAAAAGGTTATACGCCCTTCTTTGAAAAAAGTTCGAAATCTTTTCAGTTCTCACCAATTCTATCAAATTCTTTGGTTGTTCTTGACGAGTTTGATAGCACAAAGAAGCAGATTTTAGATAATTCAATTGAGGACGCATTAAAAGTTCAAGTTGATTTATTGCCATTGTTTGATGCTCTATATGAAGGCCTTAGTAAAATTAACAATAAAAAATTGCCGGATCAACTAATTAAAAGTTTCACGGTCCGGGATACATTCCGAAAAATTATGAAAGACGCTAATGCACTACGCTCGGAGTTCAAATTGGATTTTTTATACAAAACACAAAAGAAACAAGGGAACTCTGGGTTTGTCATCCATTTTGCCCAGACAGATTTGATCAGCAAAGGCGAGAAATTGCATGCCTATTTTGACGAGAACTTGAGGCAAGTGGTTGTCGGTGAAAAAATCCGTGATGATCTGCATTTTCATCGGATGTTGCCGAGAATTTCTGCATTTCTTCGGGGTGTAAGTGGCTTTATTTTACAGCGGGCTAGGGAATACCAACAGTTGAGGAACAGAAAGCTATCGCCAATTGATGAAGCTATGACGATTGAAGACGCTTGTTATACTGTCTACAACGCTTTAGGTTTGTCACAAGTGCAAGCTAGAGTCTTACTTTCGCTCAGCTACACTTTTTCAAATCAAGGTGGGATTAAGCTTTCATACTATCCACATAGTAGTCGCCGGTTTCAGCAGCGGGGGCTTAGCTTATTTCAATTTACAAATGATGCTCAACATGAATTACGGACCGAGATCAACGCTTCCTTTTTTTCTGTGACTCCGGAACGTTTTTTGCTGAATATACTGAGTAAGGCTAATGTTTTAGGGCTCTCAGCGACGGCTACTTTACCCACTGTTCTTGATAATTATGACTTGGAATACCTTCGAGATATGCTTGGCCCGCGTTTATTGAATGGTGCCGATTACCTGAGCAAAACTACGCGTGAAGAATTCGATTTCAAAGCGAGATATATCAAAGGTAACGTTCACATCAAACCGGAAATAAGCGGCATCAACCGGTCTTTCTCAGAGATCTTAGAAACAGATCGTTCTAGCGTTGATAAAACCGATATTAGAACATTAGATGCTATTTTAGAACAGAAAATAAGTATGGTTTGCGCTGGTGGTCGGAAAGGCGGTAAGGATTATTATCGCCAACGATATTTAAATCTATTTAATAGCTTTAAAATCTTTCTGAATGACCCACTGATGACTTCGTTTCTAGGCTTGCAGTCGTTACTCCCGAGTGGTGGAAGCGAAATGAATGAACAGTATATCATTGATACTTTTGAGAAACTTAAACAGCGGATAGGGTCATCGACAGCAATAAATACAGAACTAAGGATTGTTTCATCACGCAAAAGTGGCAGCATTGAAGAACAGCTAGAAAATGCCTTAAGTCTTCCTAGCAATCAAAATAAGCGTGTCTATATTCTAAGTGCTTATCAGACAATTGGAATCGGACAAAATCTGCAACATCAAATGAACGAATTCGAACGAAAAAACGTTATAAATATCGCCCCCAAAAATGCCGCTAAAGATGATCCAAGGCAAAAAACCGTTGATTTAGCAGGTGTTTATCTAGCAGATGTCACGCATATTCTTGGCAGCAATTTGCCTTTTAAAATGGATGCGTCTGGACTTCGCACTGTTATAGAGCGCCAGTACCTCCTTGATAATAATGAGATAAGCGTTGATGACTTGATGACGTTTTTGAATTATCTGCAAAAGCAAATTCCCCAACCCCACCCTAAAAATGCCCGCAGTCTCTATGTCAGTTATTCACGAACGATCATTCAAGCATTGGGGAGAATGAACCGATCTTTTAATAAAATGCCAACCTTACGAATAATTGTAGATCCTCAGGTGATTTCAAACATCACCGGTAGCGGAATCGATCTGAGTGGGACAAGTCTTGAATATCGCACGTTGCTTGAATTCTCAGGAAGGCAAAATCCAAACTATGAAAGATCGCGCGTAGAACATGCGAAGGCAAATGCAACATTTTACACCTATCGGGACCTTTTTTTGATGGCATTATATTTACAGAAGGATCCCGAAACAGCGCAATTTTATCGAAGGTTACGACTATTTTATGCACAGCATCCAACTTGTTCAAATAAAGAATTAATCGAGAGTAAGATTATTAGAGAATATCAAGATGAACGTGGGTTGCAATACTTGTGTAATGAGAGGTCATGTAACTCTTACGAGGTTAAGGCGCCAAAACGTGATAGTGGTCACTTTGATTTTGGTGGCAGTGGCATGGAAATTTCTGCCGAAGCGTCGGGGTTGCTTGCAATGTGTCATTTTCCCGGTCTAAAAGAAGCATTTGAAGCAGAAGGTATCGCAACGGAATGGAAGCCTAATGAGCGAATTCTGAATCCAATCCAGTTTTATAACTATTGTGGTTTTATCGGCGAGTTTAGCGGTAAATTTATGATACAGAAGATTTTTAACATTGAATCAGATGTATTTCATGACTTAGAAAATAATGAGTTATTTGATTTTCAATGGCAAGGAGAAGTGGCTATTGATTTCAAAAACTGGCATGCGATGCCACGTGTGAATGCTGATAAGGAACGAGAAAAGGTTGAAGACAAGTTAAACCGACTGGAACTTAATACTAAGAAAAAATGGCGAGCGATTATTATTAATGTCGTAGCGATTAATCAGGGAAAACTGATTATGACAGTTGATGGCAAAATTCTTGAAGTCTCCGGGTTGATTACCCATGACGGCCAGATTGCTTTAACCACTGAGCAGCAATTCCAAATAGGGAGGTTTTTCAATAACAATGCAGACAATGGTACAGACAACTAAACTTGATTATGGGATTAACATGTTGCAGTTGCAGGCTGACTTTCATTTTCTGCTAGTCAAAGTTGCTAATAATGCTTATGCTAGTTATAACCGTCTAATTGGCTCATGCATGCCCCAAGCGCTCACAGCTATAGGAAAAGGTAAATATCTGCTCATGTTCAAAGAATTACCTATGTTGTCACATGACGATAATCTGAATGTTCGCGAGATTTTGCTGGAAAATAAAAGTCAATTCAGGATTTTCCCCAACCACTTACTTCAGCTGCTAGTTAATGAACAGACTGCCAACAGTCCTGGTTTGTCAGAAGCAAGCAAAACACCTGAGCTTCTCGTTGTAAAAGAGAATTGGTGTCAGCAATGTTCAGATATGCGGCTACAATGTTTTGCAATAAACGTGAAGGTTAACTGGGAACAGGATCTGGAACTCAGAGTTCAAACATACACGGAGACAGCAGAATTTAAGTGGGATAAACCAATCTATAAAATTGATGCTGAACATGAGCGGTTAGTCCGTTGTTATCAACCAACAAATGGGCCTTACTTTGTTCGCGGGAACCGGAAACGGAATCGCAATTCTGTTGAGTTTTTGTCTCTACAAGATGAGTCATCGTTTTTGCAAAGTAAGGTAGGGATTGCCCAGACAGTTTTGAACAATCTTAATCGAAATGAGAAAGCGTATTTGACTCGTCCAGTTACTTTTCATAAAAGTTTGGTAGAACAATATTCACGTACGAAACTTAACGAAACCCAAGCTATTTGGAAGCAGATTGCTGGCAGTCAACTTACCATATATGCGCAACCTGACGATAAATTAAGTACAGGTTTAGCTGATCGCATGGCAATCGAGCTGATGAAAAGTTACATTGTAAAAGAAAGCAAGATTCAAATTAAACGTATGTCGAAAGCCCAATCTGGACTCAATATACAAGTTATTCGTGATGAACGTGAAGGAACAGCAAAGGACTATTATGAAATCAGCGCAAAAGATCAAATTATTCAACATGTAACCGTTGAAAAGTTTGGCAATTATCGCAATGGTGACGAAGAGGTTAGGTGGAAACCAAGCGTTACCGGGAAAGATAAGGACCCGGGTCGTGATGTCTCGATCATTAAACTTATCCAAGAACTATGCATTAAGCGTGACTTGGCACGAAAGCGCTTGGAGTTCGTGGAAGAAGCATTAGCAATTAAGACGCTAGCATTTAGTTTTTATTATTTTTACTTTCTGCATGAGTCACCTGATCCCGAGGTAATGGTGATTAAGCTAAGTTTTACATCCAAGAAGGAGATGGTATTTTCTAAAAAAAGGTATCTTTAAATTGGTTGGAACAGGATGATGAGTTTACCCGAGTTTGTCAACTAGTTTTCTTTAGTATTTTTTCTGCAAAAAAGCAATTCGCTTGGGATAGCGTTGAATGTGTTGTTGAGTTTGAAGGTAATCAAGTCCTGATTCAACAACTCAATCGTACTGTGATGCCTGATGGGGATCGAATTAGGAAACAACTAAGCCTGAATAACCCAAAAAGAATCCTCTCACGAGAAAAGATTCTGAACGAGCTGAATAAACTGCGATCTCTAATTTCCGACAATGAACAGTTGGCTGCGGCGTATAAAATATTACAACAAGTTATAGTCGGTATGCCTGTTTCCTTTACTCTAAAAGAATTGGACACTGCAGCACGTGCCCAAGACCTAACACCACGTAAAAATGGCATGAAACAAGTTAATCGGTTTTTAGAGGCCAATGCTTCATTTACACTGAAGACAACGCTGCAACGAGAAATGCCTAATTCGCCACTTACCGGAATGAAGTGGATTGGACTTACACGAATTGAGGACAGTAATTTGGGATTTAATGCGTTTTATTTTGTTGGCAGCAGCCGATCGCTACAGACAAGAATTCCTCGGGCAGTAACATTACGCCGCCTGTTACCTTTAACTGGCGATGATGAAATGATTGATAATTTATTTCCTAAACTTGCAGCAATGATGAGTGTTGAGTTTGTGCGCAGTGGTCAGTACACCGTTGTTCCTTATCCAGTGAAGTATCTTAGGGAGTTTTGGCTCAGTGAGCAAAGGAAGTATCCTGAATATCGCAGGTCCAAGAATAGGCAGTAAAGAAAATTATGAAGGAAAAATCTATGTTTGGCTAAATTCAATGACCAACCATAGATTTTTTACATGGTTGTGCTTGTCGTAATATCTGACGGTGGTTATAGTGGTTTTAAAAGTTCACGCCGTTGTTTGACCGTGGCAATATTTAAAATATAGTCATCGTGCTAATGCAATAACGCACTAATTGAGACCTATTTGCAAACGAGGAGTCTAAATGAATGAACAAGCGAATTTCGCCACCAAAGTTCTAACCCTTCATCAACGACTGGCAAGCGTCAAAATGACGTTACCTGGTAGCTATCAGTTGGTGAATCCATATAGCGGAGAGCAGAAGCATGCAGTTGACCAGATCACGGCAGCTTTTTATCATAAATATTTTAATGATAATCACAAGCGCCGATTAATTTTGGGGAGCTCGCCAGCGCGAAAAGGCACTGCCATAACGGGGGTTCCCTTTGAAGATGCAGCCGAGTTACAAGCAGAGACAGGTATCGCTGTGGCGAAGTTCCAGATTAAGCCATCGTCAACAAACTTCTTATATGATGTAATGCAGCAATATGGTGGCAAGAGAAAATTTTATAGTGACTTCTACATGAGCTTTGCTTGTCCTTTGGGGTTAAGTAAAATAAGTGCTAAAGGAAACGTGATAAATAGTAATTATTATGAAACTAACGTGATTAAGGATAGACTAATGCCATTCATAGTTGCTTCATTGCAGGAGCAAATCAAATTAGGCGTAGACACCTCAGTTTGTTACTGTATTGGTAGTGGCGAGAATTTTAAGGTGCTAACAAGTATCAATCAGACGTATCATTTCTTTGGTAGCATTGTCCCATTAGAGCACCCACGCTATGTCATGCAGTATCGCTTTAAGGACAGAGCCCGCTATATTCAAAAATACGTTGCTGCCTTAAATTGTAAATAAAAGGAGTTTGAAATATTTTGGCAATTCAATGGTTCCCCGGTCATATGGCCAAGGCCCGTAAGCAAGTACAGGAAAAAATTAAACAAGTTGATCTGATTCTTGAAGTCGTTGATGCTCGAACGCCTGAATCGTCACGTAATCCGATGTTAGATGAATTGGTGGGTGATAAACCGCGGATTATCATTTTAAACAAGCAGGACTTGGCTGATCCTGTACTGACGAATGAATGGGTTCGGTATTATCAAACACAAGGCTTTGCTGCGATTGCGATTGATGCACAACATGCTAAGCGGCTACAGCAGATCCCCCAAGCGGCCGCGAAGTTAATGGCGGAAAAGATTGCGCGGAAAAAAGCCCGCGGAATTCGCAATCCCATGATTAAGGCAATGTGTATTGGTATTCCTAACGTTGGGAAATCAACGGTTTTGAATCGGTTGGTTCGAAAAAATATCGCGGTGACCGGCAACAAGCCCGGGGTAACCAAGAATCAACAATGGCTAAAAGCGAGCGACAACTTTCAATTACTTGATACGCCCGGAATTCTTTGGCCAAAGTTTGCCTCCCAGACAATCGGGATGCGCTTGGCATTCACGGGAGCAATTGCCGATGCTGTTTTCCAGGAGGATGTGGTTGGTTTGTATGGACTGACCTATTTTATGGCGCACTATCCGGAGGCGTTGAAAAAAGCATATCATCTGACTGACACGGATCTGCAGGCTGCACCGCATGAAGTACTGGTAAAACTAACGAAAACGCAAGGATTTGGTGAGGAATTTAATCGGATGGCGGAACGGCTGATTTTCGATGCGCGCCAAGGGAAGTTAGGTCGATTTACGTTAGAGAAACCGGGTGAATTAGATGCC
>OLNV01002042.1_pt1 | contig 11966 bp, 14 predicted proteins | sample 1672891 | NCBI WGS metagenome assembly OLNV01 (sample SAMEA3136734, study PRJEB25190) | human gut metagenome | biome: human gut; feature: human-associated habitat; material: faeces | place: Austria | collected 2013 | reverse complement strand
TATCAGAAAAAACTAGCTAAAGTTAAAAAAACAAATAACGATGGAATTGTCAATGAATTAATATATCGTATTGAAAAATATAGTAAAAAAAGTTAAAATAGGGTGGTTTATAAAGTTACACCCATTTCAAGTTGTTCTGTTAATTCTTTATACCTGTTTCTTATAGTTACTTCAGTAACACCTGCAATATCTGCTACATCTCTTTGGGTTTTTCTCTCACCCAACAATACAGATGCAATATATAATGCAGCTGCAGCTACACCAGTTGGTCCTCTACCGGAAGTCAAACCTTTTTCCATTGCTTTTTCAATAATTTCAATAGCTCTGGATTGTGCTTCACCAGACAAACCTAATTCACTAGCAAATCTAGGCACATAATCGACCGGAGAAGTTGGAGGTAATTTAATGTTTAATTCCCTTGTAAGGAATCTGTAAGTCCTACCTACTTCTTTTTTAGTAACTCTTGAAACTTCAGCTATTTCATCTAAAGTACGGGGAACATTACAACGTCTGCAAGCAGCATATAAAGAAGCAGCAACTACTCCTTCAATACTCCTTCCACGAATAAGTTTGTTGTCCACTGCACTTCTGTATACTACAGATGCAGCTTCCCTCACACTTCTTGGAAGACCTAATCTTGAAGAATCTCTGTCCAGCTCACTTAATGCAAATGCCAAGTTACGTTCTGTAGCACCAGAAATCCTAATTTTTCTTTGCCATTTCCTTAATCTATACCATTGTGCTCTGTTTCTTGCAGGAATATCACGACCATAAATGTCCTTATTCCTCCAGTCAATCATGGTACTTAAACCTTTATCGTGAATGGTGTAAGTGATTGGAGCTCCAACCCTAGTACGTTTATCTCTTTGTTCGTGGTCAAATGCCCTCCATTCAGGACCCATATCCACTAGATTTTCATCAATAACTAATCCACAGTGAGCACAAACTACTTCTGCCCTTTCATAATCACCAATTAATTCTGTGGAACCACATTCCGGACATACGGTTTGTTTATCTTTATCATAAACATCACCTTGCATAATTTCTTTTTCTGTTCTTTTATGTCCGACCTTTTTAGGGATTTCGTTTACTTTTTGTTTCGTGTTTTCACCCTCCTCTTCCTAGGTTTCTTAGATTTTGGTCTTGATACAAATAGTTTTTCACCATAGTTTCTCTTGATTTTATCTAAATTAGCAGATTTAAATAATTTAATTGAAACATACGGACTTTTAGTAGGTCCAAAAACATAGCTAACCTTGCCTATTTTAGTTTTATCGCTATTAAAAACAATACCACCAGGACTAGGTGTTTTAGATGATCTAGCTATTAATTTTCCAGAATTTGCAATATGCAAACTATTTCCTAAAACTTTCATAAAAAATCAATCATAAAATAATCTGTATCAACTATTAATATGCATGTGATAATATATAAATGTATCGATATATTTATATATCAATAAAATTTGCTATTTAAATGTTTTACTATTTAATTGTCCTAAACACTATTTTAACCCAGCAGCCTGAGACAAAGTTTTACCACCATTAATAACATCAATGATACCTAATTCCTTTACTTTAATAGCTAATGTTTGAGTCATGACCTGTTTAAACAAAGACTGAGGAATAATAACAACGCCAGTTTCATCACCATAGAAAAAGTCACCTGGTTGAATAGTCATATCCCCAACAGAAATATCCACATTGATTTCTCCCAATCCTAAAGCACTTCCTGCATTTGGAGCATAATCACAAGCAAAAATAGGATAATCCATATAATACAGAGCATCCAAATCTCTGACAGACCCATAAATTACAGTAGCTTTAACACCATTAGCTTTAGCACAGGTTGAAGCTAATTCACCCCATACAGACATGTCAGAATTATTGGTTTTAATAAATAATATATCTCCATCATTAGCTTCATCAATAGCTAATGCGGAAGTTCCCCAATCATCACTGTTGGTTTTGCAGGTAGTAATTCTACCCCAAACCCTTAATCTGTTAATAGGTTTCAATTCTTTGATAACACCTGATCTTCTTGAAATTCCGTTATATGCATCGGAAATTTGGCAGGTGGAAACACCTTCAAGTAAAGACTTCAAGTTAATATAATTTTTATAGTTTTTTTTATTGAAAACCAAATCTTCAATGGATATTTCACTTAAATCTATATCTTCCACATCAATTTTCTTATTTAAGTCTTTTTTATTGTGTAATAAATCACTAGGTGTTACTGACATTAAATCACTTCTCTTAATTAATATATAGATATATGTAAGAACCGCTTAAAAAAGATTTTTCAAAAATTTTGACATAACTAACTAATTATATATATTAGTATTTTCAAAATACTTAATGAAGTATAAAAAAATACTCACAATTATACTTAAAGAGTTTATTTACATTCATTATTACAATTTAATTATTATTCAATTTAAAAACAAAACAGGAGCAATTAATATTACTAACTAAATATAATCTTAAAAAATAAAGAAAAATAGCTAATATGTTCTATATAGGCTATAAATGAAATTAGTAATATGCTCAGTAGATTTTAACTCTTTTTAGTGTATAAAAGATATCTTAACTAAAAGATATTAGATATGTTTATCAAGATTATTTCTTAAAATACCCAATTTTTAGAAAGATAAGAAAATAAGCCAATAAAAATAAAAAGGAGGCTTAACAATGGGAAAAGGAGAAGAATTAACTACAACAAAATACTTAATTCATGCACAAATTAATGCAAATGGTATTGTAGAAAAACCAGATGTAGTCGGTGCAGTATTTGGACAAACAGAAGGATTATTAAGTAATGATTTAGATTTAAGAGAACTTCAAAGAACTGGAAGAATCGGCAGGATTCAGGTAATGATCCATTCCAATGGTGGAAGAGCTAAAGGAGAAATTGTAATTCCATCCAGCTTAGACAGAGTTGAAACCGCCATTCTTGCAGCATCACTTGAAACAATTAACCGTGTTGGACCCTGTGAAGCAGAAATTCACACAGTTAAAGTTGAAGATGTAAGAGCAGTTAAAAGAGAACAGGTTGTAAACCGTGCAAAGGAAATCTACAAAAACATGATTGAAAGTGCCAGCCCTGCAAGTATGAGAATGATTGAAGAAGTAAGAGAAGCAATGCGTGTTCATGAAATTTCAGAATATGGTGAAGACAGATTGCCAGCAGGTCCAAGCATACACACTTCCGATGCAATTATTGTGGTAGGAGGTCGTAGCGATGTATTGAACTTACTTAAATACGGCATCAAAAATACTGTAGCTGTTGAAGGAGTCAGTGTTCCACAATCCATAGGAAACCTAAGTAAAAAAAGAACAACAACTGCATTTGTAGATGGAGACCGTGGTGGAGAACTTATTTTAAAAGAACTCCTGCAAATCGGAGATGTTGACTATATTACACGTGCTCCTAAAGGTAAAGAAGTTGAAGACCTTGAAAAAGATGAAGTATTGGTTGCCCTAAGGGACAAAGTTCCTACAGCACAATTTTTAGCTAATCACAATATATTAAGTGAATCTGACAGCAAAAACTCCCATAAAAAACATAACGGCAAACACAACAACAAACATTCAAATAACAAACATCAACAACACGAAACTAAAGTCAAAGAAGAAGTGCAAATTGAAGAAATTCCTATTGAAGATGACGAAACAAAATTAATGAAAGACATGTTAAAAGAATTTGAAGGCAGCGGCTGTGGAGCTATACTGGACGAAGCTTTAAACATGACTCAGGAAGTGGAAGTTGAAAACATTTATGAAGAAATTAAAAATATAGAAACAAGTGCAGACACAGTTATTTTTGATGGAATCATAAGTCAGAGACTTGTTGATGTTGCTTCATTAAAAGGAATTAAAAGATTAGTTGCATTTAGATCCATGAACATAGTTAAAAAACCGGATAACTTAAAAATAATAACCATGGATTAATAAGGTGTCCTAATGGAAACATATGATTTTAAAAATGAGATTATAGACAAAAACGGGAATAAAATAAATATTCTCGACGTTTATAATTTTAATAAAATAAAAGAAAGTTACATAACTTCTTTAAAGAACAACAACTATTCACAAAACACCATCAAAACCTATTCATCAATAATACATAAATTTACTACTTATCTAAAAAATCAAATAGCTATTTATAATGAAAAAGAGTTCATAAAATACTTCAATAGCTATATACTCTATTTAAAACAAGTGAAAAATGTTAGTCAAAATTACATTTACCTGGTTACGGTAGTTGTCAAGAAGTTTCTTGAGTTTAACAATATTCATTTCTTAGATTCAATTACAACACCAAAAAGAATTAAATCACCACCTAATTTTTTAACACAAAAAGAAGTAAAACAACTTCTGGACAGCATTACATGGGATGAAAATTCAGATAGTGATTTTCGCATCATTACCAAACTACGGGACAAACTAATAGTGACCCTATTATATTCATCAGGACTGCGTGTTTCTGAACTTATAAACTTAACTGTAGACAATGTAAATTTTGAAGGAAAACAGTTATCCATTGTAGGCAAAAACAACAGCAGAGTTATTTTACTTGATGAATCAACCAAACAGTTAATACAAAAATATTTGGAAAAAAGAACACAGAAAAGCAATTATCTGGTAGTTAACAAAAGCGGAAATCCATTAACTCCACGATATGTTCAGCTAATGATAAAAAAATACGGAAATGAAAGCGGCATCGAAAAGAAAATAACACCTCACATTTTACGCCATTCCTATGCAACACATCTATTTGAACAGGGAGTGAATATCAAGATAATTCAGCAACTGCTTGGACACAGCAATTTGTCCACAACCCAAATTTACAGTCAGGATGCCAATAATTAACTCTTTTTTGCAATGTGCTTGTACAAAAAATTAAATAGTAAAAATAATAAACATATTAAAGTATGATGATTTAAAAATCAAGGAGGAATACTATGAATATGAATAATTATTATACTGCTAGAAAAAACATATTCCATGGGATACGCGAATCTAGCACTGTCGCTAAAATATTAATGTCATTTTTAATGGCTTGTTTTACAGGTTTAATGGCTCAAATTATCATTCCACTCCCATGGACTCCTGTGCCAATAACTGCACAAACATTTGCAGTGTTATGCTCCGGATTAATACTCGGTAAAAGATACGGCTGTTTAAGTCAAATTTTATATGTTGCTCTTGGTGCAACTTGCGTACCATGGTTTGCTAGTATGAGTGGTGGAATAGATGTTCTTCTTGGATCCAATTGCGGATACTTTATAGGATTTATTCTTGCATCCTACTTTATCGGTACTATAACTGACAAATATGCAGATGCACGTAACTTCACTAAAATGGCAGCAGTTATTGGAGTAGCTAACTTTGCAATAATTTACATTCCAGGACTTGCCGGATTAGCTTTATGGGCTTACATGAGCCAAGGTGCAATGCTTTCAATCTCTGAATTATTAATTATGGGATTCATTCCATTTATTGTTGGAGATATTGTAAAAATATTAGGTGCAGCATCTGTTTCTAAAGTATTTTTACCAAAAGAATAAATAAGGTTTTTTAACCTTTTCTTTTTTTATTTACTGATATTATGAAAATTAAATTAAGAGGACATCACTTGTTATGTCTTCAGGGATTTCAGGGTTATGGATATGACGACAGTTTTGTTAAAAATATGACATATATAAATAACCTGAGAAAATCTGAAAATACAACTATTACCATTACAAATAAAGCTGATGATATCTGCAGATGCTGTCCAAATTTAAAAAATGACCTTTGCGGAAATGAAAAACAGAACGCAGAAATCATAAAGATGGATAATGAAATCTTATCCAAAATAGATAATAGTAAAGAATATGATGCATTAAAGCTATTTAATGAAACTAAACATATTTTTAACAGCAAAAATAGTGTCAAAGATGTATGTGAAGACTGCTGTTGGCATGAAGAATGTCTATTTTATAAAAATTTAAAATAAACCGATATATTTATATACTACTTATCAAATAAATATAGAATGTTGTACTACTGGTACAAACAAAATTATAGTCCCGTAGGGTAGTGGTAATCCTTCTAGGCTTTGGACCCGGAGACGGCGGTTCGACTCCGCTCGGGACTATTTTTAAAAAAAACTTTTTTTGCTTGATATTTTATGGAAAAATTACTTCTTATTGGAATAAATACTCGAAGTATGATTGAAAGCGGACTAAAACTAAATTATACTATTTATTCAACTAGCTATTTTTCAACATCTGATGTTCCGTCAATTGAAAACCAGAAAATAATATTGGATGAAAGTATTAATCCTGACTGCGGCGTTTTCGAAGATAAATTCAGCAGCGAAAATATTTTAAATGTTTCCAAAGACTATCTTGATGAGGTAGATTATATTATTCCAATTTCAGGAATTTCACCAAATGATTTTGAAAAAAAACATCAAAAAAAGATTCTGGGAAATAAAGACATCAGCAAAGTTGAAGACAAATACCGATTTTATAAAGAAATCCGAAACGAATTTTTAACTCCTGAAACTTTTTATGTGAATGATGTAGATGAAGCTGTTGAAATTCAAAAAAATAATCCTGAAGTTCAATATATTGCAAAACCACTTAAAGGATCAGGAGGATATAACACAAACTTATTAAATAATCAATCACAACTTCAATTAAACTGTGATGAAAAACTGATTGTTCAGGAATATATTGAAGGTATAAATTTAAGTTCTTCAGTATTGGCCAGTGAAAATGAAGCTGAAAACATTGTAAATTCAAGACTGCTAACCCAGCATGACTTTGAAAAAAACAGCCAGTTCAAATATGTTGGAAATATCCTTCCCCTAACCGAAAAATCAATATTGGCACCTGTAAAAAATACTGATGCAATAAACAGAGAAATGGCAGATACTTCTGAAAAACTAATCCGAAACTTTGAATTAATCGGATCAAATGGTGTAGATTTTATTTTAAATAAAAACGGATTATATGTAATTGAAATAAATCCCAGAATTCAGGGAACATTTGAATGTGTCCAGCAAGCTTTAGGAATCAATATGCTTGAAGCACATATCAAAGCCTGTCAAAATGAAATAATAGCTATTGACAAAGCTGAATATTACAGCTATAAAAAAATAATATACTCCCCCAAAACAGTAAAGTATGAAAAAATAGATTTAAACAACCTTTATGATATGCCTCATCTCGGATCAATTACACAAAAAGATGAGCCGTTACTTACAATAATAGATAAAGATAAAGATTTTGATAAGTTATATGAAAAAGTAGAATTATCTAGCCAAACTGTAAATAAGCTAGCTAATAAATCCCAATAAGTATAAAATAAATATAATTGTACCTATAGTTATCATAAACGTTACTATTATCATAGATCTAGTTAACCAGATAAATAATTTCGCCTTATTGTCAGGGTCCTTTAAAAATTGGTCTATAGGGTTACGTTGCATAAATACACCTCTTTCTAGAATTTTCCAGTAATTAAAAATTTTTACAATAACTAATAAAAATAACTTTTTTTAAATAAATAAAGCCTAACAAAGCTTAAAATTTAAAATAAATAATAAAAATAGATAGAAAATGAAGAAGTTAAGTAAAACTTAAGCTTCTACTTCAGCAGCTTCTTCTTCAATAGCTGCTTCTTTAGCCTCATTATCTTTCTTCTCGATAGTGGACCTGATCATTTTCAATCTAACAAAGTTTTCCCTTTCCATTTCCTGGAGTCTCATATCAATATATTTTTCAGTGTTTTCGAATCTTGGAATCATAATATGCTCTAACGCATTTACCCTACGTTTAGTAGCCTCAATTTCTTCAGCAAGTAAGAAAATAGTTTTTTCCACTTCACCAAGTTCAATTAAGAATTTAATAGATTCCTCAAATTTCTTAGCAGCTTCATCTAATTGTATAGTGGTGTCAGAAAAGCTGTAACCTCTGTCAATAATGGATCTTTCTTCCATTTTAACATTGGTTACAGGAACTGATACACCCATAACACTTCTAGATTTAATATCTACATCAATAGATTCTTTAACTGATAAAGATGCTTTCCTAACAGCTAAGTCACCCATAGCTATTTGAGCTTCAAGTAAAGCTTCATTAGCTTCTTTTAAGCTTCTTTCAGCAGCTTCACGAACACCTTTGACACGATCCAAAATATCAAAAAACTCTTTGATTAAAGCATCCCTTTTCTCTTTGAGTAAACCATGCCCTTTTACAGCGAGTTTAGTTCTATTTTTAAGAGATAATAATTCCATCCTTGTTGGATTTATTCCATCTATAATATCTTGTGCCATTTAATCACCCGTTATATGAATAAGCTTATTCTTTTGGAAGGTATTGTTCAATAAATTCTTCTTTAACACGTTTAAGTTCAGATTTAGGTAAGATTTTAAGTAAGTCCCAACCAAGATCTAAGGTTTCAATGATAGACCTATCTTCGTCTTTACTTTGAGTAATGAATTTACCTTCGAATTCTTCAGCAAATTCTAAGAATTTTTGATCCCTTTCGGTAAGAGCTTCTTCCCCTACAACAGCAACTAAGTCTCTTAATTCACGACCACCTGCATATGCAGAGTAAAGTTGGTCAGATACACCACTGTGATCATCACGAGTTTTGTCTCCACCGATACCACCACTCATCAAACGAGAAAGTGATGGAAGTACATCTACAGGAGGATAAATACCTTTCCTGTTGAGTTCTCTGCTTAATACAATTTGTCCTTCAGTAATATAACCAGTTAAATCTGGAATTGGGTGAGTAATATCGTCTTGAGGCATAACTAAGATAGGCATTTGAGTAATAGAACCTTCTTTACCATCAATACGTCCTGCTCTTTCATATATGTTAGCTAAATCAGTATACATGTATCCAGGATATCCTCTTCTTCCAGGTACTTCATCCCTAGCTGCGGAAATTTCCCTTAATGCTTCACAGTAGTTGGTCATATCAGTTAAAATTACCAATACTTGCATACCTAAAGTAAATGCGAAATATTCTGCAGTAGTTAAAGCCATTTTAGGAGTTAAAATTCTTTCAATAGCTGGGTCATCAGCTAAGTTCATGAATACAGTTACTTTTTCAAGAGCTCCGGTACGTTCGAAATCTCTCATAAAGAAGTTAGCTTCTTCGTGAGTAATACCCATAGCAGCGAATATTACTGCAAACTCTGCATCGTCCCCAAGCACTTTAGCTTGTCTTGCGATTTGAGCTGCTAATTCGTTGTGAGGTAAACCAGAACCTGAGAAAATAGGAAGTTTTTGACCTCTTACTAAAGTGTTCATACCGTCAATGGTAGAGATACCAGTTTGAATAAATTCTTCAGGGAATTCACGAGAAGCTGGGTTCATTGGACTTCCATTAATATCTAATTCTTCATCAGGAATTATTTCTGGTCCGCCGTCAATAGGTTTACCGATACCATTGAACATACGACCCATCATATCTCTAGATACACCAATTTTAGCAGTTTGACCAGTGAATCTAGCTTTAGTATTTTTAGTGTTTAAGTCAGTTGTTCCTTCGAACACTTGAATAACTGCAACATCGTCAGTTACTTCAAGAACTTGTCCACTTCTTTTTTCACCATTAGGTGTTTCGATATCTACAATTTCGTTGTAACCTACGCCTTCTACACCTTCAACAACCATTAAAGGACCGGAGACTTCGGAGATTGTAGTATATTCTCTTGTTTTAATATTTGTGTTCATATTTAAGCCTCACTGCATTGTTTAGTAATAGCTGCTTGAATTTCTTCACATTTAGCTGCAAATTCGTCTTGTGGAATGTATTTCATTTTACCAATTTCTTCTTTAACAGGTAATGCTACTATGTTTTGAATAGGAACTCCCCTGCCAACAGCTGCAAGAGCTTCTTTATGGAATAATAAAATAGTTTTTAACATATTGTATTGTTTGACAGGTGGACAATATGTATCAATGTCATCAAATGCATTTTGTTGTAAGAAATCTTCTCTTAACATACGAGTAGTTTCTAAAGTAGCTTGGTCAGCTTCAGGTAATGCATCAGGACCAACTAATTGTACAATTTCTTGAAGTTCTGATTCTTTTTGTAATAAAATCATAGCTTGATCACGAGTTTCTCTCCAATCAGCAGCTACATTTTCAGCCCACCAGCCTTCAATACTGTCTACATATAAAGAATAACTTTGTAACCAGTCAATTGAAGGGAAGTGACGTTTATCTGCAAGAGATGCATCTAAAGCCCAAAATACTTTACAGATACGTAAAGTGTTCTGAGTAACAGGTTCAGATAAGTCCCCACCAGGAGGTGATACAGCACCAACAACAGTAATGGAAGCTACATCAGAAGTAGTACCAATAGTGTTTACTCTTCCTGCTCTTTCATAGAATTGAGCAAGTCTGGATGCTAAGTATGCAGGGTAACCTTCTTCCCCAGGCATTTCTTCAAGTCTTCCGGAAATCTCCCTCATAGCTTCAGCCCATCTTGAGGTTGAATCAGCCATAAGTGCTACATCGTAACCTTGGTCACGGTAATATTCAGCAATAGTAATACCTGTGTATACACATGCTTCACGAGCTGCTACCGGCATGTTTGAAGTGTTTGCAATAAGAACAGTTCTGTCCATTAATGGGTTTCCAGTTTTAGGGTCATCAAGGTATGGGAATTCAGTAAGTACTTCAGTCATTTCGTTACCACGTTCTCCACATCCAATATAAATAACAATATCTGCGTCTGCCCATTTAGCTAATTGCTGTTGGGTAACAGTTTTACCTGATCCGAAAGGACCTGGAATAGCTGCTGCTCCACCTTTAGCTACTGAAAAGAAAGTATCTTGTGCTCTTTGACCAGTTACAAGAGGTACATCAGGGTCCAATTTATCTACATATGGACGTCCTTTCCTTACAGGCCATTTTTGAAGCATTTGGATTTTTTCGTCACCTTTATCAGTTGCAACTTCAGCAATGTCTTCTAATACTGTGTATTCACCTTCAGAAGCAATGCTTGTTAATTCACCTTCAATCATTGGAGGAACTAATATTTTTTGTAAAACTGCAGAAGTTTCTTGTACTTCACCAAGAACATCTCCACCTTTAACTTTGTCTCCAACTTTAGCTACTGGTTTGAATGTCCATTTTTTCTCTTTACTGATAGATTCTGCATCTACTCCCCTAGCAATGAAATCACCAGATTCTTCTCTGATGAGTTCTAAAGGCCTTTGAATACCATCAAAAATGGAACCCATTACACCAGGACCAAGTTCTACAGACAATGGACCTCCAGTACTTTCAACTACTTCACCTGGTTGAATACCAGCTGTTTCTTCATATACTTGAATGGTAGCGGTGTCACCTTCAAGCTCAATAATTTCCCCAATGAGCTTTTGTTCACCTACTCTAACCATTTCATACATCTGAGCTCCTCTCATACCATCCGCGATAATAACAGGCCCAGCAATTTTAATAATTTTTCCTTCGATAATCATTTAACCATCTCTACCCCAATAACTCTTTTGATGAGATCTGCCATTTGATCAGATGATCCTTCAGAGGACCCGTCTTTATCAGGTATCTCAATTATCATTGGTAATACACTAGAACCAATTTTCCTATTAATATGATTTCTAATTTCGTTAGCTAATACTTGAGTAATAATTATAATTGAAATTTCTTCATCTAAAATTTTATCAAAAGCTGCGACAGCTTCTTCAGCAGAATTAGCTACTTCTGCTCTTTTAACTCCACCAAGTCTAAAACCTGATACAACATCAATATCTCCAATAATTGCTACAGAACTCATATTAACATCTCCATAATTTTAGAGTTAGGGAATCCAGCTTCTCTTTTTGCTCTTGCAATAATTTTTAAATTTTTAATTTCAGTTTCTTTTTGACTTACATAACCAATAATTGCTACAGAACTCATATTAACATCTCCATAATTTTAGAGTTAG
>OLNV01002036.1_pt1 | contig 11988 bp, 9 predicted proteins | sample 1672891 | NCBI WGS metagenome assembly OLNV01 (sample SAMEA3136734, study PRJEB25190) | human gut metagenome | biome: human gut; feature: human-associated habitat; material: faeces | place: Austria | collected 2013 | reverse complement strand
CGATGCCTTCTCTTACTTCGGCGGAACAACTCGCATAGCCAAGAGTGACAACATGCAGCAGTGGGTGAAGAAATACGACCGCTACGAGCCAACATTCAATGATGCATTCCATAAAGGTGCGATTAGAACATACTTATGAAAAACACTAGCCTTTCGCTTCCTTATTTCAATTCCATAAAGGTGCGATTAGAACAAACAAAAGACATTATGAGTAAGTTTGATGAGCTGTAATTTCAATTCCATAAAGGTGCGATTAGAACTGCCGCCTCGCCAGTCGCATACTTGTGATGATCCTATTTCAATTCCATAAAGGTGCGATTAGAACATATCTCGTATGTCCTCGCTTCTTGCACTCACCATTATTTCAATTCCATAAAGGTGCGATTAGAACACAATGTAGCATTCGTTCTCGCTTAAATTTACACTAATTTCAATTCCATAAAGGTGCGATTAGAACAAGCTATCATAGATAACTTGCAATACGGTGTAGATAATTTCAATTCCATAAAGGTGCGATTAGAACGTCAGAGTTTAATAACTTATAAGTCCAAAAAACAATTTCAATTCCATAAAGGTGCGATTAGAACAATAGGTTCTTGAAGTATTCGTGAAGCTGTTCACAGCATTTCAATTCCATAAAGGTGCGATTAGAACAAATAATTTTGGTCTCGGTATCTCAGATATTTATAAATTTCAATTCCATAAAGGTGCGATTAGAACACGTTTTGTAGGTTCGTTTCTGCAGTATTTTGAAATTTCAATTCCATAAAGGTGCGATTAGAACTCCTGCTTCCATAAGACACCGAAACAATCGATATCAAATTTCAATTCCATAAAGGTGCGATTAGAACCTTCTTCAGAGTATTTTCAGCCAGAGTTCGATAATCTATTTCAATTCCATAAAGGTGCGATTAGAACGAAATGGCTGTAGAAAACGGTGCGCTATCACTTTGATTTCAATTCCATAAAGGTGCGATTAGAACATCTGAACGCAGGGCATTCCTGGGCATCATACGACATTTCAATTCCATAAAGGTGCGATTAGAACTAGTAAGCTTGTCGCCATCCATCTGCCAGTAGCCGAATTTCAATTCCATAAAGGTGCGATTAGAACGAAAGCTATGACCAGAGTGTAGTCTTCATTACCGAATTTCAATTCCATAAAGGTGCGATTAGAACGATATGAAATTGTCTATATACTATAAAGGTGCTCTATTTCAATTCCATAAAGGTGCGATTAGAACAGGCACAAAATTAATAATTCTCCCTCGGCTGAAATTATATTTCAATTCCATAAAGGTGCGATTAGAACGCTTCGTTGGCTTCCCTCTGTGCTCCTCAATGCTATTTCAATTCCATAAAGGTGCGATTAGAACGTTGGTCTGCTTCCTCTAAGCTCTTGCAGCTCCTATTTCAATTCCATAAAGGTGCGATTAGAACTCAATTACTCCCTATCTTTTGTGAGGAGGTTATGCCATTTCAATTCCATAAAGGTGCGATTAGAACGTGGATACAAGTTCCGGACAAGTCGATGCTTCTTATTTCAATTCCATAAAGGTGCGATTAGAACTTGCCCCCTATAACCCCTAGTTCCGCCTACCGCGATTTCAATTCCATAAAGGTGCGATTAGAACTAACATCGCCAGCCACGATACCAGTGTTCTTCAAGAATTTCAATTCCATAAAGGTGCGATTAGAACGCATTCCTTGATAGCTTCATACTTTGCCTTCCAGAATTTCAATTCCATAAAGGTGCGATTAGAACGAGAATCCCCAAGCCTAGGTAGCGGTCTAGAACTCATTTCAATTCCATAAAGGTGCGATTAGAACCTTATGCAGATAACTTGCTCGCTCAAGGCTCAGTTATTTCAATTCCATAAAGGTGCGATTAGAACTATTTAAGCAAATACGTGTAGGGTAGAGGGTACTATTTCAATTCCATAAAGGTGCGATTAGAACAAATGGACGCTTTGTGTCCTCTTGACCCTACGACATTTCAATTCCATAAAGGTGCGATTAGAACTCGAAATTGCTTCCTTGTGTCCAGTGTCCATCCGTAATTTCAATTCCATAAAGGTGCGATTAGAACATTACTTGTACGGTGTTTCAAATCTGTTCATCAGATTTCAATTCCATAAAGGTGCGATTAGAACTTTTGCCAGGTGCTCGCTGGCTTCTCTACCTCCTATTTCAATTCCATAAAGGTGCGATTAGAACTCTCATCTGGCGATGCTGATGCAATCGTCATCCAGCAATTTCAATTCCATAAAGGTGCGATTAGAACCTTCTGGCTGCTGCTTGTTCTCGATGAGTTCATCGCTATTTCAATTCCATAAAGGTGCGATTAGAACTCCATTGCCTAAGATGTCTTCGCATCCCATCCAAATTTCAATTCCATAAAGGTGCGATTAGAACCCCTGCCGCTTATCATCTTAAAGTCCGCTTTCATTATTTCAATTCCATAAAGGTGCGATTAGAACTAGTTGGTCTGGTGAGCAGTATACTTACTCCGTTATTTCAATTCCATAAAGGTGCGATTAGAACATTAACCTTTGCAATACGATTTTGAGTATCAGCAATTTCAATTCCATAAAGGTGCGATTAGAACCTGCTGTGTTGAGCTCCATCGCCTTTGGCTCTGCCATTTCAATTCCATAAAGGTGCGATTAGAACATCAGTCTGTATCACTCTTGCAGCGGACGAGTTGCATTTCAATTCCATAAAGGTGCGATTAGAACTACGGTCAATACCGATATGAGCATAATCAAGTACATTTCAATTCCATAAAGGTGCGATTAGAACGCCTTCGGCTGTAGAAAAGAAGCTTTTGGAACGCTATTTCAATTCCATAAAGGTGCGATTAGAACTTGTTGTTGACGAAGGATATGGAACAGACGAAGTTAATTTCAATTCCATAAAGGTGCGATTAGAACGCTTTATTGATGCAAGACGCAATCCAACCTATCAAGTATTTCAATTCCATAAAGGTGCGATTAGAACTGAACGTGCCGAAAAACAAGCTGAGATTACCGCAATTTCAATTCCATAAAGGTGCGATTAGAACTACACAGGATTGCAATCGACAGAGAAGTTTGATGGTAATTTCAATTCCATAAAGGTGCGATTAGAACGCATCATTCTCTGCTACCAGTGAGCCGCCAACATATTTCAATTCCATAAAGGTGCGATTAGAACGAAGCAATTGGCACTGTACTAAATGTAATTGAATATTTCAATTCCATAAAGGTGCGATTAGAACAGAACTATAAGTCGATGAAACCATCATCACCTCCATTTCAATTCCATAAAGGTGCGATTAGAACTTATTAGCATTCTTGCCGGATGTAAAGTTTACCATTTCAATTCCATAAAGGTGCGATTAGAACTATAAATACTTATGCAAAGCAGAATAAGAAACGTAATTTCAATTCCATAAAGGTGCGATTAGAACTTTTGATAAGAAACTTTCAGAAATGAAAGATTCTGATTTCAATTCCATAAAGGTGCGATTAGAACTCAGCAATTAGAAAATCAGTATGCAAAGGATTCTTATTTCAATTCCATAAAGGTGCGATTAGAACTCACAAAAATCGTGCTGCAAATCCTCACCAATAGGATTTCAATTCCATAAAGGTGCGATTAGAACCATCATAGTTGTCAAAGTAGATAAATACTACTTCAATTTCAATTCCATAAAGGTGCGATTAGAACTTATCAAGATAATCAAATTGCGGTGCTTGTAAATATTTCAATTCCATAAAGGTGCGATTAGAACATTTGGACACGACCAAAACAATCTGTAATACTAACATTTCAATTCCATAAAGGTGCGATTAGAACCAGCAGTAAACTTTATCTTTGAAGAACCATTACCTATATTTCAATTCCATAAAGGTGCGATTAGAACAGGTCTTCGCCGTCACGACCATAGATTGCTCCGTCATTTCAATTCCATAAAGGTGCGATTAGAACTAGTTTTACTGATGATGAAAGCTTTGCAAAATCGTAATTTCAATTCCATAAAGGTGCGATTAGAACCCGTTAAGTCTTGGGCGTAGATGTCCTAAGAATCTATGGGTTTGTAGGTGCAAAGATACAAAAAAATATTCAGAAAAATGTCGATGCCTAAAGATATTTTTTCTGCGGCCTTACGACAACCTGCCTATTTATGGAGGTCTCAATAAGTCAAAGAACACTTTTGGAGGTTTTTCCGAACCTAGAAACGGAAAAATAGAACCACATCGACAACTCTTTATAAGAAATTATCGGTAGACATTCTTTCTTTTCCAAGAATCTGTTTGTTCATATTATACCCCATTTTATTGGTGAAAACAATGACACTATCCTCGGATTCATCAATGATAGCTTTCATCTTCATTTGCAATTCCCGAAGTTTAGCTTCAGATAATTCTCCTTCCAATACTGAGTTCTGAATCCAACACAAATATTGGCGGCAAAGTTTCAACATTTTGCCTACTCGCTTCTCACCAACATCATAAACTATAATCACATACATATCACCAATACATTTTAAAAGGTTTATATTCTTCTATTCCTAAAATATCTTTTAGTAGCTTATAGCATTCCAACTTTATAAGATGCTTATAGCTTACATTACGTCCTAAAGAACGATGACGGAATGTCTCATCATAACGCTCTTCCATGGCCTTTACAAAAATCTTCTTTCCCTTTTCGTTCAAAAGACATTTGTTGAGTTTCTTATCAAAATGACTGGTGCTTAAAGCATGCTTATTGAGTACCTTGAAGATGACTCTATCCACGATAATAGGCTTGAAGATCTCGGATATATCCAGACATAACGAAAAACGCCTTTCTCCTGGAGTATGCAGAAAGCTTATCGTTGGATTGAGCTGAGTTTGATGAACTGCCCGGAGAGTTTCTGTATAGCACATCATGTTGCCAAAAGATATGAGAGCATTCACCTCATTCTCTGGCGGTTGCTTGGTTCTTGATCCCATGTTGAAATCATCGAGAATGATATCGAATGCAGCATAATATGCCTGTCTGATATTTCCCTCAATTCCCATTATCTCATCTACAGCCTTAGCATCTGGCAAAGTATTACTCAATCTTTTAATAGTATCGATAATATCTTGCAGGTCTTTTCCTCTACGATTATAATAGTTGAGGTTCATAACCATATTCCAAGCTGCTCCCTGAATGAATTTACGAGCCAATTCTACCCTTTTCTTCTTATTTTGGTACGCAGATGTTTGTGCCAACAATGCCTTGCCAGAAAGAAGACTTTCCCTTGGCATGAAGCTTCCGGTATAGTTCTCATAATAGTCGAAGAAGTGGACAGGAATACCTTTCTGCCCCAGAAAGTTGAACAAAGCGCTATTTGTCCGCAGACTTCCAAAGGCATACAGTTCCGCAACATCCTCAATAGGAATGTATCGAGGTTGCTGCTTGATTTCTTCATTATCTTCATTCACGATAACAGGCGTGAACTTCAGCGTATTATCTCTGCGTTCCATGATGCCTGGATTGAACAGATAGAAACTTCTTTTCATTCTTCTTCCTCCAACTCGTTTATATAACAAAAATCGAAATAACTACAATTCTTACAGATGCCTTTCTTAACTTTAGACGGGCAAACATCTTGAGAGATTATCTTAATAATGTCCCTAGATATAACCTGAATGTCATCTCTATCAACATCTGTCAAGATTACTTCTTTTGTCTTTCTCAAAAGAGGATATTCCAAGATGCCCTTCACGCCATCAATTCCATGTTGCTCGAAAACATACATGTAATATTTCAGTTGCCATTCATGAGCTTTATCCACCTTATTAGATTTCTTTATCTCATGGATGATCTTGTTCTTGGCATCATAGTAATCCACTTTGATACCATCAATCTCCACTTCCTCATACTTTGATGTACGTTGCGGATAACTTGATTCATGCACCAGCTTTCCTTCATAGACCAAGTCTGACTCTTGTTCCATATTGATGCCATTGGTAAACAGCCATAGTTTGCGATGGCAAAGCTGGTAATAGTTGAAATGAGTGCCTGTTATGACCATAGAGAAAAACCAACAGGAGGCTCCAGGTAAAAACCAGGAGCCTCATCATTTACATTAAATCTGATTCTCGTAATCAAACGCCATCATTCTATCAACCAACTCCTGCTTAGCCTTAGTCAAAGCATCTGCGCTTTCGGTCTCTGTCACGACATAACTTGCACATGGAAGAGTTATAAATGTCTTGGCACCAGCATTTTCGTCAACGATAGGCTTTGTCTTTGGTTTAGATTCTCCATCCTCAACAAGTTTGGCACGAATAGCTGCAGCTAAAGTATTAGCATTATCACTAATAGCAATGGCTAAAGTCTCCATCAAACTGAATGTTCTTGCCTGATTGGATGTAATATGCCAATCAATCAGAGCATCGGCTATAGCTGGAATAATCTGCTCACGCTGATCTTTCGGCATCAACAAGCATTCACCAAAAGAAGTAATGATTACCTTCCATCCATCTTCTTTCAACTTTTCTACCATATCTGATGTAATCTCTGGTTCCAACTGATTAGTTGAAACACAGAACAAACGTCGTAAATCAATAGCTACATCATATACAAAGAGACCTGTAGCACGACTATTGTCTGGAATCCATTTGCGATACAAACTTCTATCGTTACCCTCTAAAAAGTCACTAACCTGTTCATCTGTCAAACGATTTCCGTTTGCATCGCGCACAACAACTTTATGCACGTTTGGCTTATCTGAACGATCGAATGAAATATTCTCCTTAGAAACTGCAGCCAAAAGTGGATGCAAAGGGGTCATCGCAGAAATACTAAATGGACTTCTACGCTTTACAGCTTTCTCTTTTCCACCCTTTGGAGTTCTCATCCAACCACCTAAAAGTTGGTCAACATAATGTGGATCACAAGACGAAAGGACCTCACCTTCTTTAAGCGCACCTTTCTTATCTACATCAAAAAAGAACTCGGTAGGAGAAGGTTGAACACCTAAAACATCGTTAAGCTGCTCCAGGATAGAACGCTTAACCTGTTGACCACTAGCAAATGGAACTCTTACGTTGAACTGTGGGTCATAATAAGATTTCTGACCATCCTCTACACAGAATACTGTGAACGCAGCATGCTTGAGACCTCGCAAATAAATAAAAGAATTCTCTTTCATAATCTTGTATTTTTAATTGTTATTATAATGTCTTATACTGGAAACGCAAAAGTGTTAAGAAGTATGGTACATTGTCTGTTGGCATACCATGAATCTCCTTCACGATTCCTTTAAACTCATCTATCTTACCAATGAATGAAACAACCTCTGCTGCAGCTGCTATGAACTGTTTCTTATTAGTTGCATTGAGCATTGTCTCAACCAAATTTTTACGTTTGGTACTGATAGACTTATCTTTATCACTAGAGGCTTCGTTCAACAACTCAGCCAACTCTTGGGATTTCTCCCATAATTCATCATTATTCAACATAGCTAATATCCAAATTTTATATACGTTAAAATTAATTTGTTCGTCTTCATTTTTAGGAGTTTTCGGCTGTTTCGGCACTTTATCTCCTTTTGAACATACATAATCTCTAAGCCCTTTAGGCTCCATAGCTTTAATACCTATAGCCCCATAAGTACAAGCCGTTTTAAATCCAATTGCAGTTCCCCATAAAGACTCTACATTTCTACCATTGCTCATCCCAAATATCTTTTCATAAAGATGAATTGGACGGCGTATTTGGTTCAAATTAAATGGTATAAAACCAATGGTAGTATTTGTCTGTCCTATGCTATAGATGTAGCCCAAAATTTGAGCATTTCTATATTTTTGAGAAATACCAATGAGAATCTTTGTCCATGTTTGGGTATCAATATTGATGATTCCATCCTTATTCGTATTGTAAGGACTATATCCCGCCAAAGGCATATCTGCATCATATTCTCTTGAATCATAATAATGGGACAGCCATTGACCATTCCAAGTATTAATCTGATTTCCTTTAAGCATGGTTGTCTCATTAAGACTCGTACGATAGAGCTTCCAACCTTCAAAAATATCAAGTAAAATCTCTTTGTTGCTAAAAAGAATCGAAAAGCCTCCCTGCACTCCAATACCAAGAGCATCTCCAATCCACGATGTATAGATTTCTTCCTGAGAGTTTGGTAACTTCAAATCAGTCACTTGACCAGATGTTGTAGCTGTAACATCTAATGAAGCATAACCACGTGCAATGCTTGCATCAGCTTCACTTTCTTCGATTTTCTTAATCAATTTTTCGAAGCGGTTCTTTCTTTGTTCAGGAGTCTCAAAAGGCTTTTTCCCCTTTATCATATCATCCCAACTTAACTTTGGGTTTTCCAAAGGCGAATTACCAGCAGTCATCATATACTTGTTTTGATCAAAAAACAAGGGATAGAACTGCTCCAAAAAGAAAGTTCGGGCATCATATCTGGTGCCATATTTTTCATTGTAAGCATCCAGGAATATCTTTCCAATATTTGATGTTATCATATTTTATAGTATTTCAAACGATTGATAATATTCTATTTTACACAAATCGGGTAACAATCCCTTTTCTTCATCATATCCTTTGTTCGGAATGACAAAAGGATGCGACCCCTTATTGAGCTGATCAAGATTTCTATGTGCAATGGAATGATAGCTTACAGGTATTTCCATTTCAATTCTTTCCAATCCATTGGCACATAAGTATCTGTCTTTATCTTCTTCTGTAATACAAACAGCAGAATTGATGTCAAGCGTTTCCAGTAGCGCTGATTTCGGATGATGACAAAGTGCCTTTAACACCCATTTTCCTTCCAAGAACACCACACCAGTAAAGTCTATATTCTGAAAGTCAATCTTTGGATATACCTTATCTATCATTTCTTGAACATGACATTCCTCCATGATGTCACCACAATCTGGCAATACACTGAAAGTATCTTTCAGAACATCCAGACTATAAGGAAGAGCTTCTTTATCATCTTCAGATGGTGCTATGACATATATCGGCTTGTAGTGTCCAATGGTATCTCTTGTACGCTTGCGATTAATTCGTCCAAAACGCTGTGTAAGAGCATCAATTGGAGCACACTCAGTAATCATTATATCAAAGCTGATATCAAGACTGACCTCTACTACTTGAGTGGAAACTACAATGCATGGAACGTTTTCTAATTGATTGAAGTCTTCACGCAACTTTGTTTCCAATTTAGCCCTGTCGCTTCGTTTGTACCTGCTATGCACAAGCATCTTCTTCACTTCTGGATATAATTTCCCAATAAACTCATATAGTTTCTGTGCTCTTTTTACTTGATTACATACTATGAGAACTTTAGAATTGCTTTCGATTGCTGAGGCTATCACATCATAAGATTCTTTTTTATCATCGAGCTTGTAGATTTGATGTCTGTTGAATGATTGAAGCGTCAGAGAATCCAACTTTACCTCATAAACTGCATCAGCTCCACCCAATAGTTGAAGTATCTTCTGATACAATACTGTCGGCATTGTTGCCGTACCAACATGTACCCAACACTCCAGTGCAACAAGAATTTCTATAATGCGTAGAACTATAGACTGCATAACATCAGAATAGGTGTGTATCTCATCGAGAATCACATCACAACCTTTTAAATCCATAGCCATGGCCTCATATCCTTTGATACCAAAAACAACAGAGGCCATCTGGTGTGGAGTAAGGACCTTCACTGATGCACCAACATGACGCTGCATGATACTTTCTTCTATCTTACCGTCTTTCACTTTCAGATTAGAGGCTGCATGTAGAAGATGAACTTGAGCATTAGTATTACTCAAATCATTCTTTATTCTATCATACATAGCATTAATTGATGCTTGAAAAGGCAGTGTATAGAAAACTCTTCCACGACAACGCCTCAACAAAAAATCAGTTTTTCCAGCTCCAGTTGGAGCCGTTACCAACGTATGCATTTTCTTACTATCCGAAGAAATCAATGATAAAGGATAGAGTTCACTTTGCCTATTGTAAAAAGACAAATCAGGTTTGATAAAGAGTTTATCAAGCGGCATTTCAAATGCAGTCTCCATAGCAGAAGCCATGTGATCTGCCGCCATCAACAACCCTCTCCATTCAGAACATCCCTGTTTTCTACCATCACAATAGTCTATGACATATTCGTAATTTTCTTTTGCCTCTTCCAAAGAAACCTCATGAGTTTCCAAGCCAAGGCTTTCAAGAATATCAATGGCTATATGACTCCATTCCGAGAATAACTTTGAATGTTCCTTGAAGCAATCTGATGCATCATCTAAATCTAAAATGCCCAAATCCCGAACATCTTTATACATAGATTTATGATGAGCTACAATCATATCTATCACAGCATCTCTATGTTCCTGACATACCAACGACAGAAAGAACAAGGAAGCTATTTCATGGCGAAAAACAGAACCAGGCTTCTTCTTGTTTGGAGAAATCAGCGATTGTTGAAACACTGGACTTACCTTTCCGATGTCATGCAATAAAGCTCCTTCTACCGCTATCTGTTCATCAAATCCTAAATGTTTAGCCATTACACAAGCGGTATCAGCAACATTCTTAAGATGCTGATACAAACAAACATGTCCATTCTGCTCGCTTTTAGCTAATATTTCTTGATGAATATTCATATAGTTACATCGTTTAAAGTAAAGATTGACCATTATACTCTATCCAGCCAACCATTGGTTGATTATCGTTAAAACGATTATAGCCAACCAGGAAAGACTGCTCTGAATTTCCAAAGCGCAATTCAAAACCAGGTAATTGATTGAATTGGTCTTCTTCCATCACTCTGATTTCTGATTCTGGCAAGAGTATATCTTCATTTCTACATACACATACATGTTGCTTTGAAGCTACAACAGCGTCTTCTTCGTTTTCAAAAGCAATACATAAAACCGGATGCAAAAGAACAGAACGCTTCAATACAGAACGATTTCTAATGAAAGTTCTGTTTTTATACTCCCAACCTCTAGGCTGTGTCACTTCCTGTTGAGAATCCAGGGAATCATACATCAATTTGTGCCTCAATATTTTATGGATTCCTGGAACGTTCAATAGTTCAGGAAACAGTTTTTTCTCTATGCCTTCTATTATTGAAGGTGTAAGAAACTGCTGACTGAATGTTTCTCCATCACGAACTGCGGTCCATGGTTTGATGAAACCAAACTGCCCTTTATATGTTACGACATACATAATCAAATCCTTTAATAATTAGTAAATTGCTCCAAATCCGATACCCGTACAGTTGCCTACACCAACATTCCATATAAATTGTTTCGTCTCAGGCTTACCTTTGATGACAACCGGGCAAAGACTTGCCTTATTGCCAATACCATGATAACGAACCAACTTCAACTTCTTTTTGGTGTAAGAAAGATCAAAACAAATATCCAATGTTTCATCTTCTTCCAATCCTGCCTTTTTCATCTTTGACAAAAGAGTATCCTTAAGATATTGGTTTGCCTGTGCATGATTGAAATTATACTGTTTAATACTTCCATCATCCAATTTTCTCTTTATAAAAATCGGACTAGCACAATAATACAAATCCCGCTCTGAAAATTGAGGTTCAGCACCAATAGTTATGTCTGTTACAAACATACCACAAAACATCTCAGGATCTTCAAGAATTGTTCTGATGATAACTTTAATGATACTTTCATCATAAAAGCTAATAAACATCGTTGCACCCTGTGAAAACTGAAGTGCATCCTCCACTTTTCTTCCTCCATTTAACCAAGAGAAAGAATACAATGAAATCGTATCATGAATAGAATTGTTTCCAATCCATTTATGAATAGTACCAACCAGTTTCTGTTGATAATCAAAAGGAACTGGTGTAGTATTGGCTGAAGTTTTTAAATGAATTCTCATATTTATTTTTTTCTAATTGTTCATCTTATACCTCAAATCCGCAACCTATAGGGTTTAGTGGGATTTTGCTTGCAAAGCGACAAA
>OLNV01002026.1_pt1 | contig 12065 bp, 9 predicted proteins | sample 1672891 | NCBI WGS metagenome assembly OLNV01 (sample SAMEA3136734, study PRJEB25190) | human gut metagenome | biome: human gut; feature: human-associated habitat; material: faeces | place: Austria | collected 2013 | reverse complement strand
CCCCATATTGGTCATATCAACATAAAATTTTAATTTATATAAGAGAGATTTTTCTATTTAATTTAAGAGAGATTTTCTATTTTAGAGATCTTCTACATCAAAGACTGAATCTCAGAAAGATTCTTCTTCTCAGTGGTACCATCCTTGTATGTTACCATGAAGTAATTGTGAACAGACTTACCGTTCTTGAACTGAACAACAGCCACGCCACCTTCACGGAGCTGGAGAGTGAAGTATCCCTCACGCTTGCCGTTAACATACTTTCCGTGCCACTTCTCCTTACCATTCTTATAGAAAGTAGTAACCTCACCATTGAAGATCGTATTGCGGTCGTTACCGAGATCGATGAAGCTGTAGCCACCCTCGGCACGAAGATTACCATTCATGTAGAAGTCCTGGAACACATCCTTCTTATTGATGCCAGCGCCGGTAGTCATCAGCAATCTGTAATAACTAGCCTGATCTGCACTAGCTACATTTTTCATATTTTCTGCATAGAAAATAGTGTCTGCTACTACTGTTGCATTCTCTACGCGCTTGCGACCGAAAGTAGCTACGGTCATGAGAGCCATCAATGAGAATAATATAATTCGTTTCATATTCTTTATTTTTTAGATTGTTACTTATTGTCTGTTGTTTCTTTTTTCTGATGCAAAGGTAATACAAATTCCGGTAAGTTGTATCATTCCTTAACGCTATTTTATTTTATTTTTGGGGTCAGTTTTACTTTTTGAAAGAAAACGCACACAAAATTACAAATTGACATTTTAGGGGGTCGTTTTTTACACTTTGAAATAGCCAGTTCTTCATATACCCCAAAAATCACCCCATCTCATTTACATATTGTTAGCAAACGATAAGAACAGGGCACGGCTGCCATGCATTTTTTTGAGATATTTCGAAAACTTTTCGCCCGAAAACTAGCGTATGTACTTTTTATTTTGTACTTTTGCACTAAAATATATATAATATAAGGTACGCGTATGACAAAATATACCATCAAGGCACCAAGCCAACTGAACGCAAGTATCAACTTGCCAGCATCTAAGAGTATTAGCAACCGGGCTCTCGTAATCAGTGCGATGGCTGGAAGCCACATCCAACCCGACAACTTGAGCGACTGCGATGATACGGAAGTCATCGTTGCCGCCCTTCAGAATATGCCAGAGGTCATCAACATCAAGGCCGCTGGTACAGCCATGCGTTTCATGACCGCCTATCTCTCTGCCACCCCCGGCGAACATACCATCACCGGCACCGAGCGCATGCAGAACCGCCCTATCGGCATCCTCGTAGATGCCCTGCGCTATCTGGGCGCCGACATCACTTACGAGAAGAAGGAAGGTTATCCCCCACTCCATATCTGCGGCAAGGCGCTGGAAGGCGGCCACCTGGAGGTAGTGGGCAATATCAGTTCGCAATACATCTCGGCGCTTCTGATGATCGGTCCGATTCTGAAGAACGGACTGGAACTGAAGTTGACAGGAGAGATTGCATCCCGTCCTTACATCGACCTTACACTCTGGACGATGAAGGAATATGGTGCCGATGCCGACTGGACGGATATGGACACCATCACCGTGAAGCCACAGCCTTACAAGGAAACCTCTTATATGATAGAGAACGACTGGAGTGCTTCTTCCTACTGGTATGAGATGATGGCCCTGAATGGCAACATCGACTCCAGAATCCAGCTCGAGGGCTTGATGGACTGCTCAAAGCAGGGAGATTCCGTGGTGAAATACATCTTCAGTCTGCTGGGCGTGAAGAGCGAATTCGAGAATCACGATCATCTTTCGAATGTTACGCTGAAGGCGAACCGCTGTCTGCTGCCGAAATTCGATTACGATTTCTCCGGTTCTCCGGATTTGGCTCAGACCATCGTGGTAGCCTGCTGTGCCCTGGGAGTGAAGTTCAAATTCACCGGTCTTGCCAGTTTGAAGATCAAGGAGACCGATCGCATCGAAGCGCTGAAGATAGAGTTGAAGAAGGTGGGCTATGTCATCCACGATGAGAACGACAACACCCTGTATTGGGATGGCGAAACCTGCGAGCCTTCATTTGCTCCGATTGATACCTACGAGGATCATCGCATGGCAATGGCATTCGCTCCTCTCGCCTTCAAGTTCCCTCAGATCGAGATCAATAATCCGGAGGTAGTGAGCAAATCCTATCCGCATTATTGGGAAGACCTGAAGAAAGTAGGATTTGAAATAGTTGAAAATTAATAGTTTATGCTATACTTGATTTTAGCCCTGGTGGCATTAGGCCTGATAAGCGCCATATTCGGAATCGTATCCCACCGCAGGGGAGAGGACGAGGAGCTTTTGCAGGAAGGCGTATCGTGCAACACCTGCAATGGTGAGAACTCGAAGTGCGAGCAGGAGTGCATGATGGAAGCCGCCACCAAAGAAATAGAATATTACGATGATGAGGATCTCGACCGCTTTGCCGGTCGGGATGCCGATGCCTACACCGATGAGGAGGTTGAGGAATTCTCGGAAGTGCTCTATACCATGCAGCCGGAAGAAGTGGCAGGATGGAACAGAAGCCTGATTCTGAGAGGCATCAACCTGCCCAACCAGCTGAAGGATGAAGTCATCGGCTTTTTAAGTTCAAAGTAAACGAATGGATATACTACAATATACATTTTTCCAAAACGCACTGATAGGCGCCTTTCTGGCAAGCATCCTGTGCGGCTTTATCGGAACCTACATCGTTACCCGCCGATTGGTATTCATCAGCGGCGGCATCACCCATGCCTCTTTCGGAGGCATCGGCATCGGTGTGTTTACAGGAATCAATCCGATACTCTCCGCCATGGTTTTCGCCATACTCAGCGCCTTCGGAGTGCAATGGATATCACGCAAGAAAGATGTGCGCAAGGATTCCGCCATCGCCATGTTCTGGACACTGGGAATGAGCGTGGGCATCATCTGCTGTTTCCTGACTCCAGGATTCATGCCTGACCTGCCCTCCTTCCTCTTCGGAAGCATCCTTGCCATCGACAGCGCAGACCTGTGGCTGCTGGGCGGACTCACCCTCATCGTAGCCCTCATCTTCACCTTCCTCCTGCGCCCTATCCAGAACATCGCATTCGACAGCACCTTCGCCCGTTCGCAGCACCTGCCGGTTACCGCCATCGAATACCTGATGATGACGCTCATCGCCATGACCATCGTGGCTACACTGAAGATGGTGGGCATCGTGCTCGCCATCAGTCTGCTCACCATTCCGCAGATGACCGCCAACCTCTTCACCTACAATTACAAGCAGATGATATGGGCAAGCATCATCCTGGGATGGATAGACAGCATCGCCGGTCTCTACATCAGTTATCTGCTCAACGTGCCATCGGGTGCCACCATCATCTTCATCAGCATCGTGGTATTCGCACTCGCCAAAATCATCCTGGGCATCAAGAGAAAGATGCCTGAAAAACAATAGAAAACATGAAAGGCAAAAGCCCCATCAAACACCTTTTTCTGATAGCACTCGCTGCGATTACAGCGAGCCTTACGGGATGCTCTACGCAGAAGAATACGGCGCAGAGCAGGTGGTGGCATGCCTTTAATGCCCGATACAATACCTATTATAATGGTACCGTGGCTTATATCGATGGAGCGCTAGAGAAGGAAGAAGGCAACCGGGACAACTTCACAGAGCAGATTCCGCTCTATACCGTAGGCAACAAGAACAGCCGCGAACTGGGCAAAGCCAACTTCGACCGTGCCATCGAGAAATGCGAAAAAGCCATCCACCAGCATAGCATCAAGCGACGCCCCGAATGGCAACCCGGCAAGAGAAAGACGGCAAAAGACATCGAATGGCTCAGTCGCAGGGAATACAATCCGTTTTTATGGAAAGCGTGGATGCTGATGGGCCGTTCGCAGTTCCAGAAGGGAGATTTCGAGGGGGCTGCTGCCACCTTCGCCTATATGAGCCGTCTTTACTCCACCCAGCCTGCCATCTACGGCAAGGCGCGCGCCTGGCTTGCCAAATGCTACATCGAGCAGGGTTGGACCTACGATGCAGAAGATGTGATCCGCAACATCCAGCGCGATTCCATCCACTGGCGTGCCCAGAAGGAATGGGATTATGCCTTCGCCGATTACTATATCCACACGGGGGATGCCCGGAAGGCGATTCCCTATCTCCGGAAAGTGATAAGCCATGAGATGCGACACAAGCAGAAAGCCCGCCAGTGGTATCTGATGGGACAGTTGCAGGCTTCCATCGGCAACCAGCAAGAGGCTTATCAGGCTTTCCGCCACGTCATCCGGCTCAATCCGCCTTACGAACTGGAGTTTAATGCCCGCATCGCCATCACCGAGGTCTTGGCTTCGGGCAACAGCAGGAAGATGATCAGCCGGCTCAAACGCATGGCGGCATCGGATAAGAACAAGGATTATCAGGACCAGGTATATTATGCCATCGGCAACATCCACCTAGCCCAGAAAGATACCCTGCGTGCCATCTATGCCTACGAGAAAGGCAACCGGAAGGCTACCCGAAACGGTATAGAGAAGGGGGTGCTCCTGCTGCGCCTGGGCAATCTGTATTGGGAAACCGAGCGATATGCTGATGCCAAGCGCTGCTATGGCGAAGCAATCGGCTTGCTCGATCAGGACAGAAAGGATTATCCGCAGCTGGCTCGCCGTTCCAAGGTGCTGGACGAACTGGTGCCTTATACCGAAGCTATCGCCCTCCAGGATTCCCTGCAGTCTCTTGCCAAAATGGACGAGAGAGACAGAAACGCAGCCATCGACCGAGTGATAGCTGCCCTGAAAAGAAAGGAGAAAGAGGAAGAAAGAAGGAAATGGGACGACGGAGCAGAGAGAAATTCGGAATACGATGGAGGAGATGATGGGAAAGGTTTCGGAAACGGATTCGGGAATACCAATACCTGGTATTTCTATTCCCCTGCAGCCGTGAGCCAGGGTAAGGCGCTGTTCGAGAAACTCTGGGGCAAGCGAAAGAACCTCGACAACTGGCAGCGAATCAACAAAACAGTTGTGGCTTCGGCACAGGAAAATGATATCGCACAGGAAAATGATTCCGAGCAAAGAGCAACTTCTGCTCTAGATTCCAAGCTTCAGCCTGATGCATCAAGAGATTCACAATCCCTTTCTGTATCCCAGAAAGAATCCGGCAAGCCATCAGCTGATAGCGCCAGCCTCGACCCTCATCATCGGGAATATTATCTGGCTCAGATTCCATTCACCCCAGAACAGACAGCAGCAAGCAACCAGCTCCTGGCGGATGGCTTATTCCACGCCGGAATCATCTTCAAAGACAGGCTCGATAATCTGGCACAGAGCGAGAAGATGCTGCTCCGACTGGTGGATAACTACCCAGATTTCGCACATTTCGACGATGCCTATTACCATCTGTATCTGCTTTATTCCCGAAAGAAGCAAACTCAGATGGCGAACAGCTATGTCGAAAAACTGAAGAAGGATTACCCCGAAAGTCAGTTCACCACCCTTCTCTCCGACCCTTACTATCTGGAGAATGCCCGGATGGGTGTACACATCGAAGATTCCATCTACACCCTCACCTACCAGGCATTCAAGGAGGGCAAGTACGAGGTGGTGATGCAGAATTCGGAAATATCAGATAAGCGGTTCCCTACAGGCGCCAACCGCGACAAGTTCCTCTTCATCAGCGGTATGACCCAGCTCAACGAGGGCAAGGTTTCCGAATGTCTGGAAAAGATGAACCAGGTGATAGCGCAATATCCCAACAGCCGGTTGAGCGAGATGGCGGGAATGATTGTAAACGGCGTGAATGCCGGAAGACGGCTCTACGGCGGAAAGTTCGACCTGAGCAATGTATGGGCGAAGCGCAGCGATGTGCTCAGCTCCCAGGACTCCACCCAGCAGAAAAGATTCTCTGCCGACCGCAACGACCGGTTTGTCTTCCTGCTCGCCTACAGTCTTGATTCCGTCAACGAGAACCAGCTGCTCTTCGAGGTAGCCAAGTATAACTTCACCACCTATATGGCGCGCAATTTCGACATCAGCATCGAAGACCTCCAGGGTTTGCATCGCCTGCAGGTAAGCGGTTTCCAGAACTACGACGAGGCACGCCAGTATGCTAACGAGCTGCATCAGCAAGCCGGCATCCTCCGCCTGATTTCGCAGGCGAGAAGCTACGTAATCAGCGAGCCGAACCTCGAGCTTCTGGGCAGAAATCTCTCGTATGATGATTACGACAAGTTCTATACCCGCCACTTCGCACCACTGAAGATCAGCAAGATGCGCCTGCTGATGGAGCCAGCGGAAATCGTAGTGGATAAGGAGGAGCAGAAGGAAGAAGATGCCAATGAGGAAGAAAATTCTCAGAAGAATGAAGATGATTCCCAGAAGAAGGATCCTGAAGATAATGGAATCGATATCGAGCCCCAGCCAGCAGAAGATACCGATACCGGCATCTACTTCGAAGACTCGAATGCCCAGGATTCTGAGCTCGATGATGAATACATCGAGCTGGATGGATTCTAAAAAAGCAGGGAGGCATCTCGGTGTAAAAACGCAGAACATTTGTCCCTTAACTACCCTCTAACTTCTCTTAACTTCCCTCTAACTTCCCTTTATTCGAAATTAGAGCGAACAGAAGAAGGTAACCAGGAATGGTACGGAGAAATCTACGCAGAAGCCGTGGAAGATGGAAACGATGATGAAGCTCTCGCCCGAATAGCGGGTGATGATAGGCAACGTGGTATCCATCGTGGTGGCTCCACCTACGCTGATAGGCGCCAGCTTGCCGAAATACTTCGCCAGCAGGGGCGCACAGAGCAGGGTGAGAATCTCACGGCAGATGTTGGCAAGCAGGGCAATGGTGCCCAGCTCGGCACCACGGTACTGCGTGATGAAGATGCTCGACAGCGAGTAGTATCCGAAGCCCGAACCGATGGCGAGACAGTCGGAGAGCTGACGGTGTCCCAGTATCAGGGAGGCAGCTGCACATCCAGCCAGGGTTCCCAGGATGGTCATCACCGGCAGCATCATCAGTCGGGGATTCACCTTTCTGAAACTCTTCAGGATAGAGGTATCGCAACCGATGCTGATACCCACGCAGAACATCAGGCAGCAGAGAGCATAATAGCTCACGTCGCTCGCCAGGAAACTGGCAGGAATCACATCCCATACTCCCACGATAATGCCCAGCACGAAGAAGACTACGATAATCAGACTACCTTTCATTTCCCTGCCTCCTTTCTGCATACATATCTCCACAATGCCCACGCAAAGATTGCACTACCCAGACTTCCGGCTATCGTAAGCACGATGGCTTCGAGTCCCAGGGTCTGAAGACCATTAATGATACGAGGATTCGCTCCCACCTCGATGCCGAGCAGGAAGAGGAGCACCCAGATAAGCGCCGTGATGATACGGCCGATAAAACTCATTTTCTTGTTGCGGAGCAGGTACCCCGTACCTATTCCGCATAGCATGATCATTACAATCTTGAGCATTGTTTCTTCTTTTCTTTCTTTTCTATTATTATTGATTATTTACTTTTGCATTCGATAATAATAACGGATTCCCGGCCTTAATATTATAAAAAAGACCGAAAATCCTTGTAAGTAATCCGTAAAGCAGGACGCCTCACTAATTTGTAAGTAAACTCCATCGCCGCCTCTTTGGGCGTGACGAGCTGCATGTCGTAGAACATTACAAACACTAATAAGAAGTGCCGGCAAGTAAAGCTTATCGGCACTTTTTTTTTCAATTAAGTTTCTTTAACCACAACTCTCTTCCGTCATTCAATTATTCTTTGTACTTTAGCACTTCGAAAAAAAAGATATTCTAAAAGGATACAGCAAAAAAAAAGATACTCTAAAAGGATACAGCAATATGAGCAACGGATTATTACTATGGATCGATGATGAGATTGAGCTCCTCAAGGCGCATATCATCTTCCTGGAGAAAAAAGGTTACGAGGTTGCCACGGTGAGCAATGGCTCGGATGCCATCGAACTGTGCCGGCAGCAAACCTTCGACCTCATCCTCCTCGATGAAATGATGCCTGGACTGAGCGGTCTGGAGACCCTGCAGCAAATCAAGGACATCCAGCCCGCTACTCCCGTTGTGATGTGTACTAAGAGCGAAGAGGAGAACATCATGGACCAGGCTATCGGGTCGAAAATTGCCGACTATCTCATCAAACCCGTCAACCCGAGCCAAATCCTGCTCTCGCTGAAAAAGAACATCCACCGTAAGGATATCGTGACCGAGGTGACGCAGAGCGGATACCAGCAGGACTACCAACAGATTGCCCTGAAGATGATGGACTGCCGTACCTGCCACGACTGGATGGAGATATACAGAAGACTCGTGAAATGGGAACTGGAACTGAGCGATACCGACAGTCAGATGACCGAAATGCTCGTCATGCAGAAGGAGGAGGCTAACACCGGATTCGCCAAATTCATCGCCAAGAACTATCTGGACTGGGTTGATCAAAAGAGAGATGGAAATGCCGGAAAGGCTGCTGCTGCATCTTCTTCCGACGACCGCCCGATGATGAGCCCCGATGTCTTCAAAAACAGGATTTTCCCGATTCTGGACAAGGGCGAGAAGGTGTTTCTCATCGTGATAGACAACTTCAGATATGACCAGTGGAAGATGCTGGCTGCTGACATCGGCGAGCTGTTCGACATAGATGAGGATATGTATATGAGCATCCTGCCTACCGCCACGCAATACGCCCGAAACGCCATCTTCAGCGGTCTGATGCCCAACAGGATTGCCGAGATATTTCCGGAGCTCTGGGTGGATGAAGACGAGGAGGAGGGCAAGAACCTGAACGAGGAGCCGCTGATACAGACGATGCTCGACAGATTCCGCAAGAGATACAGCTTCAGCTATCACAAGGTGAACGATTCGCAGGGCGCCGACCGGTTTATGGAGCACTACAACGAATGCAGGGAGAAGGACCTGAACGTGCTGGTGATCAACTTCATCGATATGCTCTCGCATGCCCGGACGGAATCGAAGATGGTACGCGAGCTCGCCAATACGGAGAGTGCCTACCGCAGCATCACGCAGAGCTGGCTGCGCCACTCGGTGCTCTCGGAACTGTTCAGAAGACTGTCGCAGGAAGACTGCAAGGTGGTGATCACCACCGACCACGGCAGCATCCGTGCCTCGAAGCCCATCAAGATCATCGGCGACCGCAACACGAACACCAACCTGCGCTACAAGCTGGGCAAGAACCTTGCCTGCAATGCCAAGGAGGTTTTCACCATCAGGGACCCGAAAAGGGCACAGTTGCCTGCTCCCAACCTGAGTACATCGTATGTTTTTGCCTACGGAGACGCCTTCTTCGCCTATCCGAACAACTACAATTACTACGTTTCGTACTACAAGGATACCTTCCAGCACGGTGGCATCTCGATGGAGGAAATGCTCATTCCGCTCATCACCCTGACACCGAGAAAGAGAAACTAGTTGATAGTAATAATAAAGTTCAAAATTCAAAGTAAATAGTAATCATAAAGTTCAAAATTCAAAGTTCAAAGTAAACATATATGAAGATTAAGATTGATTCATTAGACAACATCCATGCTGCAGCCAAGGAATTCCTGCAGAACATGGGCGACGGCAAGGTCTTTGCCTTCTATGGCAAGATGGGTGCCGGAAAGACAACTTTCGTAAAAGCTATCTGCGAGGAACTGGGCGTGGAGGATGTGATCACCTCGCCTACCTTCGCTCTCGTCAACGAATACACTGCTGGAAACGGCGATCCTATCTACCATTTCGATTTCTACCGCATCAAGAAGATTGATGAGGTGTATGATATGGGTTACGAGGATTATTTCTACGGCGGAAACCTCTGTTTCCTGGAGTGGCCGGAACTCATCGAGGACCTGCTGCCGGAGGATTGCACCAAGGTTACCATCACCGTGGAGGAAGATGGTAGCAGAAGCGTAGAATTCTAGAGGCTATTTCGCAAATTCAGATTCTAACAAAACACATACGTCCCGATGCAGCTGATGCCGCACCGGGACGTTTTCTTTTTCTAGCCTTCTGCCCTATCTTACAGCAGTGCCTGGAACTTCTCATGAAGGGTTGACTTGTTGGCTGCACCAACAAACTTGTCAACCAGCTGGCCACCCTTGAAGAAAAGGATGGTAGGGATGTTGCGAACGCCAAACTCCATAGCGATGTCGTCGTTCTCCTCTACATCACACTTACCAACTACCAACTTACCGTCAAACTCCTCTGCCAATTCTGACACGATAGGAGCAATCTGGCGGCAAGGACCACACCATGTAGCCCACAAATCTACTACCAATGGCAACTCGCCATTCTTGTAACTCTCGAAATTCTCGGTTGTAATTGTTACTTCCATTTTTTTCTACCTTTTTTATATAGTTAATAATATTCTCATGAATCAATTCTAATTGATCTGATACGACATCTTCGGATGATCGTTGACGAACTGTATCAGCTCCCTGCTCACTCCCACCGTGCGGTCCTGCGCACGCAGCAGCACATTGGTCTTGGTCTCGGCATCGTGAATCTGAAGGAAAAGCTGTGCCTTGCCCTCATCATTCTCCACCAGCGTCTTGATATCGTTCACCAGCGTTTCGTCTATCACCGTACTATCTACGATGATGGTAAACTTCTCCAGGCGGTTCTCCTTCACGGTCTGGAGATACTCCACGGTGCTGATCTTGAAGTCGAGATAGTTGCTGTTGCCGTAACGGGATACACACTTCGCCGTAACGAAGATGGTGCTGCCCTCTACCATGATGCCGCGCCAGTTGCCCCAGTCCTCACCGAAGAGCGCCAGCTCGCCTGAGCCTTCGAAATCCTCGATGGTGACGAAGCCGCACGGCTTTCCGGTCTTGGTGAACTTGGATTTCACCCCGGTGATGATGCCGCCGAACACCACATCCTCCTTCTTGGCAAGCTCCACCTTGTCGCCCAGTTCAGAGCAGTGGGTATTGCAGAGGTTACGGAGGATGATTTCATAATCGTCGAGCGGATGAGCCGAGAGATAGATGCCCACGAGCTCGCGCTCCCTGTTGAGCCTCTCGACGGTGCTCCAGGATTCAGCTTCCGGAATAGGAGGAGTGGCTATCTCCACTGCCTCTACGCCTCCGAAGAGCGAGGTGGCTGCCTCGCGCTGCTCCTGCTGGTAGAGCTGACCATATCTTACAAGCGTATCCAGGAAGGTATCGCCCTTGCTGTTCTTGCCGAAGTACTGCTCGCGGCGGATGCCGAAGCTGTCGAAACCGCCACTCAGAGCCAGACTTTCGAATGCCTTGCGGTTGACATTGGAGAAATCCACACGCTCGGCAAAATCGAAGATGGTCTTATAAGGGCCGTTCTTCAGGCGCTCTGCCACGATGGCATCGGCGGCAGGGGTTCCCATTCCCTTGATGGCGGAAAGTCCGAAGCGTATCTCGCCATGCTCGTTCACACCGAAGGCACGGTAACTCTCGTTTACATCCGGTCCCAGAGTCTTGATGTTCATCGACTGGCACTCCTCCATCAGCTTGGTAATTTCGGTGATCTGCGCAAAGCGGCGGGTCATCAGCGCTGCCATGTATTCGGCCGGATAGTGCGCCTTGAGATAGGCTGTCTGATAGGCTACCCACGAATAGCAGGTGGCGTGCGACTTGTTGAAGGCGTAGGATGCAAACTTCTCCCAGTCGCCCCAGATCTTCTCGAGCACAGCCGGATCGTGGCCGTTCTCCTGTCCCTGCCTAATGAACTTCGGCTTCATCGCATCTACGATTGCCTTCTTCTTCTTACCCATCGCCTTACGGAGGGCATCAGACTCGCCTCGGGTGAAGCTAGCCAGCTGACGGGAGAGGAGCATCACCTGCTCCTGATATACCGTGATGCCGTAGGTATCCTTGAGGTATTTCTCCATGCAGGGGATATCGTAGGTGATTGCCTGCTGACCGTTCTTGCGGGCGATGAAGTCGGGGATGTAATCCATAGGTCCCGGACGGTAGAGGGCGTTCATGGCGATGAGGTCCTCGAAGACCGTAGGCTTCAGCTCACGGAGATACTTCTGCATACCCGGCGACTCGAACTGGA
>OLNV01002006.1_pt1 | contig 12173 bp, 5 predicted proteins | sample 1672891 | NCBI WGS metagenome assembly OLNV01 (sample SAMEA3136734, study PRJEB25190) | human gut metagenome | biome: human gut; feature: human-associated habitat; material: faeces | place: Austria | collected 2013 | reverse complement strand
CGGCCTCTAAGTAAGTACCGTCAAGAACTTTGATACGGGAACCGTAAGGAATTACATAATTTCTTGTTTCTCCGCTATCCTCATTTACTACAGTGATTTCACGTTTTTCTTTTGTTTCTTTTACATCCGCACGACCAGCAATTTCAGTGATGATGGCAAGGCCCTTAGGTTTACGTGCCTCGAAAAGCTCCTCGACACGAGGAAGACCCTGTGTGATATCATCACCGGCTACACCACCGGCATGGAATGTACGCATAGTAAGCTGTGTACCAGGCTCACCAATGGACTGAGCAGCAATAATTCCGACTGCCTCACCAACCTGTACTGCCTGACCAGTTGCAAGGTTGGCACCGTAACATTTAGAACATGCACCGTTATGGGACTTACATGTTAACATTGTTCTGATCTTAACCTGCTGATATCCTGCGTTTACAATTGCTTTCGCACGCTTTGGAGTAATCATGCAGTTTGCTTCAACAATGAGATTACCTTCTTTATCTTTGTAATCTTCTGCTGCATAACGTCCGCTGATACGATCCTCTAATGATTCGATTGTTTCTTTTCCATCCATGATAGCTTCTACATACATGCTTGGAATCTTGTTTGTTCCTTCGCAGCAATCCTGTTCACGAATAATCAGTTCCTGAGATACATCTACAAGACGTCTTGTCAGGTAACCGGAATCGGCTGTACGAAGGGCTGTATCGGAAAGTCCCTTTCTGGCACCATGTGCAGAAATGAAGTACTCCAGTACGTCAAGACCTTCACGGAAGTTGGACTTGATAGGAAGTTCGATAGTACGTCCGGATGTATCGGCCATCAGTCCACGCATACCGGCAAGCTGTTTAATCTGCTGGTTAGAACCACGGGCACCGGAGTCAGCCATCATGAAGATGTTGTTGTACTTATCAAGACCACTGATCAGTTTATCTGTAAGTTCGTTATCGGCAGCGAACCATGTCTGTACTACTGCTTTATAACGTTCTTCTTCTGTCATGAAACCACGGCGGTACTGTTTTGTAATGTACTCAACCTGTTTCTGAGCTGCTGCAAGGATTTCTGGTTTTTCTTTTGGTACGGTCATATCGGAAATAGATACACTTAACGCACCAATTGTAGAATACTTATATCCAAGAGCTTTGATATTATCAAGAACCTCGGCAGTCTTAGTTGTACCATGTACGCTGATACAACGGTCAAGGATCTGTTTTAACTGTTTCTTACCACACTGAAAATCAACTTCTAACTTTAAGAAGTTATCTGGATCAGAACGGTCAACAAAACCTAAATCCTGAAGGATGATTTCGTTGAAAAGAAGACGTCCCATTGTACAATCTATAATACGGCTTCCCATTGTTCCGTCTGGTCTCATACCTCTTCTCTTTACTTTGATTCTGGAATGAAGTGTGATTACCTTGTTCTCGTAAGCAAGATATGCTTCATTTTCAGACTTAAAGCATTTACCTTCACCCTTAGCTCCTTCTTTTTCCATAGTCAGGTAGTAAATACCAAGGACCATATCCTGAGAAGGAACGGCTACTGGAGCACCATCAGATGGTTTCAGTAAGTTGTTTGGAGAAAGTAAGAGGAAACGGCACTCAGCCTGTGCTTCCTGGGAAAGTGGCAGATGGACAGCCATCTGGTCACCATCAAAGTCGGCATTAAACGCTGTACATACTAATGGATGTAACTTAATTGCTTTACCTTCTACTAATGTTGGCTCGAATGCCTGAATACCAAGACGATGCAAGGTAGGGGCACGGTTTAACATAACCGGATGTTCTTTGATAACATCTTCGAGTACATCCCAAACTTCTGGCTGTAACTTTTCTACCATCTTCTTGGCAGACTTAATATTATGAGCAAGACCGTTTGCTACAAGTTCTTTCATAACAAATGGTTTGAAAAGCTCGATAGCCATCTCTTTTGGAAGACCACACTGATAAATCTTTAATTCTGGTCCTACTACGATTACGGAACGTCCTGAGTAGTCAACACGCTTACCAAGAAGGTTCTGACGGAAACGTCCCTGTTTACCCTTTAACATATCGGAAAGGGATTTTAATGCTCTGTTTCCAGGACCAGTTACTGGACGTCCACGACGGCCATTATCGATTAACGCATCAACAGCTTCCTGAAGCATACGCTTTTCGTTACGGATAATAATGTCTGGCGCACCAAGCTCTAACAGTCTCTTAAGACGGTTATTACGGTTGATGATTCTTCTATATAAATCATTTAAATCGGAGGTTGCAAAACGTCCACCATCTAACTGAACCATTGGACGGATATCCGGAGGGATAACCGGAACAGCGTCAAGAACCATCCATTCTGGACGGTTTCCTGACAGACGGAAAGCTTCTACAACTTCTAATCGTTTAATATTTCTTGCTTTCTTCTGACCGCTGGCATTCTTAAGACTCTTCTTAAGTTCTTCTGCTTCAGCCTCTAAGTCAATCTCTGCAAGAAGTTCTTTGATTGCCTCAGCACCCATTCCTACACGGAAGTTTCCAAGACCTTCATCAGAATTCCTATATTCTTCTGTTACACGACGGTACTCAGCATCAGAGATAACGTCCTTCTTGCTTAAGTTTGTTGTTCCTGGGTCAAGAACTACAAAGGAAGCAAAGTATAATACTTTTTCCAGTGCTTTTGGAGACATATCAAGGATTAATCCCATACGGCTAGGGATTCCCTTGAAGTACCAGATATGGGATACTGGAGCTGCGAGTTCGATGTGTCCCATTCTTTCTCTTCTTACACTTGCCTTTGTAACTTCAACACCACATTTATCACAGACAACGCCTTTATAGCGAATCTTTTTATATTTACCACAGTGACATTCCCAGTCCTTGCTTGGTCCGAAAATTCTTTCACAGAACAGACCATCTTTTTCCGGCTTTAAAGTACGGTAGTTAATGGTTTCCGGCTTTTTTACCTCACCATGAGACCACTGACGAATCAGTTCCGGAGACGCAAGTCCGATTTTAATGGCGTCAAAATTAACCGGCTGTTCAACTGTTTGGTTATTCATATCAGACATAGGTTACTCCTTCCAAACTATCTTACAAATCAGAATCGCCAAAAGGCATTTCTGTAAACTCTGGCTGTGCATCAGCCTGTCCAGCTTCTTCTTCCAGAGTACTTTCTTTGTAGCCATACTCTCCAAGATTGCTCTCGTCCTTATAATTGTTATCATCCGGACTGCTCTCAATCACTGAAGTAAGGGATTCATTAATTGTTTCGCTGCCTTCCTGAAGCTCAATTTCTGTCATATCTTCTTTTAAGACACGAACATCAAGAGCGAGGGACTGGAATTCCTTAAGAAGTACCTTGAAGGATTCCGGAATACCTGGTTCAGGAATATTCTCTCCTTTGATGATTGCTTCGTATGTCTTCACACGACCAACTACATCATCAGACTTCACAGTTAAGATTTCCTGAAGAGTATAGGAAGCACCATAAGCCTCAAGAGCCCAAACCTCCATCTCTCCGAAACGCTGTCCACCGAACTGAGCTTTACCACCCAGAGGCTGCTGTGTTACTAATGAGTAAGGACCTGTAGAACGTGCATGAATCTTATCATCTACTAAGTGATGCAGCTTCAGATAATGCATGAATCCGATGGAAACTGGTGAATCGAATTCCTGTCCTGTACGTCCATCACGAAGCTGAACCTTACCTGTACGGTCGATTGGAACACCCTTCCATTCTTCTCTGTGGTCACGGTTATCCCAAAGATACTTCATAATATCATCGTTAACCTTGTCACCCCAGCGTTCTTCGAATTCTTCCCATGTCTTGTTCGCATAGTCATTCGCCATCTCAAGAGTATCCATGATATCGTTCTCATCTGCACCGTTAAATACTGGTGTTGCTACATTAAATCCAAGCACCTTAGATGCGAGACTTAAATGAAGCTCTAAGACCTGTCCGATATTCATTCGGGAAGGTACACCTAATGGGTTCAGTACGATATCGAGTGGACGGCCATTAGGAAGGAATGGCATATCCTCTACTGGAAGTACACGGGAAACTACACCCTTGTTACCATGACGTCCAGCCATCTTATCACCAACAGAAATCTTACGTTTCTGTGCAATGTAAACACGAACAGACTTGTTAACTGTTGGAGGCAGCTCGTCACCATTCTCCCTTGTAAATACCTTTGTATCCATAACAACACCGTAAGCGCCGTGTGGAACACGAAGGGAAGTATCACGAACTTCTCTTGCCTTTTCACCGAAAATAGCACGAAGAAGTCTTTCTTCAGCAGTAAGTTCTGTCTCTCCCTTAGGAGTCACCTTACCTACCAGAATATCTCCGGCATGAACTTCTGCACCGATACGGATGATACCATTCTCATCCAGATCTTTTAATACATCTTCACTAAGACCAGCAAGATCTCTTGTAATCTCTTCCTGTCCAAGCTTTGTATCTCTTGCCTCTGCTTCATATTCTTCAATATGAACAGATGTATATACGTCATTCTGTACAAGACGCTCACTTAAAAGTACGGCATCCTCGTAGTTATAACCTTCCCAGGTCATAAATCCGATTAATGGGTTCTTACCAAGAGCCATCTCGCCGCCGCATGTAGAAGCACCATCTGCAAGAATATCTCCTGCTTCAACATGGTCACCCTTATTTACGATAGGTCTCTGGTTCATACAGTTACCCTGGTTGCTTCGGGAGAACTTAATTACGTGGTAAGTATCACGGATTCCGTCTTCTCGTTTTACGATAATCTCTTTACTTGTTGAGTACTCAACTGTACCTGCATGATGTGCGATAATACATACACCTGAGTCGCGGGCAGCCTTAGCTTCCATACCAGTACCAACAACTGGAACTTCTGTCTTTAACAGTGGTACAGCCTGACGCTGCATGTTGGATCCCATCAGAGCACGGTTCGCATCATCGTTCTCAAGGAAAGGAATCATGGATGTAGCTACGGAGAATACCATCTTAGGAGATACGTCCATTAAGTCAATTCTTGACTTTCTAAATTCGGATGTCTCCTCTCTGTAACGACCGGAAACATTAGTGTGAATGAAGTGACCTTCTTCATCTAATGGTTCGTTCGCCTGCGCTACTGTGTAGTTATCTTCTTCATCAGCAGTAAGGTATACAACATCATCTGTTACAACTGGGTTCTGTGGGTCACTCTTATCTACCTTACGGTATGGAGCCTCAACAAAACCATATTCATTAATTCTTGCGTAAGTTGCAAGAGAGTTAATCAGACCGATGTTAGGACCCTCGGGAGTCTCTACAGGACACATTCTTCCGTAGTGGGAATAGTGTACATCTCGAACCTCGAATCCGGCACGATCTCTGGAAAGACCTCCAGGACCTAATGCGGAAAGACGTCTCTTATGAGTAAGCTCAGATAATGGGTTATGCTGATCCATGAACTGAGATAACTGAGAACTTCCAAAGAATTCCTTAACAGCAGCAGTAACTGGTTTAATGTTAATTAATGTCTGTGGAGAAATGGACTCAATGTCCTGTGTTGTCATACGTTCTCTGACAACTCTCTCCAGACGGGATAAACCAATTCTGTACTGGTTCTGTAATAACTCACCAACGGCACGGATACGACGGTTACCTAAGTGGTCGATATCATCATCGTTACCAACACCATACTCAAGATGGATATTGTAGTTAATAGAAGCTAAAATATCTTCTCTTGTAATGTGCTTTGGAATCAGCTCAGTGATATTCTTGCGAATCTGTGCTTTAATTTCATCTATATCATCATATTCTTCTAAGATTTTTTCAAGGGCTGGATAATATACTAATTCAGTAACGCCAACTTCCTCTGGGTCAACATCAACAAAGCTTGTGATATCTACCATCATACTGGAAAGGACTTTTACTTCTTTCTCTTCTGTCTCAACGTAAACATAAGGAACTGCTGCGTTCTGAATAGCGTCAGCCTGTTCTTTTGTAAGTCTTACACCTGCTTCAAAAAGGATTTCTCCTGTGGAAGGATCAAGTACATCCTGTGCCAGTCTGTGTCCTGCAATACGATTGCGGAACATTAACTTCTTATTAAATTTATAACGTCCTACTTTTGCAAGGTCATAACGTCTTGCATCGAAGAACATACTGTTAATCAGGCTCTCTGCACTGTCAACTGATAAAGGTTCACCTGGGCGGATCTTCTCGTATAACTTCTTAAGACCTTCCTGGTAGTTTGTTGCTGTATCCTTTTCGAGAGTTTTTAAAATCTTAGGCTCTTCTCCGAATAATTCCTTAATTTCAGCATTGGTTCCAATGCCAAGAGCTCTGATAAGTACAGTAACAGGAACCTTTCTTGTACGGTCAACACGAACATAGAATACATCGTTGGAGTCTGTCTCGTATTCCAGCCATGCACCACGGTTAGGAATTACTGTACAAGAATATAACTTCTTACCAATCTTGTCGTGGCTGATCGCATAGTAAATACCTGGAGAACGAACTAACTGACTGACGATAACACGTTCCGCACCATTAATTACGAAAGTACCTGTTTCCGTCATCAATGGCAGGTCGCCCATAAAAATGTCGTGTTGTTTAAAATCATCTGTTTCCTTATTATGGAGACGAACTTTCACTTTTAAAGGAGCTGCATATGTTGCATCACGTTCTTTACACTCCTCGATTGAATACTTTCTATCCTCTCTGCAAAGCTGAAAGTCCACAAACTCCAGGCTGAGCTGTCCACTGTAATCCGTGATAGGCGAAATGTCCTCAAAAACCTCTTTTAATCCATCTGTAAGGAACCATTTGTAGGAATCTTTCTGGACTTCTATAAGATTCGGCATATCGAGAACATCTTTTTGTCTGGCATAGCTCATTCTGATGTTTTTGCTTCCCGGAATTCGCGTTGGACGCAGTCTATTCTTTTCCATCGATGTTTTCACCCCTTGAATAATCATAATGTTAAATCTTCTGGTTACTTTCCAATAGGCATACAGACCCATTGTGAATCAGTTTATTATCATAGCACATCTGTCAAGCCATGTCAACTAATTTTTTTCTCTTATTCTTGATTTTTTCCAGTTTTTTCACTTGTTAAACATGGGAGTAAAATTTCTTCCATATAATATGTATAAAATAGCGGCGAAAAAAGGGAGAAATTCGGCAACTTTTTTGATTTGACAAAATGGATAAGTGATTACTATTTGATTCATTAGGGGGAAACAAACGAAAAAAGAAATACTGCCATATCCCATCTGCTCTGTAGTCGCATCTGGGATATGGTAGTATTTCTTTTTATTTTCGTCTGTTTCCTCTCAAAGAATCAAATAGTTATTTAACAAATTCCTTTACAGAAGCATATACGCCCTTGCCATCTAAGCCATATTTCTCAATAAGCTTAACTGCTGGGCCAGATTCTCCGTAAACATCGTTCACACCAATTCTCTTAACTGGTACTGGATATTTCTCGGAAAGTACTTCACATACTGCTCCGCCAAGTCCACCGATTACGGAATGTTCTTCTACTGTAACAACCTTACCTGTCTCTTTCGCTGCTTCTACAAGAAGATCTGAATCGATAGGTTTGATTGTGTGGATATTGATTACTTTAGCTTCGATTCCATCTTCAGCGAGCATATCTGCTGCTTCTAATGCGGAGCTTACGCAAAGACCAGTTGCTACGATTGTAACATCTTTTCCTTCTCTTAATACAACACCTTTGCCGATTTCAAATTTATAATCATCATTATCGTTAATTACAGGTACTGCAAGACGTCCAAATCTTAAGTATACAGGTCCGTCTAATTCATAAGCGGCACGTACTGCTGCTTTTGCTTCTACATCATCAGAAGGGTTGATGATTGTCATACCTGGGATAGTACGCATTAATGCGATATCTTCGTTACACTGATGTGTTGCTCCGTCTTCACCAACGGAAATACCTGCATGAGTAGCACCGATTTTTACATTAAGATGTGGATATCCAACAGAGTTACGAATCTGCTCAAATGCACGTCCTGCTGCAAACATGGCAAATGTACTTGCGAAAGGAACCATTCCTGTTGTTGCGATTCCGGCTGCGATTCCAATCATATCGCATTCAGCGATACCACAGTCGATGTGACGTTCTGGGAAAACTTTTTTAAACATTCCAGTCTTAGTAGCTGCTGCAAGGTCAGCATCTAAAACTACAAGATTCTCATGTTCTTTTCCTAATTCAATTAACGCATTTCCATAGCTTTCTCTGGTAGCGATTTTCTTTACTTCTGACATAATGCTTCCTCCACTTTCTTTAAGTCTTCCATAGCTACAGCATACTGTTCATCATTAGGTGCAGTACCATGCCAGGATGCCTGATTCTCCATGAAGGAAACACCTTTACCTTTTACAGTCTTCATAACGATTGCTACTGGCATTCCTTTTACTTCTCTTGCTTCTTTAAATGCTGCATCTAACTGGTCGAAATCGTTACCATCTGCTACATTAATTACATGGAAGTTAAATGCTTCAAACTTCTTGTCGATTGGGTATGGAGAACATACATCTTCAATCTTACCATCAATCTGTAATCCGTTGTTATCAACGATAACTACTAAATTGTCAAGTTTTCTGGATCCTGCAAACATTGCAGCTTCCCATACCTGTCCTTCCTGGATCTCACCATCACCAAGAAGTGTATATGTACGATAGTCTTTATTCTGAAGTTTTGCAGCAAGTGCCATACCAACTGCGGCAGAGATTCCCTGTCCTAATGATCCACTAGACATATCTACGCCTGGAATCTTCTTCATATCAGGATGTCCCTGTAAGTAAGATCCTACATGTCTTAATGTTAACAGATCTTCTTTTGGGAAAAATCCTCTTTCTGCTAATGTTGAGTAATATCCAGGAGCTACATGTCCTTTAGATAATACGAAACGATCTCTGTTTTCATCTTTTGGATTCTTAGGATCAACGTTTAACTCAACGAAATATAAATATGTAAATACATCAGCTGCTGATAAAGATCCACCCGGATGTCCGGATTTGGCAGCATGTGTTGACTTAATGATACCTTTGCGAACCTCATTTGCTGTTTTCTTTAATTCTGCGGTTGTCATTGTATCTACCACCCTTTCTTATTCTCCGAATACTGCTTTGTAGTCTGCCTGGAATTTTTCGATTCCCTGATCTGTTAATGGGTGTTTCATCATCTGTTCAAATACGTTGTAAGGTACTGTTGCAATGTCTGCTCCCATCTTAGCACATTCTGTTACGTGGATTGGGTTACGTACACTTGCACAAATGATCTGTGTATCGATATCTCCTGCTGCATCAAAGATCTCTCTGATGTCTGCAATTAAATCTAATCCGTTCTGAGAAATGTCATCCAGTCTTCCTAAGAATGGAGATACATATGTTGCTCCAGCTCTTGCTGCTAATAAAGCCTGGTTTGGATTGAAGATCAATGTCAGATTTGTTTTGATCCCTTCAGAAGATAATACCTTTGTAGCTTTTAATCCTTCGATCGTTGTAGGAATCTTAACTACCATGTTTGGATGAATCTTAGCGATTTCTCTTCCTTCTTTGATCATTCCTTCTGCATCAGTTGTTGTAGCTTTTACTTCACCACTGATAGCTCCATCTACAATAGAAGTGATCTCTTTGATCACATCTTCAAACTGTCTTCCTGATTTAGCGATCAGTGAAGGGTTTGTTGTAACTCCACAGATAACTCCCATATCATTTGCTTTACGAATCTGATCTACATCTGCTGTATCCACGAAAAATCTCATAACTTACTTCCTCCTAAAACATTATTTGTTGTTTTGTTCGTTGTTTTGTTTATGGCTTTATTTAAACATGGATAAAATGTCTTGTCAAACTCGAAAAACTGTCAGATTTCAGCAATATTCATTGAATTTATTAATATTTTTCAACTTTATTAATAGTACATGGTTTTTCGTTTTTTTTCAAGATGCTTTCTTCAATTTTTTTCAATTAAAAAAACCTCGTTTTTCCTTGTTTTTCCGTAAAAAAATATGCTATGATAAATCTGATTTGGATATTTTTTAAAAATTGACAAGCGCAACCAATATGCTATGATAAATGTAGTTTTAATTAATAATTATTATTTTATTACTAATATTTTTGTTTTTTTATTAGTTGTTATTAATTAATTAAAATAATTTTGATTAAGGAGGATTTTATGGGTTTAAAGAAGAAAGTAACGACCAAAGACATTGCAGATCACGTCGGTCTTTCCCAGTCTGCAGTCTCCATGATCTTAAATAATAAGACTAATGTCTCTTTTTCAGACAGCACCAGACAGAAAGTTTTGGACGCTGCAAAAGAGCTTGGCTATCAAAAAAAGAAAAAATCCATTGAACAGACATCGAAGCCTTTATCGAAAATCATTCTGATCATGTGTCCGTTCTTATCTAACCATTATTATACAACTCTGGTTCATTCGATCACAGAACGAGCACATGATTATGGATATCTTACCTTTGTTGCACCAACACTGCGAAACCCGAGCACCGAACAATATTATCTGGATCTTATGAAAAATGATCTGGATACTGCTGGAATCGTTTATCTGTATCCAACTTCTTTTCTTCCAGAAGTTAATGATATGTCAAAACAGATTCCAATCGTCAATATCGGGGATAAAAATGACGAGATCACTTTTGACTCGATCCATGTCAGCAGCTCCAAACCTGCCAGACTCGTCGCAGAACATTTGATCTCCCTTGGACACCGCAAGATCACTTATATATCAACACCGATCAGTGATATTGAACGTTCCAGATCAAAACGTTACGATGCACTTGTTGCAACCTTCAAAGAACACGGCTTTGGAGATGACTGCGTCAGTATTCGTTCCCTCTCACCCGGAGAGTATAATCTGCTGTCTCCAAATATGCTGGAATATTCTTCCGGATACAATCTAACAAAACAGATTCTCGAAGAGGGAACTGATTCTACCGCCTTCGTTGGGTATAATGATATGGTTGCATTTGGAATCTTAGATGCATTATATGAATTAAAATACAAAGTACCAAATGACTTCTCTGTCTGTGGTTTCGATAATATCCCAATGGCCGATATGAATCGTATTTCACTTACTACGGTGGAACATTCTATCGAAGCAAAAGGAAGAGAAGCCGTTGATATCATTGTACGCATCCGCGACTCAAAGACGAAGAACCAGCCTCGAAGCTTTGTTACGAAGTTGGAATTTGAACCATTTATCGTGAAACGAAAAAGCACTGGGAGGGCAAAGTTTTAAGTTGTATCACGAAAATGTATCGAGTATTCATAAAAACATAAAGAAAGATAGAGGTACGAAAAACGAATTCCATTGACGGATTTTTTGCAAAACGCTGATCCGCCAACACTCCTGCACAACTCACTGCGTTCAAACAGTGCCCGTGTTGGCTGCGATTTTGCAAAAAATCCTATGGAATTCTATCATTTCGTACCTCTATCTTTCTTTTATTTCTCTCACATACATGCAAGCTACCTTCAAATCGGATTCTATAGTGTCTCTCCTTTTGTACGATAGCTGTTCATATAGTGCTGTGATTCACTAGTTCGTACGTTCACATCATTTAAGATGCATCCTGTAATTTCAGCTCCTGATCCTGAAAGAATTTCCATACCTTCCAGAATTCGATCTACATCTGTATAGTCCTGACGGATCACAAATACTGCTCCGTCTACATACTGGGCGACGATCGCTGCATCTGATAATAGTCCACTTGGTGGTGTATCTATGATCACGAAATCGGCTTCTGCCTCCAGTTCTTTTACAAACTGTCTCATATTCTTACCACTTAAAACGGTAGATGTATCCTGGATCGGTGTAGAACCTGCAAGTACTTTAACGCTTGTATTTTTGTACTGCTGTACTGCATCGTCTATGTTAACTTCGCCTTTCATTACTTCCAGAGTTCCTAATTCTTGTTCATTCATTCCAAGTACTTTGGCGGTGGATGGGTTTCTTAAATCTGCATCTACCAGAATTACTTTATACCCTTTCATCGCAAGTGATATTGCAATGTTGGCTGAAACTGTTGATTTTCCTTCTCCTGGCATAGCACTTGTTACAAGAAAAGATTTCATGCCTGTCTCTTTTTGTGCACGCTCGATCCTTCGTCGTACCGTTCTTGCTGCTTCCAGGAAGCTTCTTGGAATTCTTGGATTATCTAGCACGATCA
>OLNV01002002.1_pt1 | contig 12194 bp, 14 predicted proteins | sample 1672891 | NCBI WGS metagenome assembly OLNV01 (sample SAMEA3136734, study PRJEB25190) | human gut metagenome | biome: human gut; feature: human-associated habitat; material: faeces | place: Austria | collected 2013 | reverse complement strand
CAAGTAGGAGTTTTTGCGAAAAAGGGTGCGTCATGGACTTATGACACACCCTCTTATAAAATTTAATGCATAGCCATAACTAATGCATCTCCAAAACCAGGATTTTCTTGGTGTGTTTTAACCAATTCACCACAAAATCTTCCAATCCAATAAAGAATGGTCTTTTCACCTGCATTAATTTCTCTAAGTTCTTTGCTCGTTAAGTCTACAAAAACTTGTTTCTTTTCCATTGTATATTATTTTAGTCCATCATTATAACCTTCTTTTAAATCATCCAAATCGCCTAAAATGTAGTCGACCAGAATGTCACAAACCCAATCACGAATGCGTTCTTTTATTCCTCCGCCATAAATGTTAGACAATTCTACAGATGTTAAATCTTTCATATTTTTCCTTTTTTATTTTATTTTTTTTGTATTATACATATAATATAAATAAGCAAGCCTAAACATGCTGGTATAATAACCAAAAGTCCAAACATCTTATTACAGTCTATGAATTGATCCATGGTTGTACAAAATGATGCTTTTTCCAACAAGCAGCAAATAGAATTATTTGTGATATGGATAATTATAGAAGGATACAAGCTGTTTGTCTTGTAAAACAGCAAACCTGCTATAAAGCCAAAAACAAATGTTCCAATTATTTGGGATATATTTAAATGTATACAACTAAAAATTATAGTTGTAATACTTATGGCCCACCATGGATTTTTTTTCCATTTTAATAAACTGCTCATAAAAGTCCCTCTAAATAGTATTTCTTCTGCAATAGGTTGGATAACACCTAACGTTAATATGCCGATATAGCTATCTTGAAGACTATGTAATTCAGACTTATAAATATTTGGTATGTATATAATAGTTCCAATATATATAAGACAAATTAATATGAGTACAGCTATTATTGGACAGAATAAAATTATTTTTGCAGATTGCTTTTTAAAGAAGTATATAACTTTATATTTCTTTATGCACCATATTATGATAGATGTTACAAATATAAAGTGAGAAAAAGTAAGCAACTCGGGGTTGTATTTGTTTTCGTCTTGTAAGGAAGCTACAATGCGGAAAGACCAAGTGCATAGCATAGCAACTAGTAATGTTTCTGTTAGCTGCTTAAATGCTAAAAGTAGAAAACTATTATTTTCCTTTTTTCTCATTGTTATTATAATTCTAAAATCTTGCAAATATAATTTTTACTACAGATTCATTGGAGGTATATCAATGCAACACCATATAGATCCATTATCTAAGATGTCTGGAAGTTTGACAGGAGGAATAGTACTATTACCACCATTCTCTTCTACACTCTCCTTCTTGGTCAAGGGAACAAGACCCATTTCTTCTAATTTTTTCATTGTCATAGAATTTAATTGTTATTACTTAATGTCCTTCAAACGATTCATGCGGATAAATGCAATGAATGCTTCATTCCACTCGAATCGAATGATTTTACAATATATATCCAGCGATGTAGCATTGAATATGCGCTCGGTTTGGCAACCTCCACCACAGAGATAGCGAGCCCAGCATTCCTGGCAATCTTTTAAATCTGCAATGAATTGCGACTTGAGCTGTTCTTGCTTTTCTAGACAGATGCCATCCTCTAGATTTCCTATATTCTGATGATATGGAAGCATGTTCTGACAAGCATAATAATCTCCTTGCTCATCTACAAAGAAGTTTGCCCTGCCTGCTTCACAGCTATGTGTTCTTACCATCCGTTGCTTCACTATTGCTAACTTTCGGTTGAAATCCATATTGTAGACTATCTCGCCACGCAAAAGCTTATCTGTAAGCAACTTAAACACTTGGCGATATTCTTCTTGTATATGATTCCACTGCAATGAAGTTATCTCAGTCTCTTGCTTGTTCTTTTCGCTTGCATTTATTGTAAATGCGTAAGCGTATGGAATGGCAAGATTCTCAAAGAACTGAAAGATGCCTAACAAGTTTTTTGTTCTGGGGCTAATGGTTGCTCTCAGATTAAACTTTACTTCATAGCGTTGCAGGGCACGAATGCCAGCCATGATTTGCCTAAAACTTTCCTCTCCAGAATTTAGCATTCTGCATGAGTCGTTTATCTCTTCGGGACCATCAATACTTACAGTGATAGTAAAGCCTTTGTCCTTGAAAAACTGGAGCAACTCACTATCGTTAAGCAATATTCCATTCGTGTTGAGAAGAAAGCCAAACTTCTTGGAAGGGTAATCTTGAAACGTTTGCTCTACGATGCTTACCGTATCTCGGACAAAGTCCTTGCATAACAATGGCTCTCCACCAAAGAAGTAGAACATGTATTGCTCTGTTTTTGGAAAATCCCTAAGCAAGTTTTTAATTGCCTTCTCTGCAACAATGATGGGCATAGGATTAGCCTGCTGGTGCATTGTGAAAGCAAAGCAATAGCTGCATGCCATATTGCAACGATGAGTGGTGTTCAATGTCAACATCACTTGTCGGGGATTTCTGTTAGGGTCTTCCCTGATATGCACAGCGTCTCTCTTGGCAATGAGAGCGGAGGTAAGTTCTTCGAACATTTCCTCATTAGTGCCTTTTGCTTCTGACTCACAAGTTGGGTTGAAATAGGCTGTCAATAACGGATTTGTTATCTCCATGAGTTCTTGGCTGCCTGTCAGAAATACATATTCCTGACCATCTACTTCTAGCAACTTGTAGTCGCTGGTTGGTAACTTCTTCATGTGTTTGAATTTAATTATAAACGATATTAATTTATATTCAAGGTAATAGTAGATTTTATTTCTCTACTACATATTCCCAATAGCCTTCTGTTCGGCTTATTGAAACCCAGACGTATCGTCCACCGAAATTCTCTACACATTCTTTACGTGTCAATTCTTTAAAATCCATAGCTCATTTTTTAGTTTTTGATTCTGGGTGCAAAATTACTGCTTTTTTTTTCAACAGAAATGTTAGCCAATTGTTAGATTTATGTTAGTTTTTTAATTATCACGGCTAAAAATATGGTATTTTAATATAAAATGAGTAATTTTGCACTTAGAAATATCTAAAAGAAATGAAACAGAAGAATAATAAATATGTAATAACTGCTATCGTTGGATTATCCGCAGCATTTATGATGCAAATGCTGAGGATAGTTAGTGGCTTCCAATATACAATATCTAAAATAAAAGCAGATGTGGATGAAAAACTGGAGCAGGCGTTATTCAACGAGGCCGAACAGAGAGCTTGTCTGTATCTTAAGAGTATAGCTGTATCTCCTCCTAATTCGGATAAGCCAGATATAACATACTTTGAAACAGAGCTAAATAAGGAAACAAAATCTAACATATCTTTACCTAAACTGAAAGCTATTTTAGATAAAAGTTTACCATCTGATTATTCCATTATATTATATAATAATGGTAAGGAGCACTATTATTGTGGGGATACTAGTTTTCAACTATCTGTGAAGTCTTCAGTTTTATATACAAGAACAGACCAATCGCAAGCTATTCAAATAGAGTTAACCAATCCTTATTCTATTTTTTTTGAAGAATTAGGTCTTTTGGCGATTGTTTCTTTTCTGATGCTAATCATAACTGTGTTGTGTATATTCAAGCAAGTTAGTATTATCCTTTGGCAGCAGAACAATGCCAAGATGAAGAAGATAATGACCTATTCCATGATTCATGACATCAAGACTCCGCTCTCTACAATTCGTTTGGGATTGGGGGCCTTGGATCATGAGAAGATAGTTAACGACCCAGAGAAAAGAACCAAATATCTACAAGTAATCAGCACGGAGACACAGCATGCTTATAGCTTGATAAATAGGATATTAACCATATCCAAGTCGCAAGCTGGAAAACTGGAGCTCAAGAAAGTACAGGTAGATATGACAAGCATGCTCTCAAAAATGGAAGAAAACTTCAAGGTGAACAGATTGAAGAATGTATCCTTTGAGAATCATATTAATTGTCAATATGCTTTTGCCGACGAGGAGTATCTTAAGGAAATATTCTATAACTTGATAGACAACTCTATCAAGTATTCTGATGGGGATGTCACGATTCGTATTTCTACAGATAAGGTAGATAAGGGCGTATCCATCCGAGTAAGGGATAATGGTATCGGAATCAGTAAGGCTGACCAAAAGGTGATTTTCGATAAGTATGAGCGTGCGTCTGCAGCCAAGCGCACCTTCAAGAAAAAAGGTGCGCCTGGTTTCGGACTGGGACTGACCTATGTGTTCCAAGTGATAGATGCTCATGAAGGCATGATAGGAGTAGAGAGTGAACTGGGCAAATATACCGAATTCTCTATATTCCTACCCGACCAGAAGACGAGTTCTGGAGGGGGGGGGAATGAAGAGCTAGCAAGTTTCAACCAACTTGAAACCGATGCCTCGGATAGTCTCGATGCTAACGAGAGGGTCTGATTTCAAGACCTTTCTGAGTTTAGCGATAACAGTATCTAGACAGCGGGAAATGAAGAAGTCTTTCTCCGCAGTATTCCAGATACGCTCTTGTACGGCTTCACGTTTCACTATCTCGTTCTTGTTTTTGGCAAGCATTTCCAGTATCTTGGCATCTCTGGCAGTCAAAGTATAGCTGATGTTGCCTTCTTCATTCTTGATGCAGGCATGTTCTGGGTCCAATATATGCTTTCCAATCTTGATGCAAGAAGATACATTTCTGCTCTTCTGCCCATTCTTCAGGCGAAGAAGGCTCTGGATATGCGCATCAAGTTCTTCGGGAACAAAGGGCTTTTTGATGTAATTGTTAGCACCTGCAGCATATCCCTCCTCTAGTTTTTTAGGAGAAGTGAGATTGGTGGTGAAGAGAATGAGCGTATCGCCATCTATCTCTCTGATATGTTTTACCATCTCTATGCCGTTCATAATAGGCATGTCTATATCCGAGATGATAACATCTGGCTTGAATTCCTCCCAAGCCTTGATACCATCTTTTCCATTGCTGGCTGTCATTACCTCATAACCTCCAACTATATCTTCCAACGTGCTTTTTTCAATAAAAGCTAGGTTCGTATCATCTTCAACTAATAGCAACTTTATCATGTCGTTAATGTTTATCTATTTCTTGTTTGCAAAGATACATCTTTTTCTGAAAACATTGCGATTATCTTCTCTTATTAACATAACGATAACATTCCTTAATTGCTGCTAGTTGCAATTTTCTTGTTCAGATTGGAAGGGTCATAAAATTGAAGCTTCTTCATCTCGACTTGTACTGTTGGTGATAGAGACGGCAATCTATTTTCTGAAATAAAGTCTTCTATTGATTGAGCTGCTTCCTGGGGTTGTAGCTTTTTGCCTGCCTCTTTTTTCTTACCATCTACATATTCTTGTTCTGTAATAAATAGTTCTGTTACAACATGAATGAGCTGTTTACGAGAATCCTTCTTGTGCCAATAGTTGTAGCTTTGATCCGTTTTCTGACTGAGCAAATTCTTGAAAGAATAGTAATCCTCATCGCTTAATCTATAAGCCTCCATGAAATAATCACTTTTCATTTCTTGCGTAAAGCCAAAAATGTTATGCGTTAGCTTGTCGTATGTTGGTATCATATCCATTTCTATCATACAGCTCTTGTTGATAGAATCAGTTGTCACTCTTCCTATTATTTGGCTTGCCTTTTTGATATAGCCAACATTAGCAGAATTTTGAATAGCATACTTCTTACGGCATTCCTCTATGAATGTCTTTCCTTCTGGCCAAGGTCGAAATGTAGCTTGGTCGCTAAGCATAAAGGCTCTTTTCTTATCCTTGCTGACAAGCTCCTCATTTCTAAGATGTCTGCTACTATACATTCTTATATCTACTTTTTCATTCTTTAAGTTGATATAGTATTCCACAATGCCATCCACATAATATTTGAGTACAGAGTCATTGTGCTGATAGCTACGATAATATCCTTTAAGTCTCACAAACTTGGGATGCTGGCTACTAATCGTAACATCCTGAAGTTTGATTTGCCCTAATGCTTGGAGGGGTAAAAAGAGTAATAATAAATATAAATATTTCATATAATCATCTATAAAGAGCATGTACAATACTTATATACTGCACATGCCCTATTTAACTTAAACCTTACTTAGTCTGCATTCTTACCGTGATAAATACGTTGCCCAAACAACCAAATTTCAGTATCACCCTTTTTGTTGTTGAACAAGTTCTTAATTGCAAAAATGCAAATTCCACCATTGGTGTCTCTCATGTCTTCTAAAGACAGAGAAACAAGTTGATTACTTTCTTTCATACTTTTCAATTTTGTTTAATAATGTAATAAACTTCGAAGTCGTTTGCAAAATTACTGCAATTTATGAATATACTCAGTTAGTTAATTGTTAGATTTATGTTATTTTTTAGAGAGATTTAGGATATCGAAGTACAAAGGTGTACCTCCAAACATTGAGCAAGAAGCTCATTGCCTTGAGGGGAAAAACATCCTCGATACTGTGGAAACTACATCGAGGATGAAATTTCAGAAAATAGCCACACATCAGCTGATAGGCGAACGCAAAACACGTGTTATGCATGTGCACATCAGCTGATGTGCGAGCGCACAACGGCTGTTGTGCGATTGAAGAAGAACATCTAAAGGTTATTTCACCAGATGTTCCTTGATCCAAACCATCTGCTGGTAATTCGCTGGTAGTCCAGTGCTCATTGATTGGCGTGAGCAAGGCCTCCTTCTCACACTTCAGCGTATTCCATACCGCATAACTGGTTGTCGGCGGACAGGTTATGTCGTTGTAGCCCCAGGTAAGATAGGTTGGAACCGTTACCTTACGGGCAAAATTTACCACGTCATAATAAGCCATCGTGTTGAGACAGTCCTTATTCTTCAATATCTCATGATATTTGGTGAAATGAGGATAACCGCCCGTTCTTCCCTTCTCAACGTATGCAGCCATATCGCTGAGCGCCGGATGATTGGCCACACACTGGGTTACTCTGCTATCCAAGCCTGCTGCGACAATCGCCAAGGCACCGCCCTGACTGCCGCCCTGCACAGCTACATTCTTTCCGTCCCATTCGGGGAGCGAGGTAAGGAAGTCGATGCAGCGCACCAATCCCTGATACACATGGCGCATGTAGTAGCGGTCCTTATCTTCCAAGCCATTGGCAAGATAGCCCCCGTTTCTATCGTTGAATCCCGTGCTTATCTCCTGGAAGGTTTCGGCAGAAAGACGTGGGTCGAGGCCATGGATTTCTATCTCGAAGCGGATGAATCCGTTCTCGGCATAATACTTGTTGCGCAGGGGTTCCTTGATGGTCTTGATGCCGGCTCCCGGAGGGGTGAGAACCACGGGATGACTACCCTGCTTGGCATTCTTGGGATAGAAGAGATAGCCATACATCGCATGTCCCATCTTATCTATCTGAAGCTTTACGAGATAGCAATCTATCTTATCGGTGCAATATTCCTTGGCGAGTTCCTTGGTGTAGCTCATAGGCACGTTCTTCAGTTCATCCTTCGCCTTCTGCCAGAAGCTGTCGAAATCCTTAGGCTCCTGGGTATAAGGCTGAATCTTATCCACCGAGAATCCCACTTTAATGTGATGCTGGTAGGTTTTGCCATCGAGCTGATAAGATAATCTCAGGTCTCTGAAGCCCGGAGTCTTTCGGGTTCCGATGTTCACGATGGCGCGCCCGTTCTTCAGCCTGAAGCTTCCCTGCTTATCAGCCTCGAGCAGGTCGTTGCCTATTTCATACTTCACCTCGCCGTCACGAGGTATTCCATACTTGTAGAAGCTTACTTCCACCTTGGCCTGCTCGCCGGTGCGATAGAGCCAGTCGGCATGATCAGGCACGGTAAGCCAAAGATAATCACTACGACAGGGATAGTTCTCCGCCATCGCATTCACTCCGCCCATCATGTTCATCGCCAGGAAGAACAGGAGCGAGAGATAGATAGTTTTTAATTTGTTCATTGCTGTATAGTTTGCTTTAAAATTGATAAATAGCCTGTTTGGTATCATTGTTTTTATTGATCATAACAGGTCGCCTTTATGTGTATGAAAGTGCTACCATGTGTAGCGCTTTTATACAATAATAGTTTGTTTAACCAACAACCAATGAGAATTGAAGGCCTAAGGCATCAGCAATTCTTAAGAAAGTAGAGAGTTGCATATCAGTCTGCCCTTTCTCTAAAGAAGAAACATATTCTCTTTTCTTTCCGATTTTCTCAGCAAGAGTTTTCTGAGTCATCTTCTGCTTCTTGCGCTCATCCTTTAATAATTCTGCATAATACCATGCCTTGGCTCTTGCATCAAACTCCTTGCGAGCCGCACTGCCAGGCTCACCATATTTTTCTTGCAAAACATCATCAAATGTTCGCAATTTAGCTAATTTTTCTTCATTAAACTTTAACATAAGACTAATCCTCCAAATACTTTTTCAATAACTTTTCTGCTAATTTTATTTCTGCTTTGTATTGCTTTGTTCCTTTCTTTATAAAGGAATTCAGCAAAATAACTCTTTTACTTTGTATAAAACTATCATTGTCTATTGCAAACAATACCGTCCTATACTCATCAGAGCTGATAGATATACGCAGTTCATAAAAGTCTGTATTTTCAAGATGTTTAACAAACTTCTTATTTACTACATACTGAGTCTTTATGAGCCGTAACCCATAATCAAACTTTTCCTGTATCCTGGAATCTAAGCTATCATAAAAGTCATTAAATTCCTCAGAATATATAACCTGCCGTATATTTTCTTCTTCCATGCTGCAAAAATAAGAAAAATATTAGTTACTTCCAAATATTCTGGAAGGAATTTGTTACTTTTTTACTCTTTTAGTATAATAATACGTGTTGATACAGGTAAACGACTTCTCAAAATGCTTCGTTGATTTTTGCTACAAGTTCCTCTGGCTTGAAGTCTTCCATCTTAGAAAAGCAAACCATTTCTTTCCTAAGTCCTTGATGGAGGCTCCCACATGATAAACCGTATCATCAATACAAAGAAAGCGATCGTGGGAACGACGGAAAACAGAGATTTCTATCGGAGGATATTGGCTATTATGGCGATCAACATCAAGACGAAGCTGGCGACTTATCTGCTGAGTATAAATGATGGAAGAAACTGTATCCTCCTGCTTATCCAATAAAGTCAAAACCGATTCATCCACATAATTATCTATGAGGATGATACGCTGCTTGGCACAGCAGTCGATGACTTCAAAACTCCACTAAGCATGGCTACCCCTTGCTCTGTGAAAGCGTAAGGCAGTTTTCTTACACCGCCCCAACTTGAAGTCGCAATTTGCGACCTCAAATAAGTTTGGATGTCGCAAATTGCGACTTCCAAACACAAATATCACTTAATTGCCATCTTCAAATATATACCTGAAGAATTACAGAAGGCTTTGCCTGATTTGGATAAGATGAAGGATTTATTTTGCAAATCGTTGTAAATGCGTGTAGTTAGGTGGTATACTTTTTAATTATTAGGGGTGGTACACTTTTAAGTTAGGATCTACATGCCATTATCTATACTTATGGCACACAACACTCTTTTTATAAGCGTAAACATCTGTAAACTAGTCCACAGAACAAGCAAAGAAAGACGTTTAACGGGTTCAACAACCTAGGACATTAAGTGCAAGAAGACTGTTTCTAGAAGATTCCCACTAGGCTCAGCAGAGCTGCTGAGCCTAGTCAGCAGGTCTGCTCACTGCAGTCAGCAAGTCTGCTGAGCCTAGTGACAACACCCTTTAACCGTACAACTATAAACCCTTTAGCTGTACAACAACAAACCATTTAATCGTACAACTACAAACCTTTTGGTTGTACAACTACACAACCATTGATTGTACAACTCACCTATTTTACTCTCTATCAAGCTGTTGCTGATATATTTTTCTTTTCAGACCTTTACATTTTACACATTTTCGAGGTTTTCTAAGCTTTCTCCGTTATCATCAGCACATGACTTTCGTCGCTCAATGTGGTGGCGAAGATATAGGTTTCGCCACCATCCTTCAGCTTCAATCGCTTGCGTAATTCTGCTACGGAAAGGGGGAAGTTGCGGGTAGCGATGTTTGCCTTGGTGATTCCTGACAGATGACGCTTCAACTCCTTTTTATTAAAGGAGGATACGACGATGATGCGGAAACTTCTGCCGGGGAAGACAGCGATAGGCTCACGGCTCACGAAAAGATGACTGTTCTTGGAAAGCATTCTGGCTCCATATCGCTCAGATAAAACGCCGAAACAGCCGGCTTTCATCAGCGAGGCATTCGGCTCGTAAAAATACTGCATCTCTTCAAGGGTGGATGGGGCTATCTTCACCGAAGAAGACTCCATATCCAACTCATCACAAACGAAGGATTGCGCATCATTGATGCAATAAATGCGGAGATTTCCGCCCATATTTCGAGCTGAGAGCACTAAAAGGAGTTCCTTGCACTCATTGTTCACGGAGATAATATGAACCTCTTGTACGCAGTTTAATTCGCTTACCGCACGGTGCCAATCGAGCATCGGAGAGAGTTTGATGATGACGTAATCTGCCTTCGAAAGCATTTCTTCCTGCAAAAGGGTTACATCGGGTGTGCAATCTTTCAAGGATACAACCTTGTTGCCCGCATCGTCTCTACGGGCTGGATCGATAAAGATCAGCTTAAGACCAAGGTTGGTCTTAAGTAATGACTGAGACTGATCTTCAGTTATGCCTAAAGAATCTGATGCAGCAGCCTCTTTCTTTGAAGCAAAAGAATGCAGAACCTCTATTCCGTCTCCATTCTTCACGATGGCATTCTTCAAACCCAACCGCCCAAAGTTTTCCTTTGCTGCTTCACAGAGATGAGCCTGACGCTCCACATACATCGACTTCACGCCCAATCGGGAAGCGATGTAAGAGAAGTCTACTCCGAAACCGCCGGTCAGGTCAACAAACTCGGTTTCTTCAGAAAAATCTCCTTCATAAGGTTCTTCTTTTATTTCATTAACATTCTCTTCTAATTCTGTTAATATCTGTTGTTTTTTGCAAGTAGCTTCATTTTTGGCGAATTCTGAATCAACTGCCCCTTTGCCGGCAAATTCGCAAATTTCAGAAAGATGAAGATTTGAGGCGTTTTCGCTCTCCTTCTCCTTTTCTTCTCCGTTTTCGGATGATGAAGGAGACAAACCGAGCAGTCGGGCAGCGAGTTCAGCCTTATAAAGTGCCGTTTGCTCTGACGAACATTGCTCCATCGAAATATGAGGGGGATAGATGATGCCATCGATGCTTGCCCAACGGGGCAGTTTCACACGAGCCATCTTTCGCCCGCGAATCTGGTCGAGAGCGAAAGGCATATCTACCTCGGGATACTTGCTGCCGAGGAAAGCCAACTGGCGAACATCATCGTCCTGATGCTGGCGGATAAAATCGAGCGTTGCTTGGTTCATTATTTCTGTTGAGTGATTCGTCATTACATTACTTATTCTTAATAACCGCAAATTTACGATATTCTGCTGAGATTACAAAATATTTCTCAGAATATCTGATAAATTATGTCGGGATGCACCAAAAACAGGATGCTCCCGGCTATAATCTACCCTTTTTCCTGGCTATATGATTCTAACAGCAGGTATAAATAAATACATAACTATCGGAGATAGAACAACTGACTAGGAAAAACAGAAGGCTGGCAGAAGAAAAACAGCATACTGGCAAAAGGCAAACAGCCGACTAGCGCAACAGAGGCTAGTCGGCTGTCCCTGTATAACAGTTTGCCAGACATCCTTTCTCTTATTTCAAGAGAAGCACGGTTGGCAGGAATATCGCAATCAGCTCTTCACTCTTCACCTTCCCAACATAAAGAGCTGAAACACAACGCATTATATAGGTGAAGAGATTTCCGGCACTCTTCACCCACTCTTCACCACTCTTCACCTTTTACGATTTTGGGAAAGGTATAAACGCAGAGCCGCTTAGCTGTCAACAGCCTAAAAAGGTGAAGGGCGGGTGAAGAGTAAAAAAACACTCTTCACCCGCCCAACTTTCTATCCTTCAACTACTTACACCCAAAAGGTGAAGAGTGAAGAGTTGTTGGGAAAATTCTCTCGCATCCGTAAAGATGCAGAGAGAAAATTCCGGTGTCTCAAAAGAAACGATGGATTAGTCAGCCAACTTAGCCTTTAAGAACTCACGGTTCAAGCGGGCGATGTTAGCGATAGACTCGTTCTTAGGACAAACAGCCTCGCAAGCACGAGTGT
>OLNV01002000.1_pt1 | contig 12196 bp, 10 predicted proteins | sample 1672891 | NCBI WGS metagenome assembly OLNV01 (sample SAMEA3136734, study PRJEB25190) | human gut metagenome | biome: human gut; feature: human-associated habitat; material: faeces | place: Austria | collected 2013 | reverse complement strand
AGGGATAAACGCTGAAGGCATCTAAGCGTGAAGCCCCCCTCAAGATGAGATATCCATACTCGAAAGAGTGAGAGACCCCTTAGAGACGATGAGGTAGATAGGGCAGAGATGGAAGCACAGCGATGTGTGGAGTTGACTGTTACTAATCGGTCGAAAGCTTGACCTTAGAGAGTTATTGGAATAGAAGAAGATAGTTTGTGTGTGGTTTTGAAGGTATATGATATAAAAAAGAGCCAGCAAAGTGATTTGCACTTTGCTGGCTCTTTTTGTTTAGTTTAACAGGCAAAGCTGACTCAAAAAGATACATACTCCATATCTGTGACTTTAGTTGCTGCAGGTTGAATGTTAGCCTACCTGTTCACATCCAAATCGCCGCGACTAAAGTCACAAATATAGGGGCTATGACTCTCTTCGGGAGCGTCAACTTTGCCTGCAGCAAACTCCTATTTAATCAATCCACAGATTTCTTTGGCCGTTTCACTATGATTCATCGTATAGATATGCACATAATGCATCCCCTGTTCTGCCAGATCATTAATCTGTCTTGCTGCATATTCAATTCCAGCCTTTCGCATATCCGAAGGATTCTCCCCGTAAGTTGCGATTAAATCAGAGAGTGCCTTTGGAATGCTGGCACCGGACAGATTGATAGTGGTGTTGATCATTTTCGCGCTGGTAATTGGCATGATTCCTGCATGGATAGGAACAGTGATTCCTTTCTGGTCAGCTGCATCCATAAAGCGGTAAAAAGCATCATTATCAAAGAAAAGCTGACTGATTAAAGCGTCAGCGCCCTGCTCTACTTTGTGTTTGAGCCAGTGAAGGTCTTCTTCCATAGATGGTGCTTCATAATGCTTTTCCGGATAGCAGGCAGCAGCAACACGGAAGCCAGCTTTCTTTAAAATTGGGATGATTTCAGAGGGGTGTTTATACTGACGGTTTGCAAAATCTTCCTCACTCATATCAAATGGTTTATCCCCACGAAGAGCAAGTACACTGTGGATTCCGGCATTTTTGAAATTTTCGATTGTGGATAAAAGTTTATCCTCTGTTAGGGCCGCACAGGTAAGATGTGCGATGGAACGGATACCCAGTTCATTTTCAATGTGGGAGGCGATTTCAGCAGTTTTTTTGCTGTTACTTCCACCAGCACCATAGGTGCAGCTTATAAATTCTGGATGTAATCCTTTTAATTCATCAAGTGTCTCATATAATCCCGGAAAGTCTTCCCATTTCTTAGGAGGAAAAACCTCAAAAGATAAAGAAAGCGTTTTTAAAATATCTTGTGGGTTTGTCTGCATTGTATTCATAAAATTAATTCCTTTCTATAATAAGCTTAATTACATCTTGCAGAAAGCATTTTTCAAACACGCTTCAGCCCTGCTGACGTATCTTTATATGCTTAGATAGAAGGCAAGATGCCAATTCATGTTCACATTTTAACCTTACTTACTTATCTTTATACTTTAAAATTCTTATATGATAAAGTATAGATAAAAATGGATATCTGTTCTCTTCTTTTTCAAAATGTTTAAAGTATATTGCAATCTGTTGCTTTTTCCCGTTGATATTTTACCCTTTTTTGTTAGAATTATCAAGAAAGTGCCAACTAATCCCATGAACTGTCCAATTTTTTCATAGAATGTTCAAAATGGGTATGATATAATGTTCACATAGGAGTACATTTACGCCAATTTTTGGTGAGATGTCATTATTATGAGTGTAATGATGAATATAAATAAGAATTAAAGGAGCTGACATTATGGATATCAAAGAATTATTACCAAAGGACACAGAAGGAAGATTACGTATTATTCAGGAGACTGTGCCTGGAAGACAGATTACACTGGCTCATGTTATTACAAGCCCTAAGCCAATCGTATATCGTAAGTTAGGACTGAATCCAGATATCGATTTTGATCGTTCTGCGATCGGTATCATCACAGTTACCCCAAGTGAATCTGCTGTAATCGGTGCAGATATCGCTATCAAGAGTGGAGACGTTTATCTGGGATTCGTAGACCGTTTCAGCGGTACTTTAATTCTGACAGGACGTATTTCTGCAGTAGAATCTGCTGTTAAGGCTGTTATCCATTATTTCCAGAATGATTTAGGTTATGCTACATGCCCTGTTACTAAGAAGTAGAATAGGAATCATTGTTATATCATAGTAGCTAAGAAGTGGAATAGCAATTGTGATATATCAATAGTAGCATAGTTGTATGCAATGAAAGTATAAAGCAGACGTGAATCGGGAAGACAGGGTGGTTATATGCGTAAAATAATGTTTGTTGGTCGTAGTGAATCAGGTAAGACTACGATAATGCAGGCGATGAAAGGTAAACCAATCACTTACCATAAGACGCAGTATGTGAATAACTTCGATGTAATTATCGATACACCAGGCGAGTACGCAGAGACGAAACAGTTATCAGGGGCTTTGGCAGTTTATGGATGTGAGGCGGATATTATCGGACTTTTAATGAGTGCGATTGAACCGTTTTCCCTTTATCCGCCGAATGTAGTATCTGTAAGTAACCGTGAAGTCGTAGGTGTTGTTACGAAGTGTGACCACTGGGCAGCGAATCCGGAATTAGCGGCAGAGTGGCTACGTCTTGCAGGATGTAAGAAGATATTTTTTACCAGTGCGTATACAGGAGAAGGTATCGCCGAAATTTTAAGTTATCTCAAGGAACCTGTCGATGTCCTTCCGTGGGAAGTGGCGAAAGCAGAGTATGATAAACTTGGATTTGGTCCAGGTGAGAGTGAGAAACATACACTTAGAATATAAAATGAAAAGAGATGTTGCACTAGAGCGTGTTTGAAAAATGATTTTTTAAACACGCTCTAGAGTATTTTTTAAATATACTTTAAATATAGTGCAGCATCTTTTTGTTAATGTACTCTCGGAGTCTTTCTAGCACAAAAAGACTCCGAGAGTACATTTTATAAAAAAGGAGAATTTTTATGATTGCAAACTCAAGATGTATCGCCTGCATTTTATCGAAACAGGAACGAAAAATACGGAAAAATTCAGACGAACAGAAGAAAAAAGAATACATACATAAAGTTTTAAAAATATTATATGAGTACGGCACAAAAGAATGTGCTCCAATGGTTGAAAAGCGCATCAAAGACATTTATAAAGAATACTATGAGGAAGATGTTGATTATGGTGCATTAAAGCACAGATATAATCAGTATATGCTCGAAAAAGAAGAAGAAATCAGAGCACATATTCAAGAAAATAATGACATTGAAACCTGTATTAAATATGTCTGTGCCGGAAATTATATTGATTTTGGAGTGGCAAATAAAATTGATGATCAGTTATTGCAGGGACTTTTGGATAAAGTAAATGAATTGAAAATATCAAAAAAAGAAGTAGCATACCTTGAAGACGAACTTGCACAGGCCAAAACGTTACTTTACATCACAGACAACTGCGGAGAAATCGTACTCGATAAAATATTCATTGAAGAACTGCAAAATAAATATAAAAATCTTCAAATTACAGCAATGGTTCGAGGTGGAATAGCTTCCAACGATGCCACGATGGAAGATGCAGAAGAAATTGGCCTTACTAATGTCGTACCAGTCATCGGAAACGGAGTGGCGATCATGGGAACCGTCAAAGAACAGTTAAGCGAAGAAGCCAAAGAAAAGATACAAAATGCCGATATCATAATTGCAAAAGGCATGGGGAACTTTGAATCCATGTATCAGGAGGGAATGAATCCGTATTATTTACTTTTATGCAAATGTGAGCTGTATAAAGAAATTTTTGGAGTTGAAATGTTCCAGCCAATATTTTGTAAAGAAGAAAGACTTTGATTTACCGCAGGCAAGGGAGAGCGTTTACTTTGCTGCGCAAATCAGAATCCAACTATTATGCTATCTGCCTATCAAAAATCCAATTTAATATACAACTTGCACATTGAAAGAAAATGGCGAAAATTTTATAATGTTTTTAACAGTTAGATAGAAAATACAAAATAGTTCCAAGGATGGACATCTCCTTGGGACTATTTTGCAATAAGGGACTTGTATAACAGCAGGTTTTATATGTTTATATAATAGAAAGGAAGGCATTGTAATGAAGTTTAAAGAAATTAATCCATCACCACGTACATTGATGTTTCGATAAATAACTTGCCTGCTATTCCAGAGCATTTTTTAAACACGCTCTGGCGACCTGCACTGACTTCAGACAACGATGATCTTACATCACCGCAATCAGTCGGCTTGTCGAAAATACATTACTTTCTCTATTAGAACATATTTCCTCTTTTTTGACAAGAAAGCCAAAAAGGAAAAGATTTTTTGAAAACAGGGAGATAAATCCATGAAATGTACCTATCGTGCAGCAGAATTATTCATACAGGACACAGCTCCAGACTTGATACATTAAATGGACTGGCAGCTGGATTAAAGATGATAAAAGCAATGGGACAGAAATAACAGAACAAGAATAATAAAACTTAGAAATAACAAAACAAGAATACCAGAACAAAAATAATGTAATAGCTACGATAGGATAAAATAGTAGGAAAGGATGAAAAAAATGAGCATATGGACTTGGCTAGGAGCCGTTTTTCCGATTTTATTTCTGTTTCTCATGATGAGTGTATTTCACATGAAAACAGAACGTGCGGCATTTTTGGGAATTATCTGTGCAATGATTTCCGCAATTCTTATCGGAAAATCAACTCCGCAGATTGTTACGATGGATTTAGAAAAAGGAGCATTTAGTGCACTCAATATTTTGATTGTAATCTGGCCGGCAGTATTCCTTTATGAAATGATGGAATTTGCCGGTGTATTTCAGTCAATTAAACAAATGCTTCAGAAAAAAACACAGGATGAATTGGTAATGGTTCTGTTAATCTGCTGGCTGTTTTCAAGCTTTTTACAGGGAATCACGGGCTTTGGAGTACCCGTTGCCGTTTGTGCACCGATTTTAATTGCACTTGGTGTTCAGCCATTATGGTCCGTCATAATCACCCTTTTAGGACATGCCTGGGCAAACACTTACGGAACCTTTGCCTTAGCGTGGGATGCCCTCATCACACAGTCAGAAACACAGAAAATATTTGAGACAAAATGGCTTGCCGGCTTATTACTCCTTGGAGTCAATTTCGCAGGAGCCTTACTTATTAGCTGGCTTTATGGAAAAGGAAAAGCTCTTCGGCACATCCTTCCATTTCTTCTGATTATTAGTCTCGTACAAGGCGGCGGACAGCTCATTGTAAGCTTTACTAACTCTGCCATCGCAGCGTTCATCCCAACCACACTCGCACTCGTAGTCGGATGGCTCATACTTAGTGCAGGATTTTATACGAAACCGTGGAAAATGGATTCAAAGCTTATGGTGAGACGGGAAAATGAAGAAATAGAAAAGCAGCTCAATAAAACAATCACGACAGAACAATTAGTAGAAGTAAAAGAAAATAGTTTTAATAAACCAATAACTAACGGACAGGCAATATTTCCATTCATCATTTTAGCAGCGATTTCTGTAATCGTCCTGTTAATAAAACCGATACATGAAGTAATGAATCAGACCATATTTGCCCTGTCATTCCCACAGATAGAGACAGGGAGAGGATTCATCGTAGAGGCAACCGACAGCTATGGCGCAATCCATATATTCACCCATGCGGGATTCGTCCTTTTACTTACCGTAATTGTTACACTCTTTTTATACTTGCAAAAGGGATATCTGGATAAGCAGAAAATAAAATCCATTATTACAGCAACTTTGAAAAAAATTATTCCGACTTCCCTCGGAATCTTATTTCTCATTGTAATGTCGCAGGTATTAAAAGGAAGCGGTATCATGCAGCTCATCGCACAGGGAGTAACACAGTTAACTGGCAAATATTATAGCTTTGCAGTACCATTCCTCGGTTTGTTAGGGGCTTTTGTAACCTCATCAAACACTTCCTCAAATATTCTGCTCGGAAGCTTCCAGAAAACTGCTGCAGATATGATTTCCGTAAATGAAGCCGCTATCCTTGCAGCACAGACCGCCGGAGGAGCTATCGGTACAGTAGTTGGGCCTTCCACTATCCTTCTGGGAACGACAACTGCGGGTTGTGAAGGGAAAGAAGGAGAAGTCTTGCGCTTCATGTTACCAATAGTCCTCGTAGAAGCCGCAATAACGGGGATAGTGATTACTGTTTTAATTCATTAGATAAACTATAGACGAAGCCATTGCCCCCAATAAGGCATATTTGTGATTTTAGTCGCGGCGTGTTGAATGTTCGCTCTATTCGCTCGCATCCAACACTTGCTCCGAGACCACAAATATGCCTTATTGGGGGCAATAGCTTCTATGCTGTGGCTAGAGAAGGTGAATTAAACAGGGGAGATTTGGGGACAGAAGCTGATGTCTTCTGCTTACTCGAGAATGAGAGCGTCTCTTTGCCTGCGGCAATCCAGAATTTAAATTATAACATATGTGCTCGAAGTTCTTCTGCACTCATCTGTGATAACATTGCCGGAGCAATATCAAATACGCTTCTTGCACCACATTCTCCCTTCTTAGAAAGCCTGTGAGCAGCACGGGCATAAGCAACGAGAACGCTTCCTGTAAATTCTGGATTAGAATCAAGTTTTAAGGAATATTCAATAACATGTTTGTTACCTTCACAGCCTGTCTCACCAGTACGGATAACGAATCCGCCGTGAGGCATCTTGCTGTGATTTGCCTTTAATTCTTCTTCTGTGATAAATGTTACAGTTGTATCATAATCGGAGAAGTAGTTCGGCATTGTCTTGATTGCATTTTCAATAGCTGCCTTGTCAGCTCCTTCTTCAGCTACAACGTAGCACTCTCTTAAATGTTTCTGTCTTGTGGTAAGTTCTGGTTCACTTCCGCTTCTAACCTGTTCTACAGCATCCTCAATAGGAACGGTGTACTGGATTGCATTTTTAACACCATCAATACGGCGGATAGCATCGGAATGTCCCTGGCTTACACCTTTACCCCAGAAAGTATAAGTACTTCCCTGTACAAGAATAGATTCAGCATAAAGACGGTTTAAAGAGAACATTCCCGGATCCCAGCCTACAGAAATAATGCTGATGTTATTTCCCTCTTTTGCAGCCTTGTCTACATTTGCAAAATACTCAGGAATCTTTGCGTGTGTGTCAAAGCTGTCAATTGTGTTAAAAGAAGCAGCAACTTCCGGTCCGATTACTGGAAGATCTGTAGCAGAACCACCACAGAGAATCATTACGTCCACTTCCCCCTTCATAGATACCATATCATCAAAATGCTTTACAGCAGCTCCTTCTGTCTGGATAGATACCGTAGCAGGATCTCTTCTTGTAAATACAGCAGCTAATTCCATATCATCATTACGTTTAATAGCCTGCTCTACACCGCGGCCAATATTACCATAACCTACAATACCAATTTTGATTTTGTCCATTGTATTTTACCTCACTTATTATTTTTTCGGTTCAATTATAACATAAAGGGTGGCAGAATTAGAAGAAAAAAGTGTTTTTCGCATAAATTATTTCATTAGGTTTATAATAATTTTACATAAAATATAAATAAAAGGGGACAGGGAAATGAAGTATATTTTAAAGCGGGAAATGCTTGTATGTTATGAAAAAGTTCTTATAGAAGAGGAAAAAAGTCAGGCAACGATAGAAAAATATATGCGAGATGTTCGAAAGTTTTTTCAATATGTAGAAGAAATGGGGAAAAAGGAAGGCATCACAAAAGAAATCGTACTTTCTTATAAAAGAAGTCTGATAGAAGAGTATGCACCTTCCAGTGTAAATTCTATGTTAGCGTCACTCAATCATTTTTTTAAAGTAAATCATTGGTATGAATGTATTGTGAAATCATTGAAAATACAGCAGAGAACTTTTCGGGCAAAAGAAAGAGAACTGACAAAAGAAGAATATTACAGATTATTGCGGGCGGCACAAAAAGAAGGAAAATATCGTTTGTATTGTATTCTTCAGACAATATGCGGAAGCGGAATCCGTGTCAGTGAATTAAAATATATTACGGTAAAAGCAGTAACGCGAGGCAGGGCAGTTATATTTATGAAAAATAAAACAAGAACGATATTATTACCGCCAAAGCTTTGTCGCTTGTTGAAAGACTATTGTAAACAAGAAAAAATAACTTCGGGAATGATTTTTATAACACGAAGAGGAAATCCTGTGGACCGAAGTAACATTCTCCATGAAATGAAAAATTTGTGCGGGACAGCAGGAGTCGAAAGAGAAAAAGTATTTCCGCATAATCTAAGACATCTATTTGCTTACACATATTATAAAGCAGAAAAAGATATTGCACATCTGGCAGATATATTGGGACATTCAAGTATCAACACAACGAGAATTTATACGATGGGAAGTGGAGAGGAGGAAATGAAACAACTATCCAATCTGGGCTTGATTGTACGATGTGGATAAAAATATAATGAAATAAAAATTTAATATAAATAAAAAAACCACATAATGCTTATTATGCGGTAAAAACTATTAGACATATCTGTGCTACTTGCTTACATATTATATCATAAAATTAGAAAAAATCAATCTTTTTGTAATAAATAATTGTATACAGATAAAAAAAGGTGCAAAAAGACAACTGACAAAAATTTTGAAAATCAGTCAGGTTGTTTTTCGCGCCTTTTTTCTTGCGCTTATTGATAAAATTTTTGTTTTGCTGGAGCATTTTTCAAACACGCTCTAATGAAAAGAGCCGTTTTTACCGCATAATAAGCATTATGTGGTAGGTAAAGAATTGCATAATGAAGGTGCTGCGTGAGAAGGAATATCATATGTTATTTTCAAAAATGCATCTTTCCCCGCTATTTTTGGAAAGGCATTTGATAGAGACAGACAGAATGCGTCCCCAAGGCATATGTCTGTTGATAGATGTCAGGTGTTTTTCAGAAATGAAAGCAACTTTCCCCGCTGTTTTTGAAAAATATCTGACAGGGCAGGCAGTACACATCCCCAAGCTGTCTGCCTGCCATTTTATTTTTGTAGAGGAATTTCAGGAAAGTATTTATAAGGGAAATATAAATCTGAATCCCGACCATTATGCCGGGCAGAGTAAGGAGGTTAAGTATGAAACATCATCATTCATCTGGGAAGTACAGATTATTAAAAAGGGTCATCATGATGTGCCTGTCTTTGATACTTGTCTGCAGCATGTCTATTTCGGCATTTGCGGTGAACCGTATCGGCCGGGCAGAGAATGAAACAACACAATCTGTGCAGATGACAGACAATCAAAAGGGCGAAGCTGCTGCAACCAGACAGAAATCGTCCGAAGCACAAACAAAAACGAGACAGGAAAACATGAAAAAATCGGATTCTGAATCGAAAACAAAAGACAATTCAGAAGAACAAAAGAAAGATTCAAAAGACGCAGACAACAAAGGAGCCAAAGAAAATAGCACAGAAAAAGATGCGAAAGAGGACTCCGAAAAGAACATTTCCAAGGAAGAGAAATCTACCAAAGAGGAAAAAAACACAGAGAAAAAGTCTGAAGAGACAACAGATGTATCCGAGGCAACAACAACGGCAGCGAAAGAAACAACAACAGAGGCTGCAGAGAAGAAGACAGAAGCCGTAACAGAAAAGACACCCGAAGGGAAAGACAGCAAAGAAGCAACAAGCGAGGAAAAGGCTGAGGAAGAGACACAGGCAGAGGATGATAAAAATAAAGAGATTGCGGTAACTAGTATTAGTGGACCTACGGAAGTGCAGGTTGGAAAGACGATTAGGTTAACGGGAACATCAGGTAGCTATGGATATTCTCATAGTTGGTCTAGTAGTAATAAAAATATAGCAACCGTAACAGGTAATGGTTCAACAGCAGAGGTTAAAGGAGTGGCTGTGGGGACTGTTACAATCACACATACATATTATTCCCGATGGAGTAGTAGTAAACAAACAGAAACATATCAGGTAAAAGTAACTAAATTTGCAGATAATTATAGCGGAGAAGCAGCTATATACTATCTCGCTAACCCAGCTGGTGATCCATGGACAAACGATACAGGAGCCTGGGCACCATCACAAGACACAAGTAATACTCTGGCAAATATTAGTACAAGTGGTGCAACCTGGGAGGATGGTCATGTAGACGATATTGTTTATGAAAATAAAAATATTAAATCAAATGTAGCAAGTTATATTACTTCATGGCCAGACGGTTCCACAGGAAGTACCTGGACAGTAAAAAAAGAAGATAGTTCCACAGCAAGGTATTTTACATTTATATTAAATTCTATATGGGATAAGTATAAATCTTCAGTGGCAGCTGATTTAGGAATTAGTGCAGATCAATTAGATAAATCAAACATTACGGAAATAACATTAACTCCACGTAAAATTTCAAGAGCTAATGGTGGAGATTACCCATATCACATCGACTGTGCGCTCAGTATTAAAAGCACAGAAGTTTTTACTGCAAAGTTTTGGGTGAAGGAGCCAGGAGATAGTGAATATACACAGGTTGATGCGAAAAATTATTTAACAGGACATCCTGTTGCTAGAACAACAAAAGCAACAATCGGTTCTACAAAAACAGTAAATGGTGTTACCTATGTCCTTGATGGCTGGTACCCAGAGAATGCCGAGGGTGGAGCTTACGGCAGTACAAAAATTGCAGATAATAGATGGAATAGTTATATCCCATTACCTGATGAACTGGCAGATGGTACAGTAAACTTTTACGCCCACTACAGTCCAACTACCACGTCCATTAAACTTAAAAAACTGGTAACAGGAAGTATGGGAGATAAGCAAAAGAAATTCCACTTTACTATTTCTATAGAAAAGGAAAATAAAAATGTAACATTTAAAGTTGGTAATACTTCTAAAACAGGTTCCGCAACAGTGGATTTAGCAAATGATGAGGAAAGTACTTTAACAGAAATTCCTGTCGGGGCGGATGTCAGTATTACAGAAGAGGATTATTCAGGAAGCGGATATACAACTTCTTACGTTATTGATAATGGAAACAGTGCGCTAGAAATAAAGGCCAATATATCCAATATACAGGCGAAAAATGATGTAAGTGCACATGAGATTGTATTTACAAATAATAAAGAAGCCATCCCAGACACAGGAATTACCTTAGATTCTCTTCCATTTATCGCATTACTTGCTCTTAGCATTGCAGGAGGAATCTTTTACCTGTTTTGCAGATATAAAAAGCGCTTTGTTTAAAAGGTAACAGCGATGGCAGAAAGACATAAAAGAGAGGCTAAATTAAATAGAGGGCGCAAAGCAAAAAATAAAGGAAGAGAAGTTTTGCCAAACACAAAAAAGAGTACTTCTACAGAGGTAATAAATCAGGAACATAAAGAAATAATCAAGTGGTTTCAGACAGTAAAGTTCCGCAGGACGCTATTTGGAGGCGTGGATGAGAATGATGTCTGGAAGAAGCTCCAGGAGCTGAACCAGCTTTATGAATCTGCGATTCGGGCAGAGCGGGAAAGATATAACATTTTGCTGACAGACCATGAAAAAACATATGAATCCCTGATTTATAAATATAAACAAGAACTGATGAAAAATGAGGGCACGACAGAGCAGACTGAGATGGACAATACAGAAAATGAAGTGCCACCAGAAACCAGAAATGAGGTGCGGAGGTGATGCGGACTGCAAAAAATATGAGCTGTTCCAAAATAATCCGCAGACGAAGAAGAGAAGCAGAGACCAGAAATGGTTACATACAGCTACTCGCAAGAATCATATTAGTAATCGTATGCGGCGGATTATTATTCACACAGGGATTTTTACTTATGAGAGCGCCGGACAATGGAATGTTCCCGGCAATCAAAGGCGGTGACCTGCTTATAGGATTCCGTTTACAGAGAAATTTCCTGAAAAATGATGTTGTTGTATACAAGGCAAATGGGAAACTGCAGGTAGGAAGAATACTGGGACAAGAAACAGATGTCATTACCATAGATGACACCGGGCAACTTCTTGTCAATGGAACTCCCCAAACAGGAGAAATCGCATTTCCTACATATGCAAAAAAAGGAATAAAAAAATATCCATATAGAGTGCCTAAAGGCTGTGTCTTTCTATTAGGAGATTACAGGACACAGACAAAAGACAGCCGCGATTACGGCCCAATTAAAATGGAGGATGTAAAGGCCAAAGTCATTACAGTACTCCGCAGGCGGGAACT